>Ga0070686_100000479_pt1 | contig 24157 bp, 26 predicted proteins | sample KBSS23LmetaG_FD_65654 | JGI IMG/M metagenome (GOLD analysis project Ga0070686, IMG submission 65654) | Switchgrass rhizosphere microbial communities from Kellogg Biological Station, Michigan, USA - KBS S2-3L metaG | ecosystem: Host-associated > Plants > Roots > Rhizosphere ... | reverse complement strand
AGGACCGGGCGCTGCACCTCGCTGCGCGACCAGATCGCATAATCGAACACCAGCCGCGCGAGCACCGCGACCACCACCGAGACGATGTCCGAAGGCACGCCCGAGACGTCGATGATCGAGATCGGCTTGCCGCGCGCGGGCAGGCGGAAGATCTTGGTGATGAAGGCGCCCATCGAATCGGCGACGAGCATCCCCGAGAACATGAACTGGTAGCGCGGATCGGACTTCAATTCGTCGATCTTGGTCTTGAGCCGCATGTAGGGCGCGGTGTCGGTCGCCTTGTTGAGCAGGCCCATTTCGTGGGTGATGGCGTTGGTGAGGTCCGACAAGGTGTAGGGGATCGGAGAATCGACGGTGAGTTTGGAGAGGCCCTCGCCGGCGCGGTTCTTGGCGCGCGCCTGGAGCAGGCATTTGGCGAGGATGTCCATGTCGCGCTGCCGTTCGGCGCCCTGCGAGGTGACGAACACCTCGGTATGCTCCTCGAAGTTCATCAGCCAATAGGGCATGGCCAGATTGTCGACGTTGAACAGCTCGCCATGACCCTTGAACGCGGCCGAATATTCGCCGTGCGGATCGACCATGACGATATGGCCTTCGGGCGACTGGTCGCAGATCCGGTGCATGATCAGGGCGGCCGCGGTCGACTTGCCGGTACCGGTCGAGCCCAGCAGGGCGAAATGCTTGCCGAGCAGGGAATCGATCTGGAGCGCGCCGCGCACGTCCTTGGTCGGATAGACCGTGCCGATCTCGATATGGGCGCTCGCGTCGGCGGCGAACATCTGCTTCAGGTCGTCGCCGGAGACCGGATAGGCCTTGCTGCCCGGGATCGGGTAGGAGGTGATGCCGCGCTTGAAGTTGATCAGCTTGCCGCTCGACGGATCCTCGTCGCCCTCGCCGAGGAAATCGATCTCGGCGCTGACCGATCCGGCCTCGGCATCGACGATCTTGAGGCTGCGCACGTTGGCGAGCAGCCAGCGCCGGTCGGAGACGATCTTGATCTGGCTACCGACCTGGCCGGACATGGCGATGCTGGGGTCTTCATCATTGGCGAGCTCGGTGAAGCAGCGGCCGCTGATCTCGACGCGCGCCCCGCTGCCGCCGATCTCGACCACCCTTCCGATCGCCTCGTGGCTCGGTACCAGAGGCTGCTTCTTCTGCCCCTGGGTCGCGGTGGCGCCTGCGCCGCCGTCGTCCGGATGGGGGAAGTTGTGAAAGGTGATCGCGTCGGTCATGCGGGCCGCCCTGTTGGTCAATCCCGCCCGTCCTAGATCAATAGGGTAAACAAGTGCTTGAGGACATCAGCGGCCAATGGCAGGGCCGATTTTGATCGAGATCAAGGTCCGCTCGGGGCCCGGACGCGTGCGAAGCCCGCAAACCTATCCGTAGCGGCGCTGGAAGAAGGCGCTGGCGCCCCAGCCGAGCAGCAGCGACAAAGCGACGCAGATCAGGCCGTAGCTGAGCGACCAATGCTCGGCGGCCTGGGCGATGAAGCCTTCGAAGCCGAGCTTCTCGATCCTGATCTCCCGCGCGGCGCCGGCGATGACGCGGCCGCCGCGGATCAGGAAGGTCTCCGCCGTATAGGTGCCGACGGGCACCTGCGCCGGAATGACGATGCGGGCGCGGTAGAGCACGCCCTCGCTGATCTCCACGCCGTGCGGATATTCGGCATAGAGCTGGTTGCGCTGGCGAAGGTCGATCAGCCCCTGCTCGAAGCGGTGGAGGGTGTCGGCCGAGGCGCCGCCGCCCGGCGAGAGCTGGAGGTTGTTGAGCCCGAGCTCGTAGATCGCGGCAGTGCGCTCGTCGACCAGCTGCGCCAGCGGCCGCGACGAGGCGACGGCGTAGAAGCTCGGCGCCGAGCGAAAGCGCACCCGCTCGACGTTCATCCAGATGCCCGCGACCTTCTGCTTCTCGCGCAGCACGATGCGCTGGAGCGGGCCCTTGAGCACCACGGCGACGTCGGGAACCGCATCGGGCGTGCGTCCGCCCGGATAGAGGATCGCCCCGAACAGCAGCAGCTCGGCGCCCGAGAATCTGTAGCGTATCTCGACCTGCCGCTGCGACACGTCGGGGACGAGCCGCGGCTCTTCCGCCGGCGGCGCCGCCTGGCCCAGCGCCAGCGGCGCGAGCAGAGCCAAGAGGCCGCGGGAGCACCTCACAGCATCTGCACCGTGTAGATTTCCTCGGGCCGCCAGGCGAGCTGCAGCGCCATGCGGAAGGCGACGCCGAGCACGACGATGGCGAGGATCATGCGCAGCAGCTCGGGCTTCATCTTCTGGGCGAAGCGCGCGCCATATTGGGCGCCGATCACCGATCCGAGCAGCAGCAGGCCGGCGAGGACGATGTCGACCGAGCGGGTGGTGGTGGCGTGGACGATGGTGGTCGCGGCGGTGACGAACAAGATCTGGAGCAAAGAGGTACCGACCACGACCTGCGCCGACATGCCGAGCAGGTAGATCATCGCCGGCACCATCACGAAGCCGCCGCCGACCCCGAGCAGCACGGTGAGCAGGCCGGTGACGAAGCCGAGCAGCAGGGGCGCGAGCGGGGATATGTAGAGACCCGAACGGTAGAAGCGCCAGCGGAAGGGCAGCATGGCGATGATCGGATTGTGGCGGCGGGCGGGCCGCGCCTGCGCCTTCTTCGACGGCTTCAAGATGTCGAGCGCGGTCGCCGCTTCCTTGGCCATCATCCCGCCGATGCTGGTCAGCAGCAGCACGTAGAGGATCGAGATGACGGTATCGATCTGGCCCGAATTCTGGAGCAGCCGGAACAGGAAGCCGCCGAGGATCGATCCGATCACCCCGCCGGCGATGATCACCGCACCCATCTGGACGTCGACGCCCTTGCGGCGGCGGTGGGCGAGCACGCCCGAGATCGAGGTGCCGGTGATCTGCGTCGTCGCCGAGGCGACGGCGACGGGCGGCGGGATGCCGTAGAAGATCAGGATCGGCGTGGTCAGGAAGCCGCCGCCGACTCCGACCATGCCGGTCAGCAGGCCGACCAGCCCGCCAAGCCCGACGATCACCAGCGCGTTCACCGACAGGCCCGCGATCGGCAGATAGATGTCCATTGGCCCGGGACCCTAGCGGCCAAAGCCTGCGCGCGGAAGGCGCGGGCGGCCCCAGATTTCGTTTTCCTAAAAGCCCGCAATTCGCCAAGCTGCGGTCATGGTTCAGCGAAACCCGATCGCGCGCCTTCGGATCGCCTTGTTCGGCCTGCTCCTCCTCCTGCCGGCGGCCGCGCGCGCCGATTCGCTCGACGCCATCGCGCGCGATTACGTCCGCCTCGTCCTCGAGATCGGCGAGCGGGACAGCGGCTATGTCGACGCTTATTACGGCCCGGCGCGCTGGCGCCGGGCGGCCCACGCCCGTCCGCGCACGCTCGACCAGCTCGCGGCCGCCACCGAGAGCCTGCAGCAGAGGATCGGGCGGATCCGCGCGCCCCAGCCGAGCCTCGACGCGCGGCGCAAGGCCTTCCTCGCGGTCCAGCTCAACGCCGCCGGCCTGCGCCTCAGGCTGCTGCGCGGCGGCGCCCTCAGCTTCGCCGAGGAAGCGCGCGGGATGTACGGCGTCGAGCTTCATCCGCAGCCGCTCGCCCTCTACGATCCCGTGCTCGAGCGGATCGAGCATCTGGTGCCGGGCGAAGGCTCGCTCGCCGACCGGGTCGACGCCTTCCAGGACCGGTTCGTGATCCCGCCCGACCGGCTCGAGGCGGTGATGCGCGCCGCGATCGCCGAATGTCGGCGGCGGACGGTCGCCCATATCCCGCTGCCGCCCGGCGAGGCCTTCCGGCTCGAGTTCGTTACCAATCAGAGCTGGTCGGGCTACAATTGGTACCAGGGCAATTATCGCAGCCTGATCCAGGTCAACACGGACTTTCCGGTGCGCCTCAGCCGCGCCGTCGATCTCGGCTGCCACGAAGGCTATCCCGGCCATCACGTCTACAACATGCTGCTCGAGCGGCTGCTCTCGCGGGGCCGGGGCTGGGTGGAGTTCACCGTCTATCCGCTCTACTCGCCGCAAAGCTTCATAGCGGAGGGCTCGGCCAATTACGGGATCGAGCTTGCCTTCCCCGGCACGGAACGGGCGGCGTTCGAGCGTGACGTGCTCTACCCGCTCGCCGGCCTCTCCAGCGCGGATGCGGAGGCCTATGCCGCGCTGCAGGGAGCGATGCGGCAATTGTCGGGCGCGCGCTTCACCATCGCCGCCGACCTAGTCGATGGGCGCATCACCCGCGAGCAGGCGATCGCGCTGACCCAGCGCTACGGCTTGCTCTCGCGGCCGCGCGCCGCGCAGGTGGTCGCCTTCACCGAGCATTATAGGGCCTATGTGATCAATTACGGCCTCGGCCAGGCGATCGTCCGCGCCGCGGTCGAGGCGAGCGCATCGACCCCGGCGGCGCGCTGGTCGGCGATGTGGTGGATCCTCTCGGGACCAACCATCCCGCTCGACCTCGGGCTCCCGGCCGCCGTCGCCCCGGCCGCAGCCGCCCCCGCCCCAGCCGCCGGCACCCCGGCCGCGACCGCCCCGCCCGGCTGATGCGCTGCTTCTGGGACGCACGCCAGCTCGCCCACGCGCCGGCGCTGGAGCTGCACAATGGCGGCTTCGTGCCTTTCGCCGAGGCCCCGGCCCGCGCCGAAGCGATCCTCGCCGCGATCGGCCCGGCGGAGGACGCGGCCGATCATGGCGAGGCGCCGCTCCGCGCGGTCCACGGCGCGGACTATCTCGCCTTCCTCCGCGCCGCGCATGCCGACTGGCGCGCCGCCGGCCGCGACGGCGATGCGAGCGGCTATGCCTGGCCCGTGGTCCGGCGCCGGCCGCTCGCCCTCGACCGGATCGACGCCCGCCTCGGCGCCTACAGCTTCGACGCGTCGAGCCCGATCGCGGAGGGGACCTGGGAGGCCGCCTACGCGGCCGCTCAGACCTCACTCTCCGCGCTCGGCGCCTTGCTGGCCGGCGAGCGCGCCGCCTTCGCCCTCTGCCGCCCGCCCGGCCACCATGCGGGCCGCGACTATCTCGGCGGCTATTGCTACCTCAACAATGCGGCGATCGCCGCCGAGGCCGCCGTCGCGGCGGGACGGCGCCGGATCGCGGTCCTCGACGTCGACTATCATCACGGCAACGGCACCCAGGACATCTTCTATGCGCGCGGCGACGTGCTGTTCGTCTCGCTCCACGCCGATCCGGTCCTCGATTATCCCTTCTTCTGGGGCCATGCCGACGAGACGGGCGAAGGCGAAGGCGAAGGCGCGACCCTGAACCTGCCCTTGCCCCGCGGCACCGACCTCGCCGCCTACCTTCCCGCGCTCGACGCCGCGCTGGAGCGGATCGCCGCCTTCGCGCCGGACCTGCTCGTCCTCTCCTACGGCGCGGACACCTTCGCCGGCGACCCCATCTCCCAATTCCGCCTGGAGACCGCGGATTATGCGCGGATCGCCCGCCGCATCGCCGCGCTTGGGAAGCCCACGCTCATCGTCATGGAAGGCGGCTATGCCGTCGAGGCGCTCGGCGCCAATGTCGCCTCCTTCCTGGAGGGGTTCGGATGAGTCCGGGCCTCCTCGACCATCTCTTCGTCCTGGTCGTGCTGGCGCTCGGCTTTCCGCTCGGGGGCTGGTGGGCCTATCGCCGCTTCCTCGAGCGGCTGGCGCGCGAGGGCGGGCGGGCTCTGGTGCGCGAGTACAAGATCACCGCGCTGACGCTCGCCGGCCTTGGCGCCGCGACGTTCGCCTTGTGGCTCGGGAGCGGCCGCGATCCCGCCGCGCTCGGCCTCGCCGCGCCGCAGGGCGGGCCCGCGAGTGGGCTGGTCTACGGCCTCGCGGGGGGCGCGCTGATCGGGCTCGCCCTGCGCCCGGTCGCGGTCGCGCTCAGCGCCAGGGCGGCGGCCGGCTTCCGCCGTCAGATGGGCAAGCTCGAAGCCTTCCTGCCCAGGACAAAAGAGCAGCTTTTCTGGGGCCTCATCGTCTCGCTGTTCGCGGGCCTTTGCGAGGAGATCGCCTATCGCGGCTATCTGATCGCCTATTGCCGAGCCTGGCTCCCCGAATGGCCGGCGCTGGCCGCCGGGGCCGTGCTGTTCGGCCTCGCCCACCTCTACCAGGGCGCGGGCGGCATCTTCGTGACCGCCCTGCTCGGGCTCGGCTTCGGCTTCATCTATGTCGAGACCGGATCGCTCGCGCTCCCGATTCTCCTCCACGCCGCGGTCGACATCTCGGCGATGGTCAGCGCCTGGATCGTGCTTCGGCCTGCTTCTCGGGCGGAAGGCGCCTAGTGCCCTTAGGCCGTAGCGGTCGGACTCCCTTTTGTTTCGCGTGAATCCTAAAATTCTACGTGCGGGCCACTAAAGCTTCTCGGTGAGCTCCGGGACGATCTTGAACAGATCGCCGACCAGGCCGACGTCGGCGACCTGGAAGATCGGGGCGTCCTCGTCCTTGTTGATCGCGACGATGACCTTCGAGTCCTTCATCCCCGCGAGGTGCTGGATCGCGCCCGATATGCCGATCGCGATATAGATTTCCGGGGCGACGATCTTGCCGGTCTGGCCGACCTGATAGTCGTTGGGCGCATAGCCGGCGTCGACCGCGGCGCGGCTGGCGCCGACCCCGGCCTTCAATTTGTCGGCGAGCGGATCGAGCAGGCTGTGGAACTGCTCCGAGGAGCCGAAAGCGCGGCCCCCCGAGACGATGATCTTTGCCGATGTGAGCTCGGGCCGCTCGGACTTGGAGAGCTCCGCGCCGACATAGGAGGAAATCCCCTTGTCGCCCGTTGCCGCGACCTTCTCGATCGTGCCCGAGCCGCCCTCGGCCGCTGCCTTCTCGAAGGCGGTGCCGCGCACCGTGATCACCTTCTTGGCGTCGGACGACTTGACCGTGGCGATGGCGTTGCCCGCATAGATGGGCCGGGTGAAGCTGTCCTCGCCTTCGACCGAGAGAATCTCGGAAATCTGCATGACGTCGAGCAGAGCGGCGACGCGCGGCGCGATATTCTTGCCGGTGGTGGTCGCGGGCGCGAGGAAGGCGTCGTGGTCGGCCATCAGCCCCGCGGCGAGCGGCGCGACATTCTCGGCGAGGCCGTGGCCATAGGCCGCATCGTCGGCGACATGGACCTTGCCCACGCCGGCTATCTTCGCCGCAGCCTGCGCGACGCCGTCCACCCCCTCGCCGGCGACGAGCAGGTGCACCTCGCCCAGCTTCGAGGCGGCGGTGACGGCGGCGAGGGTGGCGTCCCTGACCTTGCCGCCTTCATGCTCGACGAGAACCAGCGTCTTCATGCCGTCACTCCCAATGCTTTCAATTTGCCGATCAGCTCGTCGACCGAGCCGACCTTGACGCCCGCCTGCCGCTTGGCGGGCTCGGTGACCCTGACGATGGTCAGCCTCGGGACGGTGTCGACGCCGTAATCGGCGGGCGTCTTCTGCGCGAGCGGCTTGGATTTCGCCTTCATGATGTTGGGTAGGCTCGCATAACGCGGCTCGTTGAGCCTCAGATCGGTGGTGACCACGGCGGGCATGTTCAGCTTCACCGTCTCGAGACCGCCGTCGACCTCGCGGGTCACGTCGACCTTGTCGCCCGCAATCTCCACCTTCGAGGCGAAGGTGCCCTGCGGCCAGCCGAGCAAGGCGGCGAGCATCTGCCCGGTCTGGTTCGAATCGTCGTCGATCGCCTGCTTGCCGAGGATGACCATCCCAGGCTGCTCCTCCTCTGCCACCTTGGCGAGCAGCTTGGCGACGGCGAGCGGCTCGAGCTCGTCGTCGGTCTGGATCAGGATCGCGCGGTCCGCGCCCATCGCGAGCGCGGTACGCAAGGTCTCCTGCGCCTTGGCCGGCCCGATCGAGACCGCGACGATCTCGGTGGCGACGCCCTTCTCCTTCAGCCGGATCGCCTCCTCGACCGCGATCTCGTCGAACGGGTTCATGCTCATCTTGACGTTGGCGAGATCGACCCCCGAGCCGTCGGCCTTGACCCGCGGCTTGACGTTGAAATCGATCACACGCTTGACCGCGACCAAGAGCTTCATATCCGCGACCCTTCCATCATCTCACGACCGCGCCCGTCCTGACGTCTATCGTGAAGCTAATACCATTCTCACGCTTGCCGCGGATGAGCGCTCCGTCAACCCGCGCTTCCCTCACGTTATCGACCACGATGTTCCCGCCCGATGTGATGACCTGGCTCTCTCCGTCGTGCCTTACCCATTGATAGCCGCCGGACAGCGTGTCCGTTCGCTCTCCGTTGCAGCCCGTCAAAGCCCATGCGGCAGTGAGCGGCAACGCCCATCTCACGCCGCTTCCTTCACCTCGGCGACGATCTTCCTTGCCGCGTCCCCGAGATCGTCGGCCGGCACGATCGCGAGGCCGCTGTCGGCGAGGATGCGCTTGCCCTCCTCGACATTGGTCCCTTCGAGCCGCACCACCAGGGGCACCTCGATCGCCATCTCCCGGGCCGCGGCGACGATGCCTTCGGCGATGATGTCGCAGCGCATGATCCCGCCGAAGATATTGACGAGGATTCCCTTCACCGCGGGATCGGAGAGGATGATCTTGAACGCCGCCGCCACCTTCTCCTTCGAGGCGCCGCCGCCGACGTCGCAGAAATTGGCCGGGAAAGCGCCGTTCAGCTTGATGATGTCCATCGTCGCCATGGCGAGGCCGGCGCCGTTCACCATGCAGCCGATATTGCCGTCGAGCTTGATGTAGGCGAGGTCGAACTTCGACGCCTCGAGCTCCATCGGATCCTCCTCGCTCTCGTCGCGGAGCGAGGCGAGATCGTGATGGCGGAACATGGCGTTGGAATCGAAGCCGACCTTCGCGTCGAGCACGAGCAATTGCCCCTGCTCGGTCACCGCGAGCGGGTTGATCTCGATCTGCGAGGCGTCGGTGCCGAGGAAGGCCTCGTAGAGCTGCCTGGAGACCGCCTGCGCCTGCTTGTTGAGGTCGCCGTCGAGGCCCAGCGCATAGGCGACCGCGCGGCCGTGATGCGGCTGGAAGCCGGTCGCGGGATCGATCGTGAAGCTGTGGATCTTCTCGGGGCTGTCGTGGGCCACGTCCTCGATGCTCATCCCGCCCTCGGTCGAGACGACGAAGGCGATCCGCCCGCTCTTCCGGTCGACCAGAAGTGCGAGGTAGAATTCCTTCGCGATGTCGGCGCCGTCCGTGACGTAGAGCCGGTTGACCTGCTTGCCCGCGGGCCCGGTCTGGATCGTGACCAAGGTGTTGCCGAGCATCTCGGCTGCAGCCGCGCGCACCTCCTCGGCCGAGCGGGCCAGCCGCACCCCACCCTTGGCGTCCGGCCCCAATTCCTTGAACTTGCCCTTGCCGCGCCCGCCCGCATGGATCTGCGCCTTGACGACGTAGAGCGGCCCGGGGAGCTTCGCCGCGGCCGCGACCGCCTCCTCGACATTCATCGCGGCATGGCCCGCCGGCACCGGCACGCCATATTTGGCGAGCAATTCCTTGGCCTGATATTCGTGGATGTTCATGGGCCGGGCCTAAAGCACAGCAGCGCCGGGATGAAAAGCGCCGCCTTTCGCCACTCCGAACATGGGTGATCCGATTTCCTCATGCCGCACTTCTCGCGCGCGCGCGTACGTGCGAGCGCGCGCAAGCCGCATGTGTAAAGTTTGTAAACTTTGCAGCCTTCCGAGCCGGCTGGAATGGGGGGTGCGGGTGCCGGGCATGAGAGGCTCCTTTCGGCTCGGGTTTGTCCTTCGGTACGGGCCCTCGACAGGCTCGGTCCCTACTCAGGATGAGCGGTGAGGGTCGTGCCTGTCGATCTCGCCGCAGGGCGGGAATGAAAAGGGCCCAAATCGGCTGGGCCGCGAGCGCAATGCGAATCATCGATTACGGTCGCAATAGCCCGCCTCTGTGAGGATGTCAAGAATAATCCTACTTAGCATCGGATATTTCACTCGGCGCAAGCCATGGCCGTCCTGACGCTGGACGACCCTCCTTGCCCGATGTCGAGACAGCCTAGCCGCGCCCGGGCGCCCAGCCCGGCGGCGCGAGCGTGAAGCCCGCGAAGTCGAACCCGGGCGAGACGATGCAGGAGACCAGGGCCCAGCCGCGATCGGCCTCGGCCGCCTGCCAGGCATGGGGCGCGATGACAATCTGCGGCTGCTCGCCGGCCGCGACGTCCGGACCGAGGCGCGCCTCGGCGACCGGCCCGGAATCGTCGGGCGCGGTCACTAGGCGAAGCGCGCTCCCCGCGTGGTACAGCCAGAGCTCGGTCGCATCGACCTTGTGCCAGTGCGAGCTCTGGCCCTCCTCGAGCAGGAACAGGATCGCGGTCGCGGCCGCGCGCTCGCCCTCCGGGGCCTCGGCGCGCCAGGTCTCGCGATACCAGCCGCCCTCCGGGTGCGGCGCCAGGCCGAGCGCCTGAATGAGGGCGCGCGCCTCGCTCAGGCGACGTCCCCGCTGCCGAGCTTCGCCGACACCCGCCAGAGATCGACGCCGCCGTCGGTGGCGTGGCGGTCGATCTCGGCAAGCTCCTCGGCGGTGAAATCGAGCCGCCGCACCGAGGCCAGGCTGTCCTCGAGCTGCGCCACGGTGCGGGCGCCGATCAGCGCCGAGGTGACGCGCGGGTCGCGCAGCGCCCAGGCGATCGCCATCTGCGCCAGCGACTGGCCGCGGCGCCCGGCGATGTCGTTGAGCGCGCGGATCCGCGCGAGGTTCGCATCGGTCAGCAGCCGCTCGCCGAGCGAGCCGCCCTTGTCGGCGCGCGCGCCCTCCGGCACGCCCTCCAGATACTTGCCGGTCAGCATCCCCTGCGCGAGCGGCGAGAAGGCGATGCAGCCCACGCCCAGCTCCTCGAGCGTGCCGAGCAGCTCGCCCTCGATCCAGCGGTTCAGCATCGAATAGCTGGGCTGGTGGATCAGCAGGGGCACGCCCTCCGCCTTGAGGATCGCGTGGGCCTTGCGGGTCAGCTCGGGCGAGTAGGAGGAGATGCCGACATAGAGCGCCTTGCCCTGGCGGTGGAGATGGGCGAGCGCGCCCATCGTCTCCTCGAGCGGAGTCTTCGGGTCGACGCGGTGCGAATAGAAGATGTCGACATAGTCGAGCCCCATCCGCTTCAGGCTCTGGTCGCAGCTCGCGATCAGATATTTGCGGCTGCCGCCGACGTCGCCATAGGGCCCCGGCCACATGTCCCAGCCCGCCTTGGTCGAGATCACCAGCTCGTCGCGATGGCCGGCGAAATCGGAGGCAAGCACGCGCCCGAAATTCTCCTCGGCCGAGCCGTAGGGCGGGCCGTAATTGTTGGCGAGATCGAAATGGGTGATTCCGAGATCGAAGGCGCGCCGGAGGATCGCCCGGCCGGTCTCGAACACGTCCTCGCCGCCGAAATTCTGCCACAGGCCCAGCGACACGGCCGGCAGATCGAGCCCGCTCCGCCCGCAGCGGCGATAGATCATGCGGCCGTCATAGCGTTGCGGGTCGGCGGCATAGGGTTGGGGAAAGGCCATGACGTCTTTTCCTGTCGCGAGACGGCGGGAAGCCCGTGTCTCTACAGGCGGCGCGAGGCCGCGTCACCGGCGATGCGCGGTCCGCGATCCCGGTCGCGCAGAGCGCCGCCGAGCCGGTGGCGACGCCCAGGATCTCGGGATCGCCAAGCGCGCGAAGATCGTGGAGGAAGGCGGAAACCGAGAGCGATTCCCGCGCCACGGGCAGGTCCCCGATCCGCCTGAGCTGGGCCAGCGAGAGCCGCTCCGCCAAGCGATGGGCCATGCAGCCGGCGATCGGCGGCGACAGGCCGGCATTGACCAGCCCCGCGCGCAGCCGCGCCTCCGGAAGCCCGCAGCCGGCCAGCAGGGCCGTGAGGGCAAGCAGGGAGGAGGGTCGCGCGCGCATCGCCTCAGGCTAACGCGCGCAGGGAGGCGCCACAATCGGTTGGCGCTGAGACTGGCCCGCCGGAGAGCCGGGCAACTCCCCTAACCGAACTCAGTAGCGCAGCGCGCTTTCCAGCTTCTCGCAGGGGATCGGCTCGACCAGGAAGATGCCGGCGCGGCCGTCCTGGTTCCAGCGCACGACGCCGCGATATTCCTCGCCGGTCTCGAAATGCAGCTTGGTCGCCATGCCCGGGCGGAAGCAGCCGTCATGGGTGAAGCCGGCGCCGTGCTGCGAGAGGTCGTGGAGGTGGACGGTGTGCAGGCCGCGGTCGCAATAAGCGAGCGCCCGGGTATTGACCGGCAGCCGCAGCGGCCGGTGGCGCTGGTCTTTCTGCTCCTGGGCAAGCGTCTCGAGCAATGCGGCGCAGTCGATCGGCGCGTCGAACTGGACGCCGCAGCGCTCGCCGTCCCACCACAAGGCCCTGGCGGTGATCGTGAAGCGGTCGGAGAGCGTGATCGAAAGCCGCTCGCCCTCGCGCACCGGGACGGCGGTGAGCAGCATCATCCCTTCGTCCGAGATGTTGCGGATGCGCCAGAGCCCGACGTCATGCGCGCGGGTCACCTGCGCGACCCGGAAGATGGTCCGGTAGCGCGGCGAGATCCGCCGCTCGCTTTCTTTCACTGTCGGCTGCCAGCCGGGGACCTCCGGCCTAAGGACTTGCAATGCGCTGCCCATCAAACCCGCTCCTGCACACGTACCGAAACTCGGCACAGCAGCGGAACAACCGATCTGAAGTTCGGTTCCTGTACTTGCGAAATTATTTGAAGGGCTGCGAAAGTATTACTCACAGGCCTGAAGTCAACTTATTGAAACTTGAAGATATTAACCAGAGTTAGTAAGAAACGCATTAACTATATTATCTGACGCTGGCGCCGACGACGATCTGGACCTGGGTGGCGCCGCCGGCCTGGGTGGCGACGATATTGACCGCCTGGCCCTCGCCGCGGGTCGCGGTCAGGGACGAGGTGGCACCCATGTCCATCCGGTTGGCGACGGTGTAGCCGCCGGCTCCGACTGCCTGGGCGTAGAAGGCGATGACCTGGGCGGGCGCGTCGGGCGTGCTGAAGCTGAGGATCCGGCCCGTCCCCTGGACCGAGGCGCCGCTGATGTCGACCGACTGGCCGGCCTGGACGTTCGGATAAGCGGGAATGCCGGCCGGCAGGCCGGAAGGGGCGCCCGTGCCCGTATGGACCTGGGTGGTGCCGTTCGGGGTCGAGATGGTGATGTCGGCGGGCGTGCCGCCGACCGCCACGTTGCCGGTGCCGCCTTGCGCGCCGCCGCCGCTCCGCCCGCACGCCGCCAGCGCCAGCAAAGCCGCGCCGATCATCCACTTGCCGCGCATGACCCGTCCCTCCCCTGTTGGTCCGCAGGCCATGATGAAGCGTGCGCGGCAAAGTGCAAGAGGCAGGCGCGCTCCCTTTCGCCCCTTCGTCGGTTCCGGCGCGGCTTGCCTTCCGGCCGCGGGCGGGCGAAGATCGGCGCGGGGCAGACGTGGAGCCGATCATGGCTGTGACCCTCGTGCTTGCGCTTCAGGCGATGTCCGCGCCGCTTCCCGCGCCGCCTCTGCTCGCTCTCGATTTCGATCTTGCCCGCTACAGCCGGTTCGAGCTCGGGCGCGACTGCCGGCGCGACGACCCCTCCGCGATCACGGTCTGCGGGCGGCGCAGCAGTGGCGGCGCCTATCCGCTGGCGGAGATGGCGCGAATCTTCGAGCCGGGGCGGCTCGTCGCGCGGGCGCGGATCGTCGGCAACCTCACCGCCGACATCCATCTCGAAAATGCGACGATGCCGGACGGCGCGGTCAGCAACCGGCTGATGATCGGGCTGCGGCTTCCGTTCTGAAGCCAAGGGCCGCGCGGCGCGCCCAAAAAAATTGGCGGGCGCATCTGCCGGAGCGCCCGCCAGTATGTTTTCGGCCGACCCTTTTAGTGGTGGTTGGCCTCTATCCTGTCGGCCTTGTTCTCGGCGGCGTTGCGGACCGCGTCGGCGCGGTTGCTGGCCGTATCCTGGACGACGTCGGCCTGGTTCTGGAGGCCGGACGCCACATTGGCTCCCGCCGCCTCGATGGTGTCGGCGGCATTCTCCCCGGCGGCCCGGACATTGTCGGCGGCCTTGTCGCTGGCGGACTTGCTGCAGGCGCCGAGCGCGAGCAGACCGGCGATGGCGACCATCGAAGCCACTTTCCTCATAATCAATCCCCTTGTTGCGTCGCGAAAAGGAGCGCCCGGGCAAGCCCGAACGCTCCGGAAGACCGGGAGACCACCCAGCGTCCGCGGGCATAAAGCGCTGGAGTGACTTTTGGTTCCCCAGGGGGCTCTGCTTCAGTCGTGCAGTTCGAAAACGGCATGGCAACTCGCGTCGACCACGGCCCAATGATTCTGCGTGTCCAGTGTGAGATAATTTGCACCCACCGGCCGGATGACAAGTCGACCGCCATCGCAGACAAAATAGTTGTGCAGCGATTGTTGGTAGTCGCGCCCCGCATCCGTGAGGCCCTTGTTCAGACCGACCACCAGCGACAGCGTCAGAAGGGTGGCGATCGCCAGAATCAAGTCGAGCTGACCCGGGTCCGCGAGCGTCCGAGGGCGCAGGACGAACCATCCAAGGCAACTAATGAGGATCAGGATGGCAATACCGATCGTCGCCAATTCGAGGACATGCCAGTCCCGCTCGAAATTCACCTGGGTCCACAGGATCATACCAACAGCCAGCGATGTCATGAAGGCCAGCGCCGCATAGGAGGCGGCAGCCGAAGCCCGGCCTCGGTTTAGTGCATCGTACAGGAGAAAGATAACCATCGGCACGCACATAAAAACATAGACTTACGCCAACGCTCGTAGGGAGGAAATGAAAATGTCGCTTAGCGCGAAGAAGGCAATGATATGGTGGCCAAACCCGAAGCAATAACCAAAAACATAGACACAAGCGGCAATAAAATGGACGATCGGTATGATCGTGACGATCTCCTTTAGGAAAGAGAGCCTGTCACTTTTCAGAACCGAGCGCGAGTTCCTAGAAGTCATATCTTCCATCCTGGGTTTCGAAATGTTGCGACGTGCAACAAGCAGAGTCAAGCGAGACGTGCCTGCAGCTCACAGGAGATCTCCAGCGTTGGCGCCTCGCGACCTGTCGGTTGGAACGTCGAGTGGAATCCAAGGACTTCTGGGAATTCCTTTGTTGCCTTTCCGAAACGACCGGCGCCAAGGGGGGCGATGGAGCGGGGACCAAAGCTGCAAGCGGGCACGATCGTCATGGCGCTCGCCGGGCTGGCGATCCTGGCTCTCTATCTCACCTTCCTCGCGCAGGACTTCGCAACGCTCGAGGGCCCCGGCGACAGCGCCGTCGGCAACGCCTATGCGACCCTGGCCGCGCTGGCCGCCTTGTGGGGCCTGCTGCTCGTCCTGCTGGTGGTGGATCAGATAAGGGCGACCGGCCCGGCCTGGCGGACCCGCCCTGCAATCCTCCTGGTTCCGATCGCGGGGATCGCGACTGTCTTCGCGACCGATTATCCGAACGACAGGCTCTGCATCTGGGCCGTCGCCGCGCTGCCGCTGATCGTCGGAGCCTATCTGCTGCTCGGCTGGCTGCCGCGGGAGAAGGTGCTGGCCGGCCGGACGCAGGCCGTCATGCTGCTGCTCATGGCCGCGCTCTCGGTCTACCCGATCGAGAGGTTCGTTTCCTGAGCGATCATGGCCCGCCGGCCGGGCTCAGTGCCGGCCGGTGCCGACGTCGACCATCGGGCGGCCGGGCTCGAAGCTCACGCCATCGTGCGATTGCGGTGCGCTGCCCATGCGGCTCATGGCCGGCTGGAAAGGCGCATCGGCATGGGCGCTGGTGTCGCAGCCGCGGCTGCGCAGCTCGGCCTCGGTCGCGCGTACCGCCGCGATCGCGCGCAGCGGATTCCGGTCGGCCGGCGCATGGGCTTCGAGCAGCTGCTGCTCCATCTCCTCGCATTCGACGGCGCTGTGGCGCGGCGGCGCGACCAGCCTGTCGAGCTCGTCGCCGAGCGCGGCGTTGAACAGGCCGAGGGTGAGCGCGGTCGAGCGGAAGGCGGGCGAGACCAAATCGTCGGGCGCGTCGCCGCGCTCGACCTCGGCCCAGATGCGGGTGCGCCGCCCGCCGTCGAGCGGCTCGAGATGGGCGATCATCCGGGACGCGACCTTGTCGCCGCTATAGACGGTGAAGACCACGCCCTCCGCGGTCTGCTCGTGGCGGAAGACCGGCCTTACCCCGCCCGAAGCGGCCGGGTCGGTTCCCGGAGCGCCCGGCTGGCGGCTTATGTCGAGATCGGAGATGGCCAGGGCGACCGCCGGCGGCGGCCGGTCCACCTCGCGGGACATGCCCTTCCCCGATCCGCCGACGACATACCAGCCGCCGATCGCGATCGGCACCAGCAACAGAAGTCCTTTCAAAGACATAACCCGCTCCCACCTTTCGGATGGAGGTAAAGCGGGAGGGGTTAAGGAGAGGTTTTACCGCCGCGCGGAGCCCGGAAATCGGGTGGATGGGCGGGACCGGACATGCTCCACTCGTCCTTGCCCGCGCCTCGCCTATGATGCACGGCTCGTTCCGGCGAGACGGGGGCCGGGACGGGACCATGGCTGAGGGAGGATCATGACCCACAATCTTTCGCGGCGGCACTTCATCGCGGGGGCGATCGCGAGCGGCGGGCTTGCGAGCCTGAAGGCGGGCGCGGCCGGGCCGGGCGCCTCCTCCACCTTGTTCCGGGACGTCATGCTCGTCGACGGCACCGGCGCGGCCCCGCGGCCGGCCAACGTGCTGGTGGTGGGAGACCGGATCGCGCGGATCACGCGGCCGTCCCGCCGCGAGCGCGTGGCCGGGGCGCGGATCGTCGACGGCGCCGAGCGGGCCCTCACCCCCGGCTTCATCGATCTGCACAGCCACGGCGATCCGCTGCGGAGCAGCTACGAATCCTATCTGGCGATGGGCGTCACGACGATCACGCTCGGCCAGGACGGAGAGGGGCCGGGGCCCGACAGAGGCCCGCTATCCGATCCGGACGCCTGGCGCAGCGCCGTCGCGCAGGCGCCGCTCGACACCAATGTCGCCTGGCTGGTGGGGCATGGCACGATCCGGCACGCCGCCGGGGTCGCGGATTCGGTGCGCCGCCCCGATGCGGCGCAGCTCGCGCGGATGCAGGCGCGGCTCGAGGCGGAGCTCCGGGCGGGCGCGTTCGGCCTCTCCTTCGGCCTCGAATATGTGCCCGGGATCTACACCTCGCTGCCCGAGCTGGCGGCGCTCGGCCGGGTCGTCGCCCGCCATGACGGCGTCGCGATGAGCCACATGCGCTCGGAGAATGACGATGCGATCCAGGCGTCGATCGACGAGCTCATCGCCTCCGTGCCGCATGGCCGCGTCCATATCTCGCACCTGAAGGTGGTGTTCGGCCATGGCGAGGCGCGCGCCCGCGCCTTGCTCCGCTACCTCGCCGCCAGGCGCCGGCAGGGCGTGCGCCTGACCGCGGACGAATATCCCTACAATGCCGGCTACACGACGATCGCCCTGCTGTTTCCCGAATGGGCGCTGCCGCCGAGCGATTATGCGGCCGCGGTGCGGGAGCGAAGGCAGGCGCTGGCCGACCATCTGACGGCGCGCATGACCCGCCGCGGCGGGCCGGGCGCCCTGCTGTTCGGGACGCCGCCTTATGCGGGAAAGACCCTGGAAGAGGTCGCGCGGGAGCAGGGGCGGCCCTATGTCGAGATCCTGATCGCGCTCGGGCCGACGGGCGCCCAGGGCGCGCATTTCACCATGGACCAGGCGCTGCAGGACCGGCTGCTCGTCGACCGTCATGTCGCCTTCTCGACCGACGGCGGCCCGGGCATGCGGCATCCGCGCGCGACCGGGACCTATGCGAAGCTGATCCAGGACTATGTCGTCCGGAATCGCAAGCTGACGCTGCAGGAGATGGTCCGCAAGGCGACCGGCTTCCCCGCCCAAATCCTTCGCCTGCCCGACCGCGGCCTCATCCGCCCCGGCGCCAAGGCCGACCTCCTGCTGTTCGACCCGGCCCGAGTGAGGGCGCGCTCGACCTATGTCGATCCGCTCGCCATGGCGGAGGGGTTCGACCTGGTGATGGTGAACGGACAGGTGGCGTTTGTGGAGGGGCGGAAGGTCGGAGCGGCGGGGGCGCTGTTGCGGGCGCGTGCCGCGGCGGGATGAGGAACGCGGCGGGCCGAGCCCGTCCATCTCTACCGGGTTTTTGCGTAAATACGCGGCAGAATACGCGGGGCGCCTTCGCTTCCAGGACACCTGTCCATCCGCCGCGGCCGCAATTCCAATTCATCCATGTTGTCGGAAATATCATACGTAATCCGACACGTCAAGCGGAGATATCGGCTGTCGCAGTAATCCGGGGGAAGGAAGGTCCGGCGCGGCGGGGGCGTTGCTGCGGGCGCGTGCCGTGGCGGGATTCCAGGGGTTCGCATGGACTATGCTATCCGGACGTTGGAGGTGATGTCCATGCAATGGCAAGACGCCGCTTTGGCCTTGGCCGGGGTGATTGGAAGCGGCACGGCGGTGGTCCATGGCGTCCTTATCCAAAGACTCATGGTAAGGCCGATCGCGGCAGCCCTCGACCCGGACAGGAGAATAGCCGCCCCGATCCGAAGGCTTGTGCCGGTGCTTCTGCATTTCAGCACGGTCGCATGGTTTCTCGGCGGTCTCGCCTTGATCGCCGCGGCGACTTTGTTCGGGCAGGATGCAAGGCTTGCCACCGGCCTCTGCGTGGGCGGCCTCTATCTGTTCGGCGCCCTTGGCAATCTCTGGGCAACGCGCGGCCGCCATCCCGGCTGGACGCTCATGGCCGCTGCCTTGGTTCTGATTATCCTGGGCATGGGTGACGCTGGCGGGTGAGGCGTCATGGGCCTCGTGTCCTCGGACTTGCGCAGGGGCCCAGGCCGTCGTGCTGCCGCTAATGGCAGCGCTCTCGGTGTACCTGGTCGACAGGCTCGTTTCCTGAGAATGGCGAGAGGTGAAGGCAGCGACAGAAGAGTCAGCAGAATTAGTGCACTGTCACCGTAATCCCGTGAAATCCACGCTTTCACCAAATCTCAGCTCGGATAATTAGAGGAAGGTGGAGGCGGCTCGGCCTTGCTGTGGGCTCGGTGAGGGAACGCACTGCCACCGTCATCGACCTATTCCAAGGAATTCCACCCAGCAAGCTCCCGCCGCACAGCCTGAAGGCGATCAACGAGATCCAGATGGTTTAGGTCGGACTCTTCGGTGATTTCCATAGCTGCATGTGCCAACGAAACCTTATCGCCTTTCCACGCACCTAGGGAGTCAGGCACCGAATCAAACTCCCCTACGGGTCCTTGGTTCGAATTTGAAAGCACACGCAAGATTCTCGGGCTCAGGTAATTCTCGATCTCTCGCCCTCGGGTCAACCAAACGAGCCCTCGAACTTTCTCACATTCGCGAATTAGTCTGCGTTTGGTGTCATTTATGCCCGACCTAAATCGACCGCTCGGCAATCGACGTCGATCGCTGTCCATAACAAGGATGAGATTCTTGTTGAGCAAAAGCAACGACACGGCCTCCTCAACCTCTTCTGGTGGAAGAGTCGACAGATGGCTTAATAGTTTGCCACCATAGAACATAACGGAGTAATGAACCCCCTCCCGAAGTTCACCTTTCGAGATCATGCTAATCCACTTACGCATATAAAGGCGATCTGAGGGACCTTCTACCCAGATCACGCCATTCGCCTGCAGTATCTCGGACGCCCTAATATCTAGATCTTGAAGAAGTGTGCGGAGAGCCAAATATTCCTTGGCCTCATGAACTCGGCTGCCACTCTCGAACCGCCTCACGTGATAAGTAGCGCAATCTTCGCGGCGCGAAGCCCAATCGATGGCTGTGGGAGAGTGTGTCGTGAATACCAAGGAGCTATTTGCCTCAGCTCGCGCCGACGCCAAGAAGTCCAAAAGTCGGCGAAGCAGGGCCGGATGAAGATTGTTTTCCGGTTCCTCGACACAAAATACATTGTCATCAATCTTGTTTTCGTGGGCGATTATTGGGTTAAGCCGGATTGTAGCCAGAATTATGAATATTGATTTTAGGCTGCTGCCTGACTCTGAGAGTCGCACAGTGGATCCCGAGTCATCAGTAAGATAAATCTCCCATTGCCCGCTGGGATCCCGCCTACAGAGTATCCTTCTGAATTGGGTGTCTCCCCGATAGATGGCGTTTAGATCTGAAAGGAGTGTTTGCTCGACGTCCGCCATCGAAAATCTAGTATCATATAGGAATCCGCGAACGAGGTTTGTTAGGCCGTTGCCATTGGGCTGAACTGGAGTGGGGTCGCTTTCTCCTTCTGGCTCAACGTTTCGTTCTGCCGAAATTTGGAAAATTGAAGCCTGAGGAAGGGCGGCGGCAGCCGCGATCTTTTGCTGGAACTCTCGGTTTGCCTCTAATGAAAGTCGCAGGTCGGGGCCCCCTATCCAACTGCTCTGCATTTTCGCGTCGTAGGAGCGAGCTACTCGCTTTCCAATAAATCGTTTCCCGAAGTCCCAGTGACTAGGGCCTGGAATAGCGCCATGAGAGACGTTGAGTTGGAAAACCTTGCGAAGTTCGGCTTCGGATAATGTAGAATCCACCTCCATTGCCGCCTGCTCGCCAGACCTGTTATAATCGGGCTTAAATGATCGTCCTTTGGTTAGGACCACTCTCAAGCCGTCAATTATAGCACTCTTGCCGCTATTATTCTTGCCGACCAAGATCGTGATGGGACGGAAATTCAGCCAATCGCCCGGATCGTCGGCGAATCCCTTAAAGTTGCGAAAGCGGAGGAGTATATTTTCAAGCGGATGCGTCACTTACTCCGCCGCGACGCCGGCACGGGTAAACATATCCCCCTCGTCGCTGTCGCTCTTCGCCGCCCCATCCGCATCATTCGCCGCCTTGGCGTTCTGCCGCTTGTCGAAGCTCTCCCACACCTCGCCCCAATTCCCCCTGGTCGCGGCCTTCGAATATTCGGTCGCGCGGGTCTCGAAGAAATTGGCGTGCTCGACACCGTTGAGGAGCGGGGCGAGCCAGGGGAGCGGGTGCTCGTCGACCATGTAGATGGGCGAGAAGCCGAGCTGGCCGAGGCGCCAGTCGGCGATGTAGCGGATGTATTTCTTGATCTCCCGCGGGGTCATGCCGGGGACCGGGCCCATCTCGAAGGCGAGGTCGATGAAGGCGTCCTCGAGCCGCACCGTTTTCTGGCAGACGTCGAGGATGTCGTCGCGGACCGCCTTGGTCATGCAGTCGCGCTCCTTGACGAAGGCGTGGAACAACCGGGTGATGCCCTCGCAGTGCAGGCTCTCGTCGCGCACGCTCCACGAGACGATCTGGCCCATCCCCTTCATCTTGTTGAAGCGCGGGAAGTTCATCAGCATCGCGAAGCTGGCGAAGAGCTGCAGCCCCTCGGTGAAGCCGCCGAACATGGCCAATGTGCGCGCGATATCCTCGTCCGTGTCGACCCCGAAGGTGGCGAGATAATCGTGCTTGTCCTTCATCTCCTTATACTGAAGGAACATGCCATATTCGCTCTCGGGCATGCCGATCGTGTCGAGCAGGTGCGAGTAGGCGGCGATGTGCACCGTCTCCATGTTGGAGAAGGCGGCGAGCATCATCTTGATCTCGGTCGGCTTGAACACGCGGGCATATTTGTCGTGGTAGCAATCCTGCACCTCGACGTCGGCCTGGGTGAAGAAGCGGAAGATCTGGGTGAGCAAATTGCGCTCATGCTCGGTCAGCTTCTGCGCCCAGTCGCGGCAATCCTCGCCGAGCGGCACCTCCTCGGGCATCCAGTGAATCTGCTGCTGCCGCTTCCAGAAATCGAACGCCCAGGGATATTCGAAGGGCTTGTACTGCTTGCGGGCTTGAAGAAGGGGCATCTAACGAACTCCAAATATTAGCCGTTGAAAAAGTTTAGAAGGAAAAGGGCCAGCCCGAGGATGGCCAGCGCAATCCCCAAATCGCGGTCTCCCGGGGAGCTTTCCCAAGGGCTCGAAGCGCCCGGCGTTCCAGATCCGGAATCTTGCAGTTCCTCATCCGGCGTTAGCCCTGGGTCGCGCTGCTGCAGGATCTCGAACTGCCTACGCAGCACGAGTTTCCAAAGTCCGGCAACGAAGACCAGCAGGCCAATCACTCCATAGACGCGAATCGTCATTCCTCGCTCTCCTCGCGGATTACGCGGTGGGTGCCGGGGACGACGCGCTCGCGGATCACGCGCGTCTTGTAGACGGTCTGGCCGCCCTTGCGGGCGCCGACGCCGAACACGACGATGCCGAGAAAATAGCCGAAATCGTACCAGCCGCCATTGTTGGGCACGGCGTAGACCGCGACGTCCGGCAGGAACAGGCTGAGCACCCAGGCGACCGGGAAGATGAAGCCGTGCCAGAGGCCGAAGAGGAAGCCGGGCGCCGCGGGCGCGACGCCGGCCGCGCTCTGCGTCGCGCAGCCGGCGAGCAGGACGAGGGGCCCGGCGGGCGCGAGCAGGCGGGCGCGCATCAATGCGCCCCCCGGCCGGGCGCGGCGGCGATGGCGATGCCGGTCGCGACGATGGTCCCCGCGCTCATCAGCTCGCCCCGAGCATCGCCCTGAGATTGTAGCCGAGGCCGGCGGCGATGAAGACCGCCGCGACCACGAGCATCAGCGCGCCGGCCTGCCTGCGCTGGCCGAAGCCCCGCATGCGGCGCGACGAGACGAGCACGCCGATCCCGGCCACGGCGACGAGGATGCCGATCAGGAACTTGGTCTGGTCGACGATGTGCATAGCTCGATTTCCCTAGGGCCTCACTGGCAGGCCAGGCATTCGTCATAGTCCGTCGACTGCAGCTCGATCTCCCGGAGATCGGGCGTGTTGTCGGCCTCGACGCCGCCGGCGAAGCCGGCGCGCTGGATCGACTTGGAGCGCAGGTAATAGAGGCTTTTGATGCCGAGCTCCCAGGCGCGGTAGTGGAGCATCAGCAGGTCCCATTTGTCGACGTCGGCCGGGATGAACAGGTTCAGCGACTGGGCCTGGTCGATATAGGGCGTGCGGTCCGCGGCGAGCTCGAGCAGCCAGCGCTGATCGATCTCGAAGCTGGTCTTGAACACGTCCTTCTCTTCCTGGGTGAGGAAATCGAGATGCTGGACCGAGCCGCCGCGCTCAAGGATCGTCGACCACACCCCGTCGCTGTTCTTGCTCTTCTCGATCAGCAGCCGCTCGAGATGCGGATTGCGGATCGACCAGGAGCCGGAGAGGGTCTTGTGGGTGTAGATGTTGGCCGGGATCGGCTCGATGCAGGCCGAGGTGCCGCCGGCGATGATCGAGATGCTCGCGGTCGGCGCGATCGCCATCTTGCACGAGAAGCGCTCCATCACCCCCTGGTCGGCCGCGTCGGGGCAGGGCCCGCGCTCCTGGGCGAGCATCATCGAGGCCTCGTCCACCTGGGCGCGGACGTGGCGGAAGATCTTGAGGTTCCAGCTCTTGGCCATCGCGCCCTCGAAGGGGAGGCCGCGCGCCTGGAGGAAGGAGTGGAAGCCCATCACGCCGAGCCCGACCGAGCGCTCGCGCTGCGCCGAATATTTGGCGCGCGCCATCTCCTCTGGCGCGCGGTCGATATAGTCGGAGAGGACGTTGTCGAGGAAGCGCATCACGTCCTCGATGAACATCCTGTCGCCGTTCCACTCGTCCCAGGTCTCGAGGTTGAGGCTGGAGAGGCAGCAGACCGCGGTCCGCTCCTCGCCATGCTGGTCGGTGCCGGTGGGCAGGGTGATCTCCGAGCAGAGGTTCGAGGTCGAGACCTTGAGCCCGACGTCGCGCTGGTGCTTGGGCATCGACCGGTTCACCTGGTCGATGAAAATGATGTAGGGCTCGCCGGTCGCGAGCCGGGTCTCGACCAGCTTCTGGAACAGCGAGCGGGCGTCGACGCTGCCGCGCTCGGAGCCGTCCTTCGGGCTCTGCAGCACCCATTCGGTGCCGTCGCGCACCGCGGCCATGAAATCGTCGGTGACAAGCACGCCGTGATGGAGGTTCAGCGCCTTGCGGTTGAAGTCGCCGGAGGGCTTGCGGATCTCGAGGAACTCCTCGATCTCGGGATGCGAGATGTCGAGGTAGCAGGCGGCCGAGCCGCGGCGCAGCGAGCCCTGGCTGATCGCGAGCGTGAGGCTGTCCATCACCCGGACGAAGGGGATGATGCCGCTGGTCTTGCCGTTGAGGCCGACCGCCTCGCCGATGCCGCGGACATTGCCCCAATAGGTGCCGATGCCGCCGCCGCGCGCGGCCAGCCAG
>Ga0070686_100000477_pt1 | contig 24252 bp, 17 predicted proteins | sample KBSS23LmetaG_FD_65654 | JGI IMG/M metagenome (GOLD analysis project Ga0070686, IMG submission 65654) | Switchgrass rhizosphere microbial communities from Kellogg Biological Station, Michigan, USA - KBS S2-3L metaG | ecosystem: Host-associated > Plants > Roots > Rhizosphere ... | reverse complement strand
CGTAGCGGCCGGCGCCGCCGGGAAACGCCGCGTCCGCAATGCGCGGTGACAATCCTTCGAGGCAGGTGGCCAGTCCCAGATCGGTTGCGGTCCGGCCGAGGAGTTGTTCCACCGGCTGCGCCAGCAGCCGCTCGCCCGCGCGATTGACCAGCCGCAGCGTGTGGCCGCCGTCGAAGGTGAACACGGCGACGTCGATCTCCACCATCACGGTGCGGAGCAGGGCGCCGGCTTCGAGCGCGCCGAGCCGCTGATCGTGCAGCGTCGAGGCGAGCACGTTGACCTCGAGCATCACCGCGCCGAGCGGATCGTCGCCGCTGGCGCCGCGTGCACGGATCGAAAAATCGCTCTCGCGAAGCGCGGCGAGCAGGTTCGACAGAGTCTGCAGCGGCAGGACGACGCGCTGGCGGACGCTGAACGAGCAGCCGGTCCAGACGCCGACGATCAGGACGGTCAGCGTCCACTGGACCTTGGGCGTGTAGTCGCCGGTCCACAGCAGAATCAGCGCGACCAGCGCCGCAGGAAGGCCGGCCGCGAGGGCGAGCAGGAGGATGCGCTGATCGAATCGCAGCCGCGCGTCCGATCGGCTCGACGCGGCGTCGAGCGCGGAGGCCTGGAGCATGGCCTCCGCGGAGAGATCGGCTGTGGGCCTCACGCCCTCATTTTACAGACCGTAACGCTGCAGGCGGCGGTAGAGCGCGCTACGGCTCAGGCCAAGCGCCTTCGCCGCCTGGCTCACGTTGCCGTCGAACCGGGCCATCGCCTTCTTGATCAGGAAACCTTCGACGTCCTCGAGGCTCATGTCTTCAATCCGCGAGGTGGCGTCGCGATCGATCCGCAAACCCAGTTCGCCGGGACGGATGGCCGTGGCCTGTGCCATCAGGACACCGCGTTCCACCGCGTGATCGAGCTCGCGGATGTTGCCGGGCCACGGATGATCGAGCAGGGCCTGCAGCGCGCCCGGCTCGAAGCCGGTGAGGTTCTTGCGGTAGCGCTGGGCGTGCTGCTTGAGGAAGTGCATCGCCAGCGCCGGGATATCCTCGCGCCGCTCGCGCAGCGGCGGCAGCTGAATCTCGATGGTGTTCAAGCGGAACAGCAGATCCTGCCGGAAGCGGCCGGCCGAGACCTCCTCGGCGAGGTTCGAATTGGTGGCCGAGACGATCCGCACGTTGACGTGCCGCGTCCGCGACGATCCGACGCGCTCGAAGTCGCCGGTCTCGAGGACGCGCAGCAGCTTCGGCTGCAGGTTGAGCGGGACGTTGGCGATTTCGTCGAGGAACAGGGTGCCGCCGTCGGCCAGCTCGAATCGGCCGACGCGATCGGTTTTCGCGTCGGTGAACGCGCCCTTGACGTGGCCGAACAGTTCGCTTTCGAAGACCCCTTCCGACAGGCCGCCGGCGTTGACGGTGACCAGCCCTTTGCCGGCGCGCGCCGACACCGAGTGAATTGCCTGCGCCACGGTGCCTTTGCCGGTGCCGTTCTCGCCGGTGACCAGCACGTTGGCCTCGGATGGACCGACGCGCGCGATCAACTCGAGCACCGGCCGCATCGAGACCGCTTCGGCGATCAGCATCGGCCGGACATCCGGCTTCAGCGATCGGTTCTCGGCTTCGAGCCGCTGCTGCCGGCGCAGCGCCCGCGCCAGCTCCACCTGCGTGCGCAGAATCGTCAGCAGCCGCGCGTTCTCCCACGGCTTCTGCACGAAGTCGCGCGCGCCGCGGCGCATCGCCTCGACCGCGACCTCGACGCTGCCCCAGGCGGTCATCACCACCACCGGCAGCGTCTGATCGTGGGCACGCAGCTGCGACAGCAGATCGAGGCCTTCCTGCCCCGACGTCGTATCGCGCGCGTAGTTGAGGTCCATCAGCACCGCGTCGTACTCGTCGCTGTCGATCGCCTCGAGGATCGCCGCCGGCGATCCGGCCGAGTCAATCTTGTAACCCTCGCCTTTCAGCAACAGCCGCAGCGCCTCCAGGACGTCGGGCTGATCGTCGGCGATGAGCACGCGCGGTGGTGCGAGTTCTGATCGCATCGGCGTCTGTTCGTCAACCGGCCATCGTTGCGCTACAGCCACTGGACAACTCCCTCGGAAAGCCGCCGTTTAGACGCTGGCGGCCGACGTTTGGTTTGAGGTTTCTTCGTCGACGACCCAGCCGTCGCGCAGCTGGATGATCCGCGTTCCGTACGAGGCATTCACTTCCGAATGCGTCACCTGAATGATCGTCGCGCCGCTCTCGTTCAACGAGCGGAACAACTCCATGATTTCCTTGCCCTGCGCCGAGTGGAGATTGCCGGTCGGCTCGTCGGCGAGGATCACCTGGGGATTGGCGATCACCGCCCGGGCGACACCGACGAGCTGCTGCTGTCCGCCTGACAGCTGGTTCGGATAGAGATCTTTTTTGCCGACGATCTGAAAGCGATCGAGGATGTCGGCGACCATGCTCTGACGATCCTTGCGGCTCACGTTGCGGTAGGAGAGCGGAATCTCCAGATTCTCGTAAACGGTCAGGTTGTCGAGCAGGTGATAGCTCTGAAAGACGAAGCCGATGTGTTTCTTGTGCAGTTCCGAACGCTGTTTCGGATTGAGACGATGCACCGGCTGGTCCATGAAGTAGTACTCGCCGGACCAGGCGCTGTCGTGCATGCCGAGGATGTGGAGCAGCGTCGACTTGCCCGCGCCCGACGGTCCCATGATCGAGACGAACTCGCCTTCCTTGATATCCAGGTTCACGCGGCGGAGCACGTAGGTGCGTCCGACGCCGTGCGGGTACGACTTCTCGACGTTGCGCAGCGAAATCAGCATGTTCAGTCCGCTCTCAATGCCACCAGAGGATCGACGCGCGTCGCGCGGCGCGCCGGCAGATACGCCGCCGCTCCGACCACGATCAGCAACACCATACAGACGCCGGCAAAGGTCAGCGGATCCGAGGCGCTGACGCCGAAGAGCAGCGACGCGAGCACGCGCGTCAGCCCGATCGCGGCGGCGACACCGGCCGCGACGCCAATGGCGCCGAGCGCCACGGCCTGGCCGACGACGAGCGCGCGAACGTCGGCGGCACGCGCGCCGAGCGCCATGCGGATGCCGATTTCGCGGCGCCGCTGCGCCACGCTGTAAGCGAGCACGCCGTAGATGCCGAGCCCGGCGAGCACGGTCGCGAGCAGCGCAAACGTTGCGGCGAGCGCCGCCGTGAAGCGCGGCTGCGCCGTCGCTTCACGCAGGTAATAACCGAGCGTTTGCACGTCGCCGGGAGGCTGCTCGGGATCGAGCTGCGTGACCGTGGTGCGCAGCGCCGCGGCGAGCGGCGCCGGGTCGCGGTCGGCGCGCACGACGACGGTGAAGAACGGCCACGGCGTTTGCGCGAACGGCGTGTACATTTCCGCGCGCGGCGGCTCGGACACCGCGCTCTCCTTGACGTCGGCGACGATGCCGACGATCTCCCGCGGGCCGGTGTTGCCGTAGCTGACGGTGACGCGCCTGCCGATCGGGTCGGCGTTCGGCCAGTAGGTCCGCGCCATCGTGTCGCTGATCACCATCACTGCCGGCGCCCGTTCGTCGTCGTGCCCGGAAAACGCCCGCCCGCGCAACAGCCGAATGCCCATCGTCGCAAAGTACTCGGGGCTGACGGCGTGATACGCCGCGTTGATGTGGTCCTCGTCGCGAACCTGGCGGCCCTCGATGGTGAAGCCGACGCCCATGTCGTTGCCGGACAGCGGCAGCGTCGAGCTCGCAGCTGCCGACTGCACGCCCGGGATCGCGCGCAGCGCGTCGACGGCGCGGCGATAGAACGCAATCCGCGCCTCCGCCGATGGGTAGCGCGTATCGGGCAACGAGATTTCCATGGCCAGCGCGCGTTCGGCGACGAAGCCGACGTCGACACGCTCGAGGTTCATCAGCGTCCGTCCGAGCAGGCCGGCGCCGACGAGGAGCACGAGCGAGAGCGCGACTTCGCCGGCGACGAGCAGCTGACGCGTGCGCGCACTGCGTACGTCGATGCCGCCGGTGGTCCCTTTGAGCGTCTCGCCGGCGTCAGCGCGACTGACCTGAAAGGCTGGAATGATGCCGAACCCGATGCCCGTCGCCGCTGACAGCAGCGCCGCGAACAGCAGCACGGTCCGGTCGACGTGCACGCTCTGCAGACGAGGGATGTCCAGCGGGCTCGCCGCCACGATCGCGGCAATGCCCCATTGCGACAGCAGGACGCCGGCCCCGCCGGCAAGGACTGCGAGCAGCACGCTCTCGATCAGCAACTGACGGACGATCCGGCCGCGGCCGGCGCCGAGCGCCGAGCGGATGGCGATTTCACGCCGCCGCGCGATGCCGCGGGCGAGCAGCAGGTTGGCAACGTTGGCGCACGCGATCAGCAGGACGCCCGCGACGGCGGCGAGCAAGACGGTCAGCGCGGTCCGATGCTCACGGACGATCCGTTCCTGCAGCGGCGCGACGCGAAGTGTCCGTGCGGCGTTGCTCTTCGGGTAGTCGCGAGCGAGCCGTTCGGCGATCGCGTCGAGTTCGGCCGCGGCCTGCGCGATGGAGGCGTCGGGCCGGAGCCGGGCGATCGTGTGCATCAGGTGCGCGCCGCGGACGGCGGCAAGCTGTGCGCCGATTTGCGTGGTGGCAATCGGCAGCCACGCGTCAACGCGCTTCGCCTGGATCGGGAACTCGAAGCTGTCGGCGGCAACACCGATGATCGAAAACGGCTGGCCGTCGATCGTCGCCGTCGCCCCGACCGCCGACGGCTGCCGGCCGAACCGCTCCGTCCACAGCCGCTCGGATATGACCGCCACCGGCGCCGCACCGATCCGGACATCGTCGGGCGTGAACGAGCGGCCGCGCAGCAGCGGCACGTCAAGCGTCCGCATCAGATCGCCGGTGACGAACGCGGTGAGCAGGGTCTTCGCCTCGCCGTGGCCGGTGAGAATCACCGATCCGCCCGTGTAGCCGACGACGTCCTGTACTGTGTGCGCCGCCTGCAGGTCGGCGATGTCCGGCACCGATGCGGTCCCGTCATCCTCGCCACGGACCGCCGACTGGATGGCGATCAGCCGATCGGGATCGGGAAACGGCAGCGGCCGCAGCAGCACGCCGTCGACGATGCTGAAGATCGACGTGGTGGCACCGATCCCGATGGCCAGGACGATCACGACGAGCAATGTGAAGGCGGGAGCCTGGCGAAGGATGCGAACGGCGTGTCTGAGATCAGTAGACATGGGTGATGGCTGATGGCTGATGGCTGATGGGTTCACGGCTGATCACTGTCATCAGCCATGGCCATCAGCCGTCAGCCATCAGCCATTGACGCTACTCAGTAACCGCCATCTCCGTCTGCTCCTCGACGACCCGGCCGTCGAAGACGTGGATGCTGCGATCGGCGTGCCGTGCGTAGCGCGGATCGTGCGTGACCATGCAAATCGTCGCGCCGCCGCGATGCAGCTCGCGAAGCAGGTCCATCACCGCTTCGCCGCTGCGCGAATCAAGGTTTCCAGTCGGCTCGTCGGCGAGCAGGATCAGCGGCTCGCCGGCGACGGCGCGGGCGACTGCGACGCGCTGCTGCTGACCGCCCGACAGCTGACTCGGGAGATGCTTCGCGCGATGCGCCATGCCGACGCGCTCGAGCGCCGCTTCGACGCGCTGCTTGCGCTCGGCCGCCTTCATGCCGCGGTAGGTGAGCGGCAGTTCGACGTTCTCGAACACCGTGAGATCGCCAATCAGGTTGAAGCTCTGGAAGATGAACCCGATCTCGCGGTTGCGAACGCGGGCGCGCTCCGAGGCGGGCAGCTCCGCGACCGGACGTCCGTTGAGCAGGTACTGGCCTTCAGTCGGCGAGTCGAGCAAACCGAGAATCGACAGGAGCGTCGACTTGCCGCAGCCGGACGGACCGGCGATCGACACGTACTCGCCCTTGTTGATCTGGAGGTGGATGCCGGAAAGCGCGTGCGTTTCGACTTCGTCGGTGAAGAAAACCTTCGTCACACCATCCAGCTTGATCAGCGCTTGCCCGTTCTCAGCCATGCTGTTCTCCTGCAGGCCAGAGGCCTGCGCTACCGTCGCGTCTGCCGCGCGGCGCTGCTGTAGCGCAGCCCTCGACGGCTGCCCCTGTTACTTCAATCGAATCCGGTCGTAGGCGTCGTAGGCCGACATGTCAGACAGAATCACCTGATCGCCGACCTTGAGTCCCGACAGAACCTCGATGGTGTTCACCGAGCTCTTTCCGAGCTTGACCTGGACGCGCTCGGCGTTCACGCCATCGGGTTCAATCTTGAACAGGCCGACAACGCTCTGGTCCTGGCCGAACGCCGGACGGCCCATGAAGGTGACGTCGTTCAGACGTTCGAGCTCGATCGTGCCGTCGACGCTCAGGTCGGGAACGGCGCCCTTCGGCAGCTCGCCGGTCAACGTGACGTCGACCGTGCGCGTTCCGTTCTGCACCGACGGATCGATGCGGGCGACGCGCCCTTCGACGATGCCGTTGCGCGTGTCGACTTCGGCTTTCTGTCCGAGCTGGATGTCCTTCGCCTGCGTCTCCGCGATCTTGATTTCCGCCTTCAGGCGGCTCGGGTTGGCGACGCGGGCGAGGTTGGTGCCCGGCGCCACCTGCTGTCCGACTTCGACAGGCACCAGCTGCAGCATCCCGTCGAGGCCGGCCCGGACCTTCAGCTCGTCACGCTGCTGCCTGGTGAGGCTCAGCAGGGCGCGGGCCTGATCGACTGCCGACTGGGCCACCGCAACCTGCGCGCGCGTTGATTCGGTCTTGCTCGCGAGCTGATCCTTCGCAATCTGCGTCCGCACCGCCAGCTGCTCGGCGTCGACGCGCGACTGCTCGAGGACGAGCGTCGACACGAGCTGGTCCTTCGCGAGCTGCTGGTTCATCTGGTACTGCGTCTTCGCCTTGTTGTACTCGGCCTCGACCTGCGCTGAGGACGCCCGCGTCGCCAGCAGGTCGTTGGCCAGCTGCACCTTGATGTTCGCCAGGCCGGCTTCGGCGGCCTGCAGCTTGAGCTCCGCGTCCTGCAGCTGTTGTTCGAGCTGCGGGTTCGTGAGCTCGAGGATCACGTCGTTGGACTTCACCGCTGTGCCTGGGCGCAGGATGATCTTCTCGACGCGTCCCTGCGTGGTCGCCGGAATCCAGCGGATGTCCTCGGGCGTGAGCGTGCCGAGGCCGCGGACCTGGCGAACCATTGGACCGCGCTTCACGGTGTCGGGCCAGACCACCGCGCGTTCGACGGTCGGCGCCGCCGGCTTCAGCCGCGACAGGCCGACGCTGACGAGGACCACCGCGAGCAGACCGACACCGGCATAGATCGCCTGGCGGATCCGCTTCTTCCTGGCGTTTGACGGACGAGCAATATCCATGGTTGTTGTGTGTGTGCTTAGACGGAAACTTTCGCGAAAACGATCGCCTTTCGCCAAGGCAAACGTGACGCCACCTGGGGTGTTGACAGTAAGTGATTATATCGTAAGTGCTTAGGGCACCGCGAATGGCGATAGACGCGGTCGAAAAGTGTCCGCTTGTGGGACGACTGAATCCCGCCCCCGGAATGCGGTGGCTGGAGCGCCGCGACGCGGCGTTTGTTAGTGTCGGCCGAGGACCGCGAGGAATGCGGCCACGACTTCCGGATCGAACTGCGCCGGGCAGCAGCGGAGCAGTTCCGCAATCGCGTCCGACGAGTCAAGCCGCACGCGATACGCGCGGTGCTGCGTCATCGCGTCGTAGGCGTCGACGACGGCCACGATGCGGCTGGCGAGCGGAATCTCCTCGCCGGCGAGTTTCCATGGATAGCCGGTGCCGTTGAACCACTCGTGCGACGCCGCCACGATCGGCGCCGCGTCGGCGAGCGTGCCGGTGACGTGGAGGATCTCGGCGCCGACCTCGACGTGCTGGCGCATGATCGCGATCTCGCCGGCAGTGAGCGGCGACGGCTTGGTCAGCAGCGCTTCAGGAATGGCGATCTTGCCGATGTCGTGGAAGCGGGCGCCGGCCGTCAGCGCCGGACCGACGTCGAGCAGCACGCCCATCTCGCGCGCCACCGAATGCGCGTAGCGTGCGACACGCTCGCCGTGCTCGGCGGTGTCCGGCATCCGCTCGGCGGCCAGCGCGAGCAGCGCGTCTGATTCGTCCTCGCCGGCCGCGACGCGCGCATGCAGCTGATCGCAGATGGCCGCGGCGCGATCGCGCAGTTCGATCGACAGCACCGCGTGCCAGTGGACTTCTTCGAGCGTCTGCTTGCGCCACTGACGGCCGCGATCAACCGCGAGGGCGAATCGCTCGCGCTGAAACGGCTTGATCAGGAGGTCGGCGACCGGCTGCTGCTGCGCCTCGCCGTCGAGCAGTTCGGTATACGCCGTCGCGATCACCACCGCAGTGTGCGGGTGCGCGCGCTGCACCTCGTTCGCCAGCCACAGCCCGTCGTGCCCGGGCATCATCACATCGATCACGGCCAGGTCGTAGTGCTGTGTCCGCAGCGTGGCGAGCGCTTCGGCGGCGCTCCCGGCGGTTTGGGGCCGCAGCCCCAAGGCTGATACCCAGCGCGACATGAGGTCGCGAACCGCAGGCTCGTCGTCCACGATGAGAACGGATGTGAGTGGCGTCATTGGACGTCAGTGCGTTGGCAAGACGACTGCCAAAGTGTCCTATCGCGAGACGCGCCGAATGTGTGCGTGTTCCATTCGTGCGCGTGTGCTATAACGCACAGTGCGCACACTGCGGGCGCCGTAACCGCACACTCGGGCGTGTGCGGAAGCGGAAATGCGCGCGCGCGCACAGCACTGGCCGGGCATGTTTTTTGGAGCCCCGACGGGCTACACCCCGCTGATGCGCGATATCGCAACCACGAACACGGAATGGGCGGCCGAGCCGTCCCCGTTCGCAGGCTCCAGCTGGGGAGTGACATCCATGGCCTCGCCGACCCCGACCGCCGACGCCTCGCGGCCGCTGCTGCTCGTCGTCGACGACGAGTTGCCCGTCCTGAAAGTCCTCGAGCGGCTCGCCGCGCGCATTGGCTTCGACGTCGTCACGTGCGCAAGCGGCGCCGACGCGATGCGCACGCTGATGCGCAAGCCGGCCGACCTCGCGATGGTCGACCTCCGCATGCCGGACGTGAACGGCCTCGATCTCCTGCGGCAGATTCGGGCCGCGGTGCCAAGCTGCGAAGTGATCCTGATGACGGCCTACGCGGCGGTCGATAGCGCCGTCGAAGCCATCAAGCTGGGCGCCCGGGAATACCTCACCAAGCCATTCGATTTCGAGCGTCTGAAGCAGGTGCTCGAGGACATTCGCACGGAGCTCGAGCGGCGGGCGCAAGTCGTAGCGCTCGAAAGCCAGGTCGCGAGGCAGCTGGAATTCTGCGGCATGCTCGGGCGCAGCCCGGCGATGCAGGAAGTCTTCAGCCTGATTCAGCGCCTGGCGCCGCACGCCAAGGTGGTGCTGATTGGCGGCGAGACAGGGACCGGCAAAGAGCTGGCGGCGCGCGCGTTCCATCAGGCCGGCACACGTCGCGGCAAGCCGTTTGTGACCATCAACTGTTCCGCGGTCGTCGACACGCTCTTCGAGAGCGAGCTGTTCGGGCACGTGCGGGGCGCGTTTACCGGAGCAGTCGAGTCGAAGCCCGGCGTCTTCGAGGCGGCGCAGGGAGGGACGCTGTTCCTCGACGAAGTCGGTGAGCTGCCGCTGTCGGTGCAGGCGAAACTGCTGCGGGCGCTCGAGTACGGCGAAGTACAGCGCGTCGGGTCGTTGCAGCCCAAGCGCGTCGATGTGACGGTCATTGCCGCCACCAACCGCGATTTGCGCACGGAGGTGGCCGCCGGCCGGTTCCGCGGCGACTTGTTCTACCGCTTGAACGTCGTCGAAGTGATGCTGCCGCCGCTGCGCGATCGCCGCGAAGACATTCCCTACCTGACGGCCGCGTTCGTGCGCGATTGCGCGGCGCGCGTCCGCAAGCCGATTCAGGGGCTGACGCCGCAGGCCGAGCGCCTGCTGTTGAACGCGCGGTGGGACGGCAATGTCCGCGAGTTGAAGAACGTGATTGAGCGTGCCTGCATGCTGGCCGACGGCACGCTGATCTCCGAGCGCGAGCTCGCCGGCGCGTTCGGGCCGGAAGCGCAGCTGCGGCCGTCGGGCGCCGTCGCGAAACCGCGTTCGACCGCTGACGCCGCCGCCGGGACGGCGCCGCTCGAAGAGATCGAACGCGAGCACATTCTCGAGGTGCTCCGCCAGGTGAACGGCAATCGCATGGCCGCCGCCAAGCTGCTCGGGATCAGCCGACGCGCCCTCTACCGCCGCCTCGAGCGGCATCACCTCGCCGAGGAGGCGCCGCCAGCCGCGCTCCGCCGGCCGCTATGAGCGATTTCGCCGTGATTCCCGTGTCGGCCGATACCCGTGCGCCCGCGGGCGCGCCGCGCGTCGCCGACGCCGACACGGCGGCGACGATGCTCGAGCGCGATCGGCAGTTCCGCTCGGTCTTCTTCGATGCCGCCGACGCGATGCTGATCCTCGACGACGACCGGCGCATCGTCGAAGCGAATCCGGCGGCGTGCGAGCTCTTCGGCCTGCCGTCGGAAGCGGTGGTCGAACATCCGCTCGACGGCTTGATTCTCGATCAGGAGAGTCTCAGTTCGACGTGGCATGAAGTGCTGGCGCTGGGCGGGGCGCAGCGCGAGCATCGCGTTCGCGCGCGGAGCGGCGGCGTGCGCGTCGTCGAGTGCAGCTACCGTGCGCACGTGCACGGCCGCCGTCACCTGTGCGTCGCGCGCGACATCACCGACCGCCGGGTGATGGAAGAGCGGTTGATGCAGGCCGAGAAGATCGAGAGCGTCGGCCGCCTCGCCGGCGGCATCGCTCACGACTTCAACAACCTGTTGACCGCGATTCTCGGCTACACCGAGCTGCTGCTCGGCTCGCGCCGGGCGGACGATCCCGAACGGCGCGATCTCGAAGAGATCCAGAAGGCCGGCCAGCGCGCCGCGGCGCTCACCCAGCAGTTGCTCGCGTTCAGCCGCAAGCAGGTGTTGATGCCGAAGCAGGTCGATCTCAATCAGACCGTCGCCGGCCTCAAGACGATGCTCGGCCGCCTGCTGCGTGAAGACATCGCGCTGGTGTGCCAGCCGGCGCCGGCGCCGGCGATTGTCCGGATCGATCCGGCGCAGATCGAGCAGGCGATCCTCAACCTGGTCTTGAACGCGCGCGACGCGCTGCCGGCCGGCGGCGTGATTCGCGTCGAGCTGGCTCACGTGCCGCGCGCGGCGGTCGCGGCCTCACTCGACCAGCCGCTCGCGCCGGCCGACGAGTTCGTCCGCCTCCGCGTCGTCGACAATGGCGTCGGCATGACCGAGGAGGCGCGCGCGCATCTGTTCGAGCCGTTCTTCACGACGAAGGACGTCGGCAAGGGGACCGGCCTCGGGCTGGCGTCAGTCTACGGCATCGTCCGCCAGAGCAATGGCGTGATCACCGGCGACAGCGAGGCCGGCGCCGGCAGCGTGTTCACGATGTACTTCCCGGTCGCGTCTGCCGCCGCCACGGGCGGCGGCGCGGCGTCGGCCGACGGCGCACGCGACAGCGAGCGCGAGACCATCCTGCTCGTCGAAGACGAAGACGCGGTGCGCGCGATCGTCAGCACGGTGCTGCAACGGCAGGGCTATCATGTCCTGGAAGCAGCCACGCCGACGATCGCCGGCGCGATCTTCGCGCAGCGCAACGGCGCCGTCGATCTGCTGCTGACCGACGTCGTGATGCCGGAGATGAGCGGGCCGGCGCTCGCCCAGCGGCTGATCGAGCTGCGGCCGGAACTTCGCGTCCTGTTCATCTCCGGCTACGCCGACGTTGCGGTGCAGCCGCAGATCGGCGGACCGAACGTCAATTTTCTGAGCAAGCCATTTCAGGCGTCGGCGCTCACCGCGCGCGTGGCGCAGATTCTCGGTGCCAACGCGCGCGCAGAGGTGCGCCCGTAGCGCACAGCGCAGGAGCAGGGAGCATGGCAGGAACTGCAGGCATTCACCGCACGCGGCCCGTATGAAGCGCACACTATCGCGGCCGCTCAACGTTCTCATCGTCGACGACGAGCCGTCGGTCCAGCGCTTCGTCGAGCGCGTCCTCAGCGAAGCCGGCTACGCGACGACGGTCGCCGGCGACGGTCCCGAAGCGCTCGAAGCCGCGTCGCGGATGGCAGAGCTCGACCTGGTCGTCACCGACGTGATGATGCCGCAGATGACCGGTGACGAACTGGGCCGCCGGCTGCGCGCCGAGCGTCCGTCGGTCAAGGTGCTCTATCTCACCGGCTTCAGCGATCGGCTGTTCAAGGAGAAGGTCACGCTCTGGGCCGACGAGGCGTTCCTCGACAAACCGTGCACGGTCAAGGGACTGCTCGAGGCGGTGGCGCTGCTGCTGTTCGGCAGCTTCGACGCGCCGCAGGACTCCGCGTCGTGATCGCCGGCTGAGACGCCGCCCAATGGCGAAGAAGGACACCGTCGAGCGGCTCGCCGGCGGAATCGCCCGTGATTTCGATCAATTTTTAACGACCATCATCGGCCATGCGGAGACGCTCGGTGAATATCTGTCCCCGGGCGATCCGCGCGCCGGCGACGTCAACGCCATCCGCCACGCCGCCGAGCGCGCGTTCGGGCTGACGCAGCAGCTGCTCGCCTTCAGCCGCACGCGCGGGCTGCGGCCGCGAGTCGCCGACGTGAACGCGATCATCGGCCGGTCGCGCTACACCGTGCAGCGGGTCGTCGGCGATCAGATTCGCCTCGACGTGCGGCTCGCCGCGGATGCGCATCGGGTCCGCGTCGACGGCGAGCAGCTGCAGCAGATCGTCTTCAACCTCGCCGTCAGCGCCCGCGACGCGATGCCCGACGGCGGCCGGCTCGCGATCACAACAGCCAATGTGTCCATCGCCGCTGATGATCCGCGCGCCGCGGAGGTCGCACCGGGCGACTATCTCGAGCTGTCGATCAGCGACACCGGGATGCCGATTGATTCAGCCGTGCAGCCCTACCTGTTCGACGAATTCGACGGCGCGCCGGAGCGGCACCGCCGCGGCGGCCTGGGCATCGCCCTCGTCTACGGGATTGTCGAACAGAGCGGCGGCTTCATTGCCGTAGACAGCCCGGTCGATCACACCAGCGGCACACGCTTCACCGTCCTGCTGCCGGCGGTCGAGCACAGTCCGGCGCCGGCGGCCGAGCCGCGCGGTGGCAGGAGCACCGACAGCGCGACCGTGCTGGTGGCCGCCGACGACGCGACCGTGCACGGATTGATCGTCGCAGTGCTGCGCCGCCGCGGTTACGGCGTGCTCGACGCGCCGGACGCGTGGCAGGCCCTGCGGCTGGCGACCGGGCACGGCGAGAGCATCGAGCTGCTGGTGACGACGGCGACCAGCAACGGGCGGGTGATCGCCGACGCGTTTCGAGCGACCCGTCCGGAGACCCGCGTGCTGTTCGTCGGCGCGCCGATCGAGGAGCATCGCGAACGGTTCGCCAACGAAGCGATGCTGGCGCAGCCGTTCACGCCCGACGCGCTGGCGCGCCGGGTGCGCGGCGTCCTAGCCGCCGCGCGTGTGCATCTCGAGATGGGGGTCCTTCCGCAGTAAGTCCTGCACCGGCACGAAGGCGCGGCGGTCGCCGAGCGCGACGCGCTCCTCGGCGCCGCGATCGGCGCGGCCTCTCCAACCGGCGGCGATGATCTCGCGCAGCGCATCGGCGGCGGCGCCGGCGCGCAGCGGCGCCCGCAGGTCGAGACCGTGCGTCGCGTACAGGCACAGGTACCACATCCCGTCGGCAGTCAGGCGGCTGCGATCGCAGGTGCGGCAGAACGGATCGGTGGTCGATGCGATGATCCCGAAGGTCGTCCCGTCGCCAAGGGCGTACCGATCGGCCGGCGCCGACGATCCCGGCTCGTCGAGCGGCGTGATCACGCCGTAGCGCCGCGTGAGCGTATCGAGCATCTCGCGCCGCGAGAACACGCGCTCGGGCGACCACCGGCTGGCGCCGCCGACGTCCATGTACTCGATGAACCGTACCTCGGCGTTCACGCCGCGGCCGTACTCGAGCAGCGCGACGATCTCGTCGTCGTTGACCCCGCGGATCACGACGGTATCGATCTTCAGCCGGCCGAAGACGCGCTGCGCCGAGGCGATGCCGCGGTGGACGGCGTCGAGTTGATCGAAGCGGGTCAGCTTGATGAAGCGATCGCGCTGCAGCGTGTCGAGGCTGACGGTGATGCGCCCGAGGCCGGCGGCGGCGATCGCGTCGATCTGGTCGGACAGCAGGATGCCGTTGGTGGTGAGCGCCAGATCGTTGAGCCCCGGCTTCCTCGCAATCATCGCGACCAGCGACGCGAGATCGCGGCGGAGCAGCGGCTCGCCGCCGGTGAGCCGGATCTTGTCGACGCCAAGCGACAGGAAGACGTCGACGAGCGCGCAGATCTCCTCGAAGTGGAGCACGTCCTGGCGCGGCAGCCAGACGTAGTCCTCCTCGGGCATGCAGTATTCGCAGCGGAGGTTGCAGCGGTCGGTGACCGACAGTCGCAGGTTGCGCAGCGGCCGGCCGAGGAGATCCTTCATCGGGAGTTGAGGATTGTAAACCGGCGGCTGCCCGGGATGAAAGGCCGCGACGCGATCTGTCCGTCGAACCTCGCACTCCAACGGCCGGGGATCGGCGTGGCGCAGGCCGGGCAGCGGCCATCCGCGGTGATGCGGTAGTCGCGGATGTGATAGCCGTAGCGCGCGATCAGCAGCTCGTGGCATGTCGCGCAGCGCGTGTCCTCGAGGTCGCCGACCGAACCCGGCAGGTTGCCGGCGTAGACATAGCGCAGGCCGTTCGCACGACCGATATCGGCTGCGGTGAGCAGCATCTCCGCCGTCGTGTTCTCGGGGTCGGTCATCTTGTAGTCGCCGTGGAACGCGGTGACGTGCCACGGGATGTCCGGCGAGACGCTCGCCACGAACTCGGTCAGCCGCAGCAGTTCGTCGCGCGAATCGTTGAACCCCGGGATCAACAGCGTCACGATCTCGACCCAGAACTCCATCGCGTGCAGCCGCCGGATCGTCTCGAGGATCGGGCCGATGCGGCCGCCGAGTTCGCGGTAGTGGCGATCGTCGAAGCTTTTCAGGTCGACTTTGTACAGGTCGACCCACGGGCGGAGGTACTCGAGGACCTGCGGCGTGCCGTTGCCGTTCGACACGAAGCCGGTGGTCAGCCCGGCGGCCTTCGCTTCCTTGAACACGGCCACCGCCCATTCGCTCGTGATGAGCGGCTCGTTGTACGTGCTCACGATCACGCGCGCCTGCTGGCGCAGCGCGTCACCGACGAGGTCGTCGGGGTTGGCGCGCAGCGGCGGCGCGACCGCTGCCGGATCGCGGAGTGCCTGCGAAGTGACCCAGTTCTGGCAGTAGCCGCAATGGAGATCGCAGCCGAGCATCCCGAAGCTGTAGGCGAGCGCGCCGGGGTGGGCGTGGAAGAACGGCTTCTTCTCAATCGGGTCGCATTGCACGCCGCCGACGTATCCCCACGGCACCAGCAGGCGTCCGCCCTCGTTGTAGCGCACCTTGCAGACGCCAATCGCGCCGTCGGGCAGCGGGCAGCAGTGGCCGCAGGCAAAACATCGCAGCCGGCCGTCACCCAGCGTTTCGTAGAGATCGCCTGTCCGCGTCTCGCGGGCAAGCACCTCAGCCAGTGTCGACATGAACAACTTCATTGTACGACGCGGGTGGCACGGCGGTTGAGACCGGCTCCGGGCGGAGGGCGAAATGCGCGCGTGTACGCTCGGCCTGTTCCTAACCGCGGCTGTGCTGTTTCCCAAATCAGGTAACGCTCAGGTGTTCGCATTCCGCACGCCGCCGCCGACGGTGAGCGCCGCGGGCGCCGACTGGCAGATCAACAGCGACCCGATCGTGGTCGCTGGGGTCATCTACTACCCGACGCACGGTTTCCGCATGTTCGACGGCCAGCTGATGGCGCAGGTCGGCGTCTTCGATCGTGTCCCGGTCTACGCCGACACGACGCTCGAGGCCTACAGCGTGATCTACGTGCCGATCGGCGGTGCGCGGATGCGCGGGTACGAGCGGCGCCGTGAGGGTGAGCTGGCGAGCACGACCGGCAGCCGCCCGCCATCGTTTCCGGTCGTCGTCGCCACCGAGCGCGCGCCCTTCGAGCCCCAACCTGGCACGAGCGGCGCGCCGGCGGCCGTCGGAGGCGCCGGCGTTCGCACGGACACGGCTAAGGTCGCGGCGTCGGGGCGCACTGAGTCAGTGGCGCCGGGTACCGTCGGTACCGTCGGCGCGCCGGATCGTTCTCGGCCACGCCGTTCGTCGATCGAGTCGATCGCTCGACCAGATGCCGTCAACGGCGTATGGCTCGAGTTCGACGGCGCACGGTGGTACGCCGACGGTCCGGCCGCGATCTTTTCGCCCGATCGATTCGAGCCGGTCGGCGATTACCGCGGCTTCGCCGTTTACCGCGACCGGACGAGCAGGAGGAACGAGATCTGGATTTCGGTCGTCAAAGACGGCCCGGTGGCGCCGTACAGCAAGCGATAACCGGACCGCGCGCTTATAATCTCTGGCGCGCATGGTCCGGATTCTCGCCACCAACGACGACGGCTACCGATCCGAAGGCATTCACGCGCTCGCGCGCGCGCTGCGCGACATCGGTGAGGTGACGATCGTCGCGCCACTGTCGGAAGCGAGCGCGATCGGTCATGCGCTGACCTTGCGGCACCCGCTGCGGCTCGACCCGATCGGCGAGCGGGTGTTCGCGGTCGAAGGCACGCCGACCGACTGTGTCAACATCGCAGTCACCCAGGTTTTCAAAGGCCTGCCCGATCTCATCGTCTCGGGCATCAACAAGGGGTGGAACCTGGGGGACGACGTCACCTACTCCGGGACAGTCGCCGGCGCGCTCGAAGGGGCGTTGCTCGGCATTCCGGCGATCGCCGTCTCGCTGCGCCAGACGCGCGGCGACTACGATTTCAGCCACGCTGCGAACGCGGCGGCGGCGCTCGCCGACGGGATGCTGCGCAAGCCGCTGCCGGTACGCACCTTTCTCAATATCAACGTGCCGAAGGGGCGGCCGCTCGGCTATCGGGTGACGGTGCAGGCGAAGCGCAATCACATCACCTCGGTGACCGAACGGCACGATCCGAAAGGGCGACCGTACTACTGGATTGAAGAAGGTCAGAACGAGTGGGAGCCGCACGATCGCTCCGACTACCAGGCGGTGCGCGATGGCTACGTCTCGGTGACGCCGCTGCAGCCCGACCTGACGGCACACGACGCGCTGGCCGCGGTCGAATCACTCACGCTGCAGAACGAGCCGGTCCGGTAACGGTTTCTCGCGGGCTACTGCGGCCCGCGGCGGAGAGGTGCGATGCGTCATCGTCTCGCCGGCGTCGTCCTGGCCGTCTTGCTGCTCGCCGCGGCGACGTCGAACGGCGAGACGCCGCCGCGGCGTCGTCCGCTGGCGCCGAAGGAGCGCGAGGCGGTGCTGGCGCTGCTGAAGGCCGTCGATCTCGCGCAGCAGACCGACGTCGCCGCCGCCGCCGGCCTCGAGTGGAGCAACCATTTTCTCAAGGCCAGCAACGAGCTCGCCTACGTGCCGTTCCGCGTGACGCTGCCGCACGCGGCGGATCTCAAATCGCCGGCGATGTACGTTCGCGCCGTGTCACGGCACGACGGCATCCGCTCCGCTCAGGAGCGCTCGTTCGTGCGCGACTGGCTGCTGCACGGCAGCGACGTCATGCCACGCAACGGCGAGACGGTGATCATCGGGCCGGGGGAAATTCCCGTCGGCGGGCCGGCTGTCAACTCGTCGCGGCAGGCAACCGCCGCCGCGGCGCAGGCCTCGGCCGCGCTCGCGCTGCGCGAGCGGGAGTACGAGAAGCAGCGCCATGAGGCCGAGGAGCAGAAGAAGCGGCAGGAGAGCCGCACGCCGGATCCGTTCCTGTTTCCATTCGAGGAGTATTACTTCTTCGATGCGAAAGGCGGCGTGGTCGAGCGCGCGCTGGCGCTGCCGGCCGGAGAATACGATCTCTACGTCGGCGTGATCGATCGGGCGCGCCTGAAGACGTCGAGCGCCGCGATCCTGCATCGCACGCTGACCGTGCCCGATCTGTCGGAGCAGCTGGCGCTGAGCAGCGTGATTCTCGCAAAGGACATCCACCAGCTGGCGTCGCCGCTGCCGCGGCAGCAGCAGGCCGAACATCCGTACACGTTCGGCCAGGCGGAGGTGGTCCCGGTCGCCGTGCCGTCGTTCACGCACGACGATGTCCTGAACGTCGTCTACCAGATCCTGAACTACGGCGCACCCGACGCCGATCTGATCGCCGACTATTCGTTCTATCGCACCGACGGTGGCCGCGTGCTGTTCAACCGGACCAATTCGCAGCAGTTCGGCGACGACGACCTGCCGAAGCCCGGACCGTGGGAGACCGCCGCGTTCGTGACCCAGTCCGTGCCGCTGCGCCAGTTCCCGTCGGGCGAGTACGAGCTGGAGGTCACCGTTCGCGACCGGCTGACGCGCGGCACCGCCAAAACCACCGTGGCGTTCACCGTTCGGTCTGAGGTAAGATAGGCGTTCCTTCGCCCGGTCGGGGCGTGGCTCAGCCTGGTAGAGCACTCGGTTCGGGACCGAGGGGTCGGAGGTTCAAATCCTCTCGCCCCGACCAAATAATCCCCGGCGTTGGCAACGAGATCGCAACGAAAGTCCAAGGGGCGCCCTCCTCGCGGGGCGCCTTTTTTCGTTGTGGGTGAAGCCGGCCGCGGTGAACTGGGTTCCGTTCGTGGTTCCCGAGAACTCGGAGCAAAGTCCCGCCCTTTCGTGCCGTTACGATGCGCGAGGTGGATCAATCCTGATCTTCACGAGGGATTTCAACTCCGTGTAGCTCCCAGGAGTTGCTCCCCATCGGCGGCCGTGACATGCGCTGAGTCGTGGCGGAGACCGGGCGCCCACCGTGATCGGCCGCCGAATGACAGACACTTTTGTCGAAGACTGCAACCGTCGCCGCCGCGTCGATTGCAAATCTTGCTTCTTGATCGACCACGTCGACGATGCGATCGTCGTCTGCCGAGTCGGGCACTTGCGCAGGCAGTGTGTTCTCCGGTCGCGCAGGAACAAGCGACCGATGGAGAAGCGAGGACGCAATGATCGATGGATTGCGACTGACGATTTCCGGAGAAGAGTTGCGCCGGTTGTTCGAACACCGCATCGAACACCACGAGCGATGCGTCAAGCACTGGAAGCGCGAGCAGGCTCGCACGCCCGAGGAGCAAACCGAAGACGAGCCGAAACTCCCCGAACAGATTTGCGGGCACGAAGCGGCGCATCACGAGTGGCGTGCGGATGTTTTGCGATTCATTCGCGATCACGTCGAGGACGCGGAAGTGTTCCGGCTCGCCGAGTCGGATCTGCTGTTCGGCGAATTGCTGCCCGAGAAGCCATGGGCGATTGAGCAAGAGGAGTACGAAGAGCGCACGAGCATTGGATTCAATCTCGAACGGCTGACGAAAACAGTCGGCGAAGTATTTCCAAGAGAGCTGTTGGCAGCGATCACTCGAGAGGAAGAGGCATGGAGACCGGTGAGCGATGTTCCGCGGCATGGAATGCCGTAGTGACGGCGAGCGCCGCGCAGATCAGGACGAGGCCGAGATATTCGGTCAATTCGAACCGGCCCATGGCGTTCACGATTCAGTCGTATCTCAGGGCGATGCCAGCCCGACGGTGTTGCTGACGCGCAACGCCCACCAGGCCTACTGCTCACGGCGGCGGCACGTTGTGAGGACGCTGCCCATGATGAGAATCGAAGCAAGCTGGCGGCGCGAAATCGTCTCCACGTCCGCGCGGTATGGAATATCGCCCGCCGCGCGAGCAGCATTCACTAATACGTTTCATGGCACCGTCGCATCGCGTAGGCTTGATCGAGAGGGGAGGGCAACGATGAGGACCCGTTTCGTTCGACTCACCTTGACGATCGTCATCGCCAGCGTCGCCGCCGGTGCTGGCATCAACGCCCAGGACGACATGCGCAAGCTGTTCGAGTCGGGGCAGTTTCAGGCAGTGGTCGACCAGACGCCGGAGGATGCCCCGGCGGACGCGCAGTATCTGAAGGGGCTCGCGCAGCTCCGGCTCGGACAGAACGACGGCGCGAAGAGCGCCTTCGCACGCCTGCAGGGCGGCGGCGATGCGTGGCGATCAATCGGCGAGTCGGCGGTCGCGCTCGTCGACGGCAACAAGGACGGCGCGGTCGACGCCGCCCGGGCAGCCGTGGCTGCGGACGGGAGCCTCGCCGCGGCGCAGTATCAACTCGGTCTGGCGCTCGAGGCGCGCGGCGAGAACCCGCCGGCCGCCGATGCGTTCGCGAAGGCCGCCGACGCCAACCCGCAGATGGCCTACGCGCACTACAACGCCGGCATGAACTACTACAAGGCCAAGCGCATCGATCGCATGGCCGTCTACTTCGAGAACTTCCTCAAGCTGGCGCCGAACGCTCCGGAAAAGCCGGCTGTCGAATCGATCATGCGGACCGTGCGCGGCAAGTAAGACCGCGCCGAACGTCAGAAGGCGTGGCCGAGCCCGAAGTAGGTCGTCCACTTCGGATCGAACGGACGGCGATTGACCGGCACGGCCACGTCGAAGCGCAGCAGTCCCACCGGCGTGTGGAGGCGAAGGCCGACGCCGGTGCCGGTTTGCAGGTTCAGCAGGCTGAATGCGCTGACGGTTTCGTAGACGTTCCCGACGTCGACGAAGCCGACGCCTTTCAGCCAGCGGTGCAGAGGAAATCGCAGCTCGCCGTTGCCGATGAAGAGCGCGCGCCCGCCGCTCGCATCGGCGAAGATGCTGCGCGGCCCGAGGTCGTCCTGCCCGTATCCGCGCACGCTGGTCGCGCCGCCGGCAAAGAAGCGCTCGTTCGGAATCAGATCCTCGTCCCTGTAGGTTCGGGCCAGGCCGACGCGGGCGGCAGAGGCGAGCAGCACCGTGTCGCCGAGCGGGAAGAATCGAAAGTACTGCAGATAGCTTTTCAAGAAGCTGAGATCCGAACCGAGGCCGGGACGCGAGACTTCCAGGCTCGTCGCGGCGAACCAGCCGCGCGCCGGATCGAACGGATCGCTGCGGCGATCGACGAGCACGGTGGTCGTCAGCCGCGCCACCTTGACGGTCAGGTCGAAGTCCAAAGCGGCGCTCGTCGTCCGGTTGCGACCGTAGCCGTAGCCGTAGCGGAGGTCGATGAATCGGCGGAGGCGATACGTTTGCTCAGCGCTGATCTCCGTGATGTCGGCGAGCGTCTGGAAGTCGGGGTCCGAGCCGATCTGCTGGCGCTCTCTGGAGACGAACAGGTTCGATCGAAGCGGCAGCCCGAAGAACCGGTTGGCGCCGACGAAGACGCGGCCGATCTGCTGATCCGGCCTGAGCCGCGCCGACACGCCGACCGTCGCACCGAGGCCGAGGAGGTTCCGGTTCTCCAGGTCGGCAGAAAAGCCGACCTGCTGCGATCGTTCGTCGACGCCGACCACGTCGTCGAGTACCTGCAAGCCGTATCGGAATGCGTATCGCGGCCGCTCCTCGACGTGCACGCGCGCGACCACCTGACGATCCGCCCCTGCGTCAGCGTCGGCCGGCGCGACATCAACCGGCTCGAGGTTGATGTCCACACGACGATAGACGCCGGAGTCGTACAGGTTTCGCCGTGCGTCGCTGATTGCCGTCGAATCGACCGGCATGCCGACCACGAAATTCACGCTGCGCGCGATCAGCGGGCTCGCTGCCGGCGCGCCGTCGATGGCGACCGACGAGAGCACGCTGCGCCGCCCGGGTGCGGCACGCACCCGCACGTCGGCCGTGTGGTCGCGCTGATTGAGCACGGTTTCGGCGGTGACGCGCGCGTCGAGAAACCCGGCGGCGCGAAACCGTTGCTCCACCGCGTCGACGCGCGCCGCCACGACGCGCGGCTCATACCGGCTGCCGGCCGGCAGGTCGAGGGTCTCTGCCGCTTCTCGATCCGGCAGGCGATCCGCGCCCTCGACCGCGATGCGACCGATCCGCCACGGCTCGCCCTCGCGAATGACGACGCGGACGATGGACGCCGCATCGCGCGTCTCGGGCGGCAGCACGGCGATCTCCGCGGACAGCAGTCCCTCTTCGCGGTAGACGCGATCGATCACGAGCGTGAACCCTGCGGGATCGAGCCACGCCGTCGATGAACCGGATGCCTGGGCAACTGCCTGCAGTCGCGGCGTCGCGACGAGCGCATTGCCCTCGAACTGCAGTCGCGGCGTCAGCATCGCGCCTGGCTCGACCTCGATGCGCAGGGTCTTGCCATCGCCTGCCGCGTCGCGCGTCATGGCGGCCGCAACCTTTGCCTGGAGCCACCCCCCGTTGTAGAGATGCTCACGAATGATGAGCGTCGCGTCGCGCTCGAGGAAGCCGTCGAAGATGGCGTCGCCCCATCGTTCGACGATGCGGTCGCGGACCGCCGACGGCAACTCGACGCCGGATACTTCCAATCGCGTTGGCCGGCCGCGATCGATCGCGTAGTCGAGTACGATCGCGTCGGCCTCCGCCGTGAGCGAACCCGCCGCCGCGTCCGGTGCGTTGGCCGCCAATCGGCGCGCCCGTACTCTGGCCTCAAAGAAGCCGCGGTCCCGATAGAAAGCGGTCAACCGGGCGCGATCGTCCTGCCACGCGACGAAATCGAAGCGATCGCCCTCCGTCAACCGCAGACGGCCGCGCACCTCCTTTTCGGTGAAGCCCGGCGTTCCGCCAATGTGGACGGCGGCAATCGTCGGCCGCGGCACCGGCCGCGCCGCCGGACGGCGCGGGGCGCCGAAGCGCGGCTCGTGGCGGAATTCATAGGATCGGCTTTGGTCGTCGAGGAGCAGCGCCCTGAACGAGATCCCCGCAGGCGCAAAGTACGACGTGCTGGTGGTGAAGCCGTTCTGCGCGAGGTCCTGCGAGTAGGCGAGCTCGACCCGGTCGCCGAGCCGCTTGCCGAACGTCAGCCGCGACGCCGGGTTCACGTCGCCGGCTACCAGCGACGGATCGTCGAAGAGGTCGGCGCGGCCGGTGCCGGCGTCGAGGCGCAGCGTGTCGAGGCCGACGCTCCGCCCGACGATGCCGAGAACTTCTCCGGACAACAGCCTGGCGAGCTGCGCGCCCGCCTGCGCCGGGTCGGTCGAGACGCCGAACAGCAGCGCTTCGGCTTCCGCGTCGGTTTTGCCGGTCGTCTGCGATCGCACATCGCGCTCGCAGGCGCCGGACGCAGCGCACTGCAGTGCGACCTCAATCGCCACGTCGCCGACGCGCGTCTCGGCGAGGAAGGTCAGGTCCGGTTCGATCGCCGCCGGATTGGCCAGGTCGACGGCGAGCGTGTGCACCTGGTAGGTGTTGCCGGCGAGATAGATTCGGCCGTCGGGCAGTGCTTCGATGCGCCCCGTGGCACCCGGTCGATCGGCGGTGCCGCTGACCTTCAGCGCTGCGGTGAGGTTCAGGCGTCCATAGTTGTTGTCGATGCGAACCGCCTCCGCTGAGACAACGGCGATGTCCAGCCGGAGGTTGGCGAGAAACGGCGAAGCGGCCGCCGGCGTCACCGCATCGCTCCTGCCGAGACCGGTCAGCAGCCCTCGAGACAGCACGATCGGCTCGCGATACGTGCCGTTCAACACGTCGATCCGTCCGGCGAGCGTCGAGCCCGGGCCGGCGATCGTGAGGACGAGGTCGGCGTTCGATGCCGTTTGAAATCCGTCGGGGTAGTCGAGCATCACGCCTCGCGCCGTCAGGCTCACGCGGCCGCGTGGATCGTGACGATCCTTCAGGTTGAGGCCGCCGACCAGCGTTGCGGCGCCGCCGTTGATCAGGCCGTTCAACGACACGGTGGCATTGCTGTCGGCATCGATCCACAGCGTCCCGTCGAAGTCCGACGCCGCGACCGGCGGGCTGTCGATGCGAAGTTCGCCGGCGGTGATGCCGATGCTGCCGGCAAACGCCGGAGCCGCGAGTGGCCCCTTGATCGACAGATCGGCGTACCCGACGCCGCCGGTGGCGACGCCGCCGACGAACGCGCCGGGAATGCGGAGATCGATGTCCCCGACGATCGCCACGTCGACAGCCGGATGCTCGCCGGCGATGACAGCGCCGCCCGACGCGATCACCTCGTTGCCCTGCGCGTTCCAGCGCAGGTTCTCGATTCGCGCCGTTCCATTCTCGAGCCGCAGCCGTGTGGGAGTCGTCTGTGAGACCGGCACACCGGCCATGACGAGCGCCGCCTCGTCGAGGACGGC
>Ga0070686_100000476_pt1 | contig 24312 bp, 47 predicted proteins | sample KBSS23LmetaG_FD_65654 | JGI IMG/M metagenome (GOLD analysis project Ga0070686, IMG submission 65654) | Switchgrass rhizosphere microbial communities from Kellogg Biological Station, Michigan, USA - KBS S2-3L metaG | ecosystem: Host-associated > Plants > Roots > Rhizosphere ... | reverse complement strand
GCTCTCGAATGCCTCGCGCTTCGCCGCGCGCACGTCGACGACGGCGCCCTCGCGGAGATCGTTCTCGATCCGGAGTTTCCGGAACCGCTCCATCGTCGCCTGGCGCGACGCCTCACTGAGCGATTGCCGTTCGCCGTCGACGGCCGCGGGCCCGGGCGGTACCTTCGCGGCGTTTGCATCCCACGCCAGCCGCGCGCCGGCGACGTCGGCGATCACTTGCTTGCGTCCGGAAACCGAGAGCCCCAGGCACACGGCCGGGATCCGGCCCGACGCGATCGCTTTCCGCACGGCCTTCTCGTCGACGTTGCGATCGCGCGCGAATGCCGCGATCGACATCGGGAGTCCGGCGGCCGCGGATCGTTTCTGATCCCGTTCGGGATCTTTTTTGATCCGAGCGCGAGCTCGTCGGCGTCGTGTCATAGGCGCGGATCCGTCCACATAGCGAACACGCCAGGCCGGATCTCGTCGAGCACGCGCTCGCGGATTTCATCCTCATGCGAAAAAACGAGGAGTCGTTTGCCTTTCCGATGCCATCCAACTTGATCGGCCGGAACGACATCGCTGATCGGCACCTCGCGGACGCCGCACAACCGTTTCCATTTTGGCCCGTAAAACCATGCGCGGACGAGCGTCGGCTCGAGGCAATAGAGCCGAAGGATCCGGCGCCTCGATGGCCGACGTTGCGTCATGTCGGGCGGCGCCGGGTGCCGACTTCGCCGCACGCGCTACAGCCGGCCGGCGCGTCGCAGGCCGACGGCTTCGCGGCGCAACACACGGGAACGTACGCGTCGAAGTATTCGAACTGGATCCGCGTGACGATCTGATCGCGGCGGCCGCCGTTCGCGCGTTTGTAGAACGCGACGAACTCCCGCGGCGTGAGGTTCGGGAACCCCTCGCGGTATACGTCCTGCGGCGTGATGTCGCCGAGCACGACGCGATCCACGGCGACGAACCGGATCGGGCCGCCGATCTTCTCGACGTGCTCGCCGCGCTTGAGCCCTTGCGTCTTGACCACGGGTTGCACGACATCGCCGACTTTCGCGAACGTCCAGCCGTTCCGGCGCGTCACGGTTTTCTGCCGCGTGCGGATCTGCTCCGTCGTGAGCGCGAACGACATGTTACGCACGGCCGCCGCTCCCGATCGCGTCGGCGATCACGTAATACAAATGCTCCGCCGTCGCGGCCCGCCGCGCCGGTTCCACCGCGGCCAGCACGATCCGGATCGTCCGCTCGAACTCCTCGAGTCGTTTCGTCGTCGTCGGCCAGAACAGGACCGCGTCGTGCTCCTCGTCATATCCGCGGTGATCGCCGTCGGTGTGAGGCGCGCGATCGCATACGAGCGGGCCACACGTCGCGCCGCACCGATCACGCGCCATGATGGCGATCTCTGACGGCAGCGTTGAGCGGAAGATATTCGCCGCAATCGCCGACGAGCACGGGATCGAGGTGGGCCCGCATCGATCGCCCGCATCGGCACGACGGGAGCATCGCCGATCCGCGCATGATGGCCGATTGTGCGGCCGCCGGCGACCCGCCGCGCGCCTCTCGCTCGCGCGCCCGGAGCTCGTGTACCGCGCGGAGCCGCGTCGCGGCCTCCATCGCGAAATCCGCGAGCACGTCGGCCGCCTTCCGCAGATCCTCGAGGCTTGCCAGCCGCGCGCGTCGCGCGAGGATTTCGAGGCCGTGTATCAGTTCGGCATCCGTCATCATGACCGGTCGCAGTCGGTTTGTCGTCATACGCCATGCCTCGCCTTGAATAGCCGGAGGTAGTCGACGAGCTCGCGGTCGAGCGCCTCGACTCGCGCGGCCGCGGGATCGTCCTCGAGCTCCGCGGCGTTGAGCATCGCGCCGAACATCGCCGCGGCGCCGGCATAGAACGCCCGTTTCGTTTCCTCGCGTTGCGTGTCGCCGGCGGCGATCGGATCGAGGATCGCGCCGGCGTAACTCGCCCACGCCTCGCCGATCGTGCCGACGTCGGCCGGGAGCGTGAGCCATTGCGCGAGGGCCTGGCGGAACGCGCGGAGCCCCTCAAGCGCGGCGCCTGGCGTCACGTGCGAGAGCATCGCGATCTCGCGCTCGAGCGCCTCGAGGATCGTATTCGCCGGCGCGGCGTTGCGATCCGCCGTCATCGCGTCCTCCGTGTTCGGCGTTCGCGATCCTTCTCGCGCTCGATCGCGGCCCGCGCCTCGTCGGGTTTCTCGAGATAGTCGGCCATGCGCCAGGCGAGCTCATAGACCGGCCCGCCGTCACTCTCGCCGGACTGATCCGCGGCGACGGCGCGGAACGCGAGCGCGAGCCGAAGGATCGCCTCCTGATCCTGCATCGCCTCGCCCGCCGCCGCCGCGCCAGAGCGGAGGGCCGTCAGGACATGAACGCGCACCGGGCCGCGGCCCCATCCGCCGAGCTCTTGCCCGCGCTCGTCGATGAGCGCGAGACGAACGGCTTGATTGCCCTGGCCGTTCCGGAACAGATCGGCGACGAGCGCGTCGGCGATCTCCTCGAGGACGTCGCTTTTCATGGGTGCCTCCGGGCCTCGATCGAGAGCCGATGAAACTCCGCCATCAGGTACCGGTTCCATCCCGTCGGCAGATAGAGCCACACGGCGACGACGCCGGCGTCCATCAGGAGTTTCGAACATTCGACGCACGACGGCCCGTCTGACTCGACGAGCACGCCGCCGATCGTTTTCGCGTGGATGACGTCGGCGCCCTCAAGTTCCGCCGTGCTCACGACGAGGGCCTGCTCTGCGTGCACGCACGTCGCCCGACACAACGCGCGGCACGCCGGCGAGCCGTCGCACGCCTCGCCGCCTGGCCGGTGATTCCAGCCGACGGCGACGAGCTCGCGCGCCTCGTTCTCGCGGCCGCCGAACGCGACCGCGCCGCGTTTGCTTTTCTGACACGGCGAATTCGCCGACATCTCGACCGCGAGCGTTGCGAAATCTTCGAACGTGATCGGCGGCCCGTTGCGCGTCACGGTTGCCTCCGGGCCTCTCGCCCGCGGTTCGTTTCCGCCCGCGCCTCGTCGGCGATCTTCGCGGCCTTCCCGGACCCGGCGAACGCGAGCCGCTGCTCGAGCGTGTCGATGCGCGCCTCGAGGGCCTCGATCCGCTCCGCGTCCTTCGCCGCCGCGGCCGCGAGCTCCGCGCCGATCTCGTCGAATCCGTGCAGGCCGACCGCGCGTTTCGCGATCTGCTCGAGATAGTGCGTCGTGATCCGTGCTAGTTCGCTCAATTCCCGCCGCCTTTCTCGTTTGTGATTTCCTTCGCGACGAACAGCCGCGCGAGCGCCGCGATCTCGTCGAGCATCTTCGCGAGCGCCTCGAGCGCGCGGATCTTCGCGTCGTTCACTTCCAATTCCCCCGCCATCCGATCCTCCGATCACAGTTCCGATATTCAAAAACGGACCCAAATTTCGATCGAAATCTAGAGGCCGTTTGCGCCTCGCTCGCCCGCTCGTCGAGCGTCGTCGGAAAGAACCTACGGCGCCCCCTCCCCCCCTGGCCGTCGAGCTCGCGTGATCGTCGCCGACTTTCCTCGTCGTTCGATCCACGTGGCTGTCCGCTCGAGCTCGCGGATCGATGCGTCGAGCCAGGGCCTCCTCCCCCCTTCCCCCTCCGTCGAGCGTATCCCCTCGAGCGCCAGGCGCCGGCGTGCGGGCCCGCGTGCGGCGTCGATTGCCTCCGCCATCGTGTACGCGGCGTGCTCGACTCTGATCCGTCGAGGTGACTCCGGCCGGCCGATCATCGGCGCGAGTCGCTTCACTACGTACGGCGCGTCGTGTCTCATGTTCTCGATCCTCCCTTGCTCTCGAGATCCTCAGCGGTGAAACGGACAGCGGTACCGCGTGACGTCGATCAGGCTCCACAGGATGTACTCCGGTACCCAATGGACGTGAGGGCCGCGGCCGAAATCGGCGCCGCACGTCAGCCGGTAGACGCGTTGCCCGTTCCAGATCTTTGACTCGAGCCGGGCGATCGTAACGCGCCGCTCGTGCTCGCGGATCGTCGCGAATAACGGCGGCTCGTCGACGAATTCGCGAAACGCGTCGATCGTGCGGGCGAGCGCGCGCTCCGCGTACCGGAGTCGAGTCATAGCGCCGCCAGGATGTCTCGCGGCGGGCGGCGCCGACACTGGATACAGATCCAGTCCGGTGTCGGACGCGTCGAGTAGTAATCATTACCGCATCGCACGCACGCGACGAGCTCCGCGGCGATCTGGATCTCGTCGTATGTCGGCAGTGTTGGCGCGCCGACGAATCCGAGTAGATGCCGCGCCGCCTCGCGGATCGCCTCTTCGTCGCCGGGTTGCAGATCTCGCCCGGCCAGCGCATTCGTTTCGATGGTGACGACGAGCTCGCCGTTGCGGTAGACGGATACGGCGACGTGATCACGGGCGGCCATGATGCGCCTCAGTCGCCGATCGCGTCGTCGGTGTCGACGTCCTCGCGCCCTTTGATCTTGACCTTGACGTTCTCGGATTCGGGTACGAGCTTGATCTCGATCCCGTGCCGCATGTAGGTCGTTTTGTTGTGTTTGTGCATCAGGGTGATCAGGGACGCCTTGAGCGCGCTTTCCTCGCGGTTGAGCTCCATCCGTTCGTCGCGGATCGCGGCGTATCGCTTCGCGGCTTTCTCGAGCGGCGCGATCGCGGAATCTTCGGTGCCGGGGAGATCGGCCTGTTCGGGCCTGCCGCGTCGCTTCCCTGTTTTCTTTGCCATGCTGTTGTCCTCCGTTGGGCCCGGGCAATCGTTGCCGACGAGCGCCCCGGGCGGATGCGCTGGCCGATCTTTCACTGTCTGACGGCGCCAGAGCACGGCGCCGCATTCCTTGCACGCCTGGACGTCGAGCGCGTCGCGCGTCGCGCGATCTTCCGCCCGGTACCACGGGATCACGTGCGCCGGCATTTACGAGGCCGCGCGCTCCGCGGTGTATTCCTTGCGCCGCTCCGCCCATGCCTTCCAGCACTCGCACCGATCCTTCCGCTGCACGCCGGCGGCGTCGAGGACCGTGATCCATCCCGGCGTGATCGTGCACGCGTCGCAATGAACGAACGGGCCGACGCCGTTTTTCCGGAGCGCGTCGGCGAGGTGTTCCAGATCGCGCGACCAGATCCCGTGGCGATCGACGATCTCGGAGAATTCCTCGATGTCGTGTTTGCGGATCCGCCACACGGGACGGCCGCGCTCGTCGACGGCCGGCTCGCCGCCTTTGGTTTCGGCGCGCGCCGCGTGGCAAAGCTCGTGATCGAGGAGCGCGCGGCGTTGCGCGTCGCTCACCCGTTCGTCCTTCCAGAATGCCCGACGGAGCAGGATCACGAAATCGAACGCCGCGAGCTCGCGATCGAGATCGCTCGCGCGCTTGCACATGCCGATCTTCGTGCGGCCGTCGGCGTCCGGTTGCCAGGTGAGATTCCACGCGAGCGCGAACCGCGCCGGCCGGAGGTCCTCGTGATGATCGCGAATGAGCTCCGCCAGGAGCGCGTAGATCGGATGGCCGGCGACGTGATCGCGCTCGATCAGTTCATATCCGACGCGGCGCGCCGTGGTATTCCCCTTCGCGGCTTTCTCTTTTGCCATGCTGTCCTCCGTTACGTGAACAGGGGCGGCGCCGCCGGATCGGCGACGATCGCTTCGGTGATCGTGATCGTGACGCCGGGCCGCCCGTCGATCGGCGCGTACTGCTTCGCGAGGCGCATCGCGACGACTTGGCCGTCGTCGGCGTAGATCGCGCCCGTGAGGCCGTCGAGTACACACCGGGCGAGCTTGTCGACGTCGGGCCTCGACGTGTGCGCGACGATCGTGCTCCGGATCTTGAGCGGCCGCGGCAGATAGAACACGAGATCGACGACGACGGGCCCGGCCATGAGCTCGCCGACGACGAGCGGCCCGGATCGCCGCGCCGCGATCGCCGCGTCCATGATCGTTTCCTGCCAGGCTTTCGCGTTCGGGTTGTCGTTCGTGATGAACGCGCGCGGCGAGATTTTTTTCCCGGTTTTCCGGAAGCGATCGACGGCCTCGAGGACGTGCGCGAACACGACGAACGCCTTCGCGGATCCCTTCGTCTGAGCATCGCCCTCGACGGTGAACGTGAGCGAGCGCGCGCCGACGCCGGCGACGATCATCGGCGCCTCCGGAGTCGCCGCCGAACCCAGTACCGATGTTCTACGACGACGCCTGCGAAAAAACCGGCCATAAAAACGATCACGATCGCGAACACGTTGACGATCATCGGATGGCCTGCCGGATCTCGTGCCGGGCGGCGATGTGGCGCGCGTACCGGGCGATCGCGCGCGTGGCCGTCTCATGGAAATCGTCGACCGCATAGATCAGGCCGGCGCGGGCGGCCGTGTCCTTTAGCCGTTCGCGGATCTCGAATTCGTCGATCCGGGCCCGTCGGGTGATCGCGTCGAGGACCATCGGCGGCCCGAGCCGGAAGATCTCGCGGACTTCGGTCCAGATGAGGGCCTTGAGCACGTGCGCGGCGTTTTCCACAGTTTTTCCACAGCCCGACGCGCGGAGCGCGGCGTGATCTTTCTGTACGGGGACGGGATCAGGACGGGATCGCGCGCGCGCGAGCGCGGAGGAGTCCGGATGGACAGGCTTCGGACGCGGCGTATACCGTTCGGCGCGCTCGACGCGTTTGCGTTCGGCGTCGCGACCGCGTTTCTCTTTTACATCCTGCGATTTAGGGTTGTGATGATGATAATCATGGATGCGCCAGCCGCCGGCGACGCGCTCCCATAATCCGACATCGGCGAAGCTCAAAACCTCGCCGATTTCGCACGGATTTCGATCGATTTTGAACGATTTCACGACCGATTCTGAGAGAAATCCGTCGGTCAGGTGTTTGTTCGAGTAGGCCAGGCCGGTCACGTACACGGCGAACGCGCGGGCGATGCCATGCCGCCCAAGGTGCCGGCCGGCGTCGAAAAACTTCGGGTGATCGGCGATGCCGTCGTCGAGTTTGACCCACACGGCCCGCTACTCCGCTCCGCGGTCGTTCTGGCGCGTCACGGCGGCCCCTGGCGCGCCGCCCTCCGGTGTCGAGACTTCGCCGGGCCCGACGTCCCTCGAGCGCCTGGCGGGGCGCCTGGCGCCCTCCGCGGCCGCGTGAGCGGTTGCCACCGAAGTTGAAGCCAACCAGCCGCCCTTGAGTCGCCTCGTGACGATGCCGCGGCAGATTTCGAGGACTGCGTTCGCCGATTCCGGCGTTGCTGTCTGGAAAAACTCGACCGCGGCGTCCGCGGGATTGCGTTTGCGTGCCATGTCCTTGTGCCTCCTGTCGTTCCGTCAGATAACCAAACGTGCCGGGATCGCGGCGATCGCCGCCGTCGGCCGGGATTGCTCGAGGAGCTCGCGATCGAACTGCGTCGTGTCGAGGCCGTCGGCGACGGCGATCCGGGTGATGTACGCGTGGCACGGGATCCCGCTGTCGGTTTCGCCTTCCCATATCCGCGCCGGTACCTCCCGGCCGTGGATCACGAGCTTTACGATCTTCGTCGTGCTGTGCAGGGTGACGTTCACGATGGCGCCTCCTATCGATGCGGGCCGACGCGGCGCCGCTTCTCGAATGCCAAGTTGCCGCGCTTTTTTTCGCCGGCGAGTTTCGGATCGCCGTCGCGGGCGGCGTTCGCCTTTTCTCGTTTGTGGATCTCGAGCTCGCCGACGGCGCGCCTCGATGTCGGTGGTTGCGGGAGCAGGACGATCACGTCACATAGCCTGCATCCGACGCCGCCGCGTTTGATCGAGTCGCGGCACGGCCCGAACGCGCAGCCCTCGAGGCGTCGGCCGTCGAGCCCGTAGTACTCCGCCATCACTGAACCCGCGCCAGGATCCAGACGATCGCGGTGAATACGGCCGCGATGATCCCGCCGAACGCGATCGCAAACGCGGTGATCGCCAGCGCCCACCAGAGGCCGGCGCAGAACCCGAGCGCGAGCGCCTCGAGGAGCTCACCGCCGACATCCGCGCCGGCCTCGATCACGCGCGCGATCGCTGATGATGACGGCGAGCCCTCGCGTGTGCCGGCGCCGAGTTTCGCGCGTCCCGATGCATACGCCTCCGTGACGGTCTCGATCGTTTTCATGGGCCCGGCCATTCACTCGCCCCCGCAGAATTCCGAGAGGAGCCGCGGCGCGCGGCCCGACGCGTACGCCGCGGCGATCTGCGGGAGCGTTTGTTGCGCGACTGTGCGGCCGCCCGGTAACACGACGTGCGCGAGGAATTCCTCCTCGAATGTCGTGACGCCGCTCTCGACGGCCTCGAGCTTCGCCTTGATGATCAACAGGAGCGCGCGCCAGCGTGATCGCGTCGCTTGCTCGAGGCCGCGCCGCTCGCGCTCGCTTACGGGTTCCGATTTCCACGGGAGCGGGACGTCGAACCGGATGATCCGATCCCTCATGTGGAATTGCACACTGGCGCGCGGCGGATCGGTCTGATAGCCGGTCGCGTACTGCGTCGCGCCGTGCCGCTCGACGACGAGCCGCTCGATCTCCGCGCGCGTTTGCGCGACAGGGACGCGGGTTTCGCTCGCGTAGCTCATGATTGCTGCACCTCGAGCGGCTCCGCCGGCGCGTCGAGCCGAACGATCTCGATCCGGAACTGCCCCCGCGGATTGGTCACGGTGTACTTCTTTTTCAGATCGGCCGGGAGCTCGACGCGGCTCGACTTCTGCCAGCGTCCGTTGATCACGAAGGGCCCGGCGATCCCGTCCTCGACGCCGCGGAGTTGCTCCTTGATCCGTTTGTCGATCTTGTCGAATTCATTCGCCGCGGCCTCGAGCTCGTCGCGCCGGGCGAGATCGGCCTGCAGATCGGGATCGGTGAGGACGACGGCGCCGACGGCCGCGAGCGGCGGATTGCACGTATGGCCGTACCAGCTACATCGTTTGCACTCTGCCGGGTTGCCCTCGAGGAATGCCGGCAAGGTGCCGGCCTCGACGTGATCGATCGCGCGTTCGGCGCGCGCGAGAAACTCCTCCATGTGATCGAGGTGTTGATCGAGCTCCACCGGAAGCAGCCGCGGGATCCCGCTGCGATCGAGGAGGAGGAATCCGAACGGCTCGCCGGCGCCGTAGAGGTACGCGAGCAATTGATGCGCGCCGGAACGCGTCCACGGGTTGTCAAAGAGATCGGCGAACCGCTCGATCCGGTCGACCATCATCGGCGACCACGCCTTGACTTCGATCGGCGGCCGCGCGCCGTTGATCTCGAGGCGCGCGTCGACCTTGCCGGAGATCGCGATCCGCCCCTTGTGATCCTTCAGTTGGAACCGTTCCTGCTGGCCGATCACGGTGAACCGCGGCTCCGCGTCGCGGCCGATGCGTTGCAGATCCGAGAGCAGATCACGCTCGCGATCGTCGCCGCGGCGGAACCGCGCCAGGACTTCGGGCGGCCAGGGCGGGAGCGTTTGCGGCGTCGTCATCTCGTACACCGCTCGACGATCACAGATCCGATATGCACTCGCGTACATATAGGGGTGCGGAACCTGCTGATGGCTCGATCTCGCAAGATACGAACCCCATGCCGATTCGATGTTTTTTGCCAGATCTGACGGCGAGCTCATGATGTCGCCTCCCTCTGAGCGCGCCAATGTTTCGCGTAGCAGCTTGAACAGAGTCCCCTCGCCTTGTGAGCGGCGCCGCATAGCCGGCACTCTGTATGTTTCAAGGCGTGTAACCGTCGGTGTTGCACGTCGAGGAGGAGATCGAGGTTTTCGTCGCGATTATCCGCGCGATCGCTGTTGCGATGGTGGACGATTTCATCGGGAGTGAGCCGGCGCCCAATCCGTTTCTCGACGATAATTCGATGTTCACGAACGCGCCCGTGTCGGTTCGCATCCGGATGATCGGGTGCATAGAGCAGCCGATATCCGTTTGTCATCGTGATCGCTTTCCTCTGGACACGGCGTCGCGCGTGCCCGCGGCGCCATGTCTTACTCACGGGTGAACCACAGCCGCACGCGCAAGATCTCATGCGCGCCGCCAGGGTTGATCGGGTTGCACCGGAACCGACGACGGCGCGGCCCGCGAGGGATCGATCTCGCGCGCCGCTGATCGGAATGCGGCCGCCATACCGATCTGGACGTTCCGTTCGTCCTCGCTCGTCGATTGATCGAACGAGCGCCGATGCGCGTCCGCGGCCCGTTCATCGAATCGCTTCGACATCGCCGTGATCGCCTCCGTGCCGGTGAGCTCGCGGCCCGTCTCGCCCGTCGGCGGCGGATCTGTCCGAATGACATCCGGCCCGAGTCGCACGAGCTCGAGACTCGCCAAGTGGAACGTTCGCGCGATCGCCTGGCATCGCTCCGCCGCGTGTTCGCCGACGCCGGCGACGTAGAACGTGAGCGCGCCGATCTCGATCGTCGCGAAGCGATCGCCATTTGCCATCGTCGCGACGCGCGTATCGACGGACCCGCCGTCATCCGAAACCGTGATCTTGAATTTCGGCATGCGCTTAGCCCTCCTTTCCGTCGCCGACGTGCGATCGAGCGTCGAGCGGTTGATCTATTGACATAGGGCCTCCGCGATCTTCGCGCCGACGCCGCCGGCGTTGAGGTAATGGTCTTGATCCGCCGGCGCGATCGCGTCCTGCTCGAGCGCGGCGGTCGGGAACTTGACGATCTCGTTCCGCTCAGGCGTAACGATCGTGATCGCGTGCGAATTCCAATCGAACCGACGGACGCCGCGATAGTGTGTCCGAACATGCGTCGCCCGGCCATTCGCGAGCGTCCGATCGTGCTCGATCACGGAATGGAAGATCCGCCGCCGTCGGCCGTCGACGGCGAGATCGATCGCTCGATCACGAAAGAAGTATTTCGCTCGCTCGAGCTCAATCCCGAACGCTGCGACGATTCCGCCGCGGGCCGCCCTGACGATCACACGATCGATCGCCTTTAGGTGCGTCAGGAACGCGAGCGCGAACAGCCATCGCGCGTTCGCCTCCATCGATCGAGGCGCCTCGTTTGGCCGGCCGACGTCGGCGAGCCACGCCGGCGGCGTCCATTGCGTATAAGAGAGCTTGATCGTTTCCCGACGGGCGCCGCGGCGCGTCTGAATATCGACGGTACTCCGTGAGCGTTCGCGGAGGAGCCGCGTCGAACCGTCGGGCGCCAAGGTGATATAGAACGACGACGGCGCCCGCATGATCCACGCGGATCGATAGTGATCACTCCTCGAGCGATCGCCGTATAGAGCCGTGACGTGATAGACGGCGCCGGCGGCGTGCTCGACGCCGATCGGGTTCGCCATCTTCGCGAAGTACACGAATACGGGCGCCACGCGGCCTTTACCGAGCTCGCCGGCGCGCGCCTTGTTATCGCCCATCCCTCCGCACAAGATCCCGCCGAATGCCACGCGCGGCGCCGTGCGGAGTTCATCGTCGGTTGCTCCGTGCTCCGCGTTCCAGAAATGATCCGCCGGAACCGTGAATCCCAGGCGAGCGAATAGCGCGTACATGTCGGGATCGTGCGATCGCATCTTTCGGATACAGGCGAAGTACTCGTCGAGCCGGTCGAGGATCTGATCGCGGAAATGCCAGCGGGTACCCGCGTCGGTCGTGTCGGCCGCGGGCGAGAGCCGGACGCGCCTCGCGGCCGCCCACCGCTCGAGCTCAATCGTTTTTGGTTCCGGCGTCGATTCCGGCGCGAGTTCCTCGACGGGTTCGGCTTCGAGCTCGAGGAGCGGCGCCGGCGACGTCGACGAACGCCGGCGCCGGGTAAACCACGCGGGAACCTGGCCGGCGAGGCGCCTCACGTGCGCCACGCCGGCGATCGCCGCGTGTTGACAGAACAGGAGGATCTTCGGCATCGCGCTCACCCTTCCTGTCCGGGTTCGCGGTTCGTCGACGCGCGCCGGCCGGAGCCGCCGCCGAACCCGGCGATCTCGTCGGCGCCGAGCTCGCTCGCGACGCGGCCGCCCCCTTGTTTCGCCGCCTGCTCTGCTTTGACCCGCGCGACTTTCTCCGCCTGCGTTTCCTCTGTTCGCGGCGCCGCCCCTGTCGTCGTCGCGGCGTTCGTCGCGGCCGCGGCCGCTCGACCGGCGGCGCCGGCGATCCATTCCGGCCCGTCGACGAGCCAGCGTTTATCTTCGTGACTCTTATACTTCGGGCATCCGTAGAACCCGGGACGGCCGTTTTTGCCCTCACGGAACACGCCGACAGATCCGCAGTGTGGACACACCGGCGGCTCGACGTCGGGCGCCTTCGCGGAGCGCGCGCCGAGCCGCTCCTCGTGCGTGCCGAATCCGCGGCCGCGGCGACAATCGGCGATCTTTTTCGGCGTGCCGATCCACGCGGCCTCAATGTCGGCGATCGGGACTGATTTCATGCCGGCGAGCTCCCGCGTGATCCCGCCGTCGAGGTTCGCGCGCGCCGCCTTGCGAACCGAGAGCTCGAGATCGGCGCCGACTTTCCCGCGGCAGAAATCATCCGTCGAGGAGCGGCCGCCCTCGACTTCCTCGAGGACTTGCCGCGTGAGTTTGCAGCGTCCGGATCCGCGGATGATGTAGTGAAACACCGCGGGATCGTTCCCGGTGATCTTTTCCGGCGCCGACACGTTGAAGATTTCGATGCCCCACAGATCGCGCACGCGATCGGCGCCGGCGTCCTGCAAGTACCCGACGATCTGGCCGCCTTGCTCCTCTGGCGCCTTGAATAGCAACCAATCGGCCGGCGATGTCGCGCGGATCGAGGCGCGCCGCAGGGTTTCGATCACTTGCACGCGGGCCTCGATCACTTCGATCGCGTCGCCGCGGAGGGCCGCGAGCTCGTTGATCGTCGTCGGCGTTTTCGGCGATCGAATCAGATGCGAGGGTTCCGCGTCGAGGACGTCGACGGCGCCGTCATCCTTCGGATCGTCCGTGGTGTTTTTCATAGGTCCGTCCTTTGTGGTGGTGTGATTGGTTGGTTGGATGGCGCGAGGATCGCGATCGCGGGCGCGTCGGTGTCGACGGCCTCCGCGAGCGTGTGATAGACGCGGAGTGCGGCCGCGCCGCCGTCGTTGTAGCTGAAATGTTCGCGGGCGAACGCGGCGACGAGCGCCTCGAGATCGCCGCGGGTGATCGTAAGGGCCTCGCCGCGGAGCGCGTCGATCGTATCTGCGGCCTCATGGAGCAAGAAGACGAGCGCGGCGCCGCACGGATCACACGCGGCTTGTGATGCCTCCATCCGCAGGGCAGCCGTCAGCGCCTCGACGTCGCGTTTCTCGCGGCTCATGGCCGCCCCTTCGCGTCTTTAATGTGCTCGAAATCGGTGATCGTCCCGTCGGGCCGCACGACGCGATAGACGAACCGCCGCGAATAGTGATCCGCCGCGGCGGCCGCGTCCGGGCATCCCTGGAAGATCTCCGTGCCGTCGTCGTGTATCCACGTGCGTACGAGGGTGCCCGATCGGAGCCGGGCCTTCGAACGATGCCAGCCGCTCGCCGTCGGTTTACGCCTCGTCGGCGCCGGATCTGGCCGCCCGCACGCGCCGACGGCCGTCCGGACGTGCATCGTCTCGAGCGGCCCTTCGCCGCAGAGCGCGCAGCCGGCGCGCGGGAGATCGGGAACAAAATCATGCGGGGCGCGGATCATCGTCGCCCCCGTCCGATCTGATCGAGCTCACGGAGCGGAATGATCATCGGCCGGATCGTTCGTGACTCGACGACGATCGCCGCCATCATCGCCGCCTCGCGGATCTCCGTCGGCGTGTAGCGCGCCGCGGCGATCTGTGATGCGAGCACCTCGACGAGCGCGCGGAATTCCGCGTCGGTCTGGTATCGCTCGACTACCGTTTTCATCGTCGCCCCCGTCCGCGCTTCCACGTGTGTGTATTCCCTGTCGGCCGGCGCGCCGGCGCCGCGGCGTCGAGCGCGTGATCGGCGATCGTGCCGAATTGCTCGCCGTCGTGTCGCGGACAGAGGAGGCCGTCGCCCTCCTCGTCGGTGAGGAATCGGCCGCCGCCTATCTCGCACACGGCGACGCGCGCGCCCTTCGTCGCGAGGAGCAGATTATCCGGCCAGAGCCACTCGCCCGTTTCGAGGAGGACTTTCCAGTACTCGCCGCCGCCGGCTTTCTTCGACTCGCATCGCATCAGCCGCCCGGGCCGACGGTTCGCGCCGACGAGGACGCGATCGCGATGGAGAAAACACGACGGCGGCCGCCGGACTTCTGCCGGGCCTGGCCGGAACCCGCCGAACGTGCCGCGGAACCGGCCGCTCACGAGAGCACCTTACCGACGACGGCGCCGACGGCCGCGCCGAACGACCACGCGAGCCATCGCGGCCAGCGTCGATCGCGCGTCGTTTGATGGATATTCATCCACCAGATCGATTGGGCCGCGAACACGGTCGCGAATACGCTCAAGTTTCCGTCGAGGACAGCGAATCGAGTAAATGCCGTTGCGAGCCCCCATTGCACGGCCGCGCCGGTGAACAGCTTGAGATAGTCGCCGGAGGCGACGCCGGCGCGGAATGCCCGGCTCGTTTCCCGGTTCATTTGCACGCCTCGAGGATCTCGCCGATGCGCGCGACGCCGGTTTCCCGGGATAGGAACGCCCGGGCGCCGCACGCCTCGCACGCGACGAGCTCGCCGCCGCCGGGCGCCGCCGGATCCTCGCGCCAGGATCCGAGCGCGTGCCGGTTCGCGCGGCCGTGCATCCGCACGCGGATCCGCTCGAGGGCGATCGTTTGCGCGAGTGTCGGCGAGGCGCCGGCCCGCACGAGGGCGATCGCGGCGCGCGCGTGCTCGCGAAAGACGCCCGGCTCGAATGGTGTAGAATGTGGCCTGCTCACGGTTGTTTGCTCCGTTTCCTGCTGTTGGATGACGGCCGCCCGGACATCGCTCGCCCCGATCCTGGCGGCCGTTATTCGTTTTCCCCCTACCGCCGCACCTCGCCGAACGTGCCGAACACCTTCGCGAACCGCGCCGGCGCACGGCCAATATACGTGATGTAGTTCGCGTGGGACGGTTGCGCCGCGTCCTTCCGCGGCCGGAGCTCGAGGCCCTCACGCCGGCGGCCGCGGTTCTCCTCGTCGATTGCCTTGAACCGGGCGGCCCGTTTCGCCGTGCTCTCGATGAACGCGATCCGGCGATCCGGAATACAGATCGGGAACGCGAGCGGGTTCGGCACGTCGTACCCCTGTAGCGTTTGGAGTTGCTCGAGCGAGTACCCGATCCAGATCGCGGCCTCGAGCTCGCCGGCGCGCCAGGCATAGATCAGCCGATGCCAGAACGCCGGAACTTTCCCGCCTGGCGGATTGAGCAGGACGCGTTGACGTCGGCCCCACGATCGGCGGAGCCCGTTCTGTTTCTCCGTGAAGATCCGGCGCGCGCCGACGATCTGGTTCGCCTCCGGATGCGACGCCGGATCGAGAGTGATCGAGCCGAGCACCTCGTGCGCGGCCTCGACGTACTCGAGCGGCGTGAACCATTCCGGCGAGTCGCACGAATGCCGGGCGGCCGTTCGTGTGCGCGTCATGCTCGAGCCCTCCGCGCGTTCCATCTCCGCTCACGCCGGATCTTGTTTTCCACGCGGCGCCCGTGGCGTCGACGGGCGGCCGCGGCCATCAGTTGACACTCGAGCGCCGTTGCAGATTTCCGGAGGAGCTCCGCCAGGCGGATCCGTTCGGCACGCGGCGCCGTCGTCTGAAAACGTCCGAGCGGCCCGGCGAGCTCCGCGGCCAGGCGGCGCGCGCCAGACGGCGAGAACCGGCCCGCGGGCCCACAGATCGCGCAATTGACGGCGACGCAATCGCGAATGATCTCGACGACGTACCCGCCGCACGGCGACGGACACGGCAGTTTAGTTGCCATCGCGCGGCCTCACTTGCTTGTGCGATTCGACCGTGCCGAGCGACGAGAGCCGGCGCGCCTCACTCGAGCGGCGCCGCACGATCGCGCGAACGCCGATCGTGAGCACGCCGCCGGCGAGGAGGATCCAGCCGGAGATCCGGATCAGCGGAGCCATAGACAGTGAAACTCCGGGTTCTGGTAGAACCGCGAATCGAGGGCCGCGAAGATCGCGCCGTCGCTGAACCGCCGGCCGATCGACCAGATCCACCGTTCTGTCGATCCGACGAAGTAATCGACGTCATCGACGAACCGATCGAGCCGGTACGTCCCGCGGTAGATCGCGCCCGGCGGCACGGGATCGAGCGCGAGGAGTTTCTCGACGTCGACCGCCTCGCCGCGCTCGAGCTTTCGCCGCATCGCTTGATTAGTCATGATCGCCCCCGCGTGCAGTTCGCGCACGGACACGGCCGTCCGGAGATCTGCGCGGCCGCGTGCCAGACCCCCTCGCCCGTCTCGACGATCCGCTCGACGACGGCGGCGAGGAGCTCGAGGGCGCGCGCGTCGGAGGGTTTCCACGCGATGTACGATCGTACGAGCTTCTCGACGTCGGCATAAGATCGGCGCCAGTTCGGGCGATTGACGTCGGCGATCATCCGCTTGTGAAACGCGAGCGCGTGATCCTGATAGGCGATCGCCGCGTCGGCGTTCGTCTCGTCGAGGCGCGGGAATACCTCCTGGCGATCCTCGATCGCGTACGCGGCGGCGACTTGATGGATCTGCCGCTCGAGGATTGCCGCCGGCGTGTCGCGGCGTTGCTGCGCGAGTTGTTGCGCGCGGATCGTGCGGCTTCTCATGATTTCGCCGCCTTCTGGCGCCGTGCCTGTTTCGGTGTGGCCGCCTCAATGATCCGATCGATCATGTCGGCGAGCTTCGCCGCCTGGCGCGCGACGGATTCGAGCTCCGCCGGCTTCACGAGATCGGCCGGCGCCGTCGAGGTACTCGAGGCCCGGCCCGCGATGCCCTCGAGGCGCGCCAGGAGCGATCGAACCTCGATCACGGCGGCGTCCTTCCACGTCGCATCCGTGATCGATTTCATGAGCGGCCGCCTTTCTTCCGGCCGCCGCGGCCGCGGATGGCCGCCGCCGGATCGATCCCGCGTTCGCGCTTCGTCTCGAGGGCCTTCGTCGCCGCGCGCCGGCGGATCACTTTGTTCGCGCGATCACGCTGCGAGAGGATCGCAGCCATGACGCGCGGCGGAATGACCATCCGGATCGCGCGCTCGTCGGCGCCGATCCGCTGCAGGAGGACTTCGTCTTTGCCGTCGGCGCGGAACCCGTCCACGATCCACGTCGAGGTGTTGCCGTAATCGTCCGTGATCGTGATCGTTGAGCTCGCGCGGATGGCGCCCGGGTTGTTCGTGAGCTCGCGGAGTCGTGTCGAGAATTCGTCGCGCGGGAGTACCTCTGTGCTCATGGTCCTCTGCTCCTGTCCTCTGTCGTGACGATCGGAGGCGCCCTCGCCCGGGCCCGCCGATGTCGGTTTACGCGTCGAGAATTCGATCGCCGACGATCTCGCGGAGGATCTTCGCCGGCCGGCCGGCCGCGTCGGCGGCGATGATCAAGATCTTGCGGGCGCGTTGCGCGAGCTCTGTGCCCTCGCACCGGGCGCCGGCGAAATCGGCCCCGAGCTCCTCGCGGGCCTGTCGTTCGATGGCCGCGGACGCGTCCAAACGGTTATAGGCAAACGCAACGAACGCGCGCGGCCGGCCGTTCGCCAGGATGTACCGGCACGTGTAGCGGTTCTCTCGCATCGTCTAGGCTCCGTCCGGATTGCTGATCGGGTTCACGTTCGGGCCGCCGAACCGCCAGGGACACGCCTCGCGCGCGTGGCCGTCGCGGCCGCAATGCGAACACGTCGCCGGCGCCGCCTCGCGCCGTCGCCGCTCGAGCATGGCGCGGAGCTCAGACGACACGCGGATCCCGCGATCGATATTGCACGCGACACGCCGTTCAAGTTGAGCGAGTGAGAGCTTCTCGAGGAGCGCGAACGCGGCCGGCGCGCCGCCGCGGTTCATCGCGCGCCCTCGACTTTCCACCGGATCGCGCACGCGGCACAGATCCCGTGTGTGACGTCGAACCCGTGCGCGCGCGCCGCGGCCGTCTGCTCCTCGACGTCGGGACACCAGCCGCAGACCGATACCAGTTTCCGGCGTTCGCCCGCGAATACCTTCCGGACGTCGGCGCCGCGGAGGGCGGCGCGCGGGTTCTCGTTCGCTGTCGTGATGTTCACGCGCGCCTCCGTTCGGCGACGAATGCCACGCGCTCAAGACCGAGCGCGCGGAGCATCTCGTCGGTGATCTCGCGGTTTCCCTTCAGGACCATGTTCAGGAACGGCGCCGACACGCCGAGCGAGGCCGCCGCGGCGCGTTGCGTCTTGTAGCCGTCGACGTACGCCCGGAGCCGCTCGATCGGATCGACCGTCGGCGGGTTGCTCGTTTTCTTCATGGTGAATGCGACGTTAACAGGACCGGAAACGTTTGTCAAACGGGGCGGGAAACGGGAGGGCCCGGCGCCGGGCGGGAGGGCCCGACGCCGGCGAGCAGGAGGGTTACTTTTTGTTGGCGGGTGCGGCCGGCGCCGGCGGCGGATCATCCTTCGCGGCCTCGCCCTCGCGGGCGGCTTTCGCGCCCTCGACGACATGGACGGCTTCGATCACGGTATCGATGCCGCGGCTCGCGATCGCAGTGACTTCCTCGCTACTGATCTGGACGCCTGCGGCCGCGGCGACGTCGGCGCCGTCGGTGAGCGCGTTGAGCACGTGCTCCTTCTTTTCCGGGCCGCTCGCGCCTTTGATCGCCTGCGCTTCCTTGATCCCGTGGACGATCTTGGGAATGAGCGGCGCGATCTTGTCGCCGCCAGGAACGACGGCGAGCACGGACGGGCCGACGCGATCGACGATTTCGATGAACCGAGACAGATTGAACTTCATACGGTTGTGCCTCCTGTGTATTACGCCGGCGGCCCGTCGTCTCACGGGCGCGCCGGCGTGCGGGTTCCGTTAGCGCGTGCCGCGGATGATATACGCGACGTTCGGATCGAGCCAGGGCCCGCCGCCGAGCGTGAGCTCGTCGCCCGCGTTGAACCGGAGCCCCTCGAGGTTCGGGATCGGGCGCCGCTCGAGCGGATCGTACACGGTGACATTCCCGAGCGGATAACTCGCGCGGAGCGTGACGCGTTCGCGCACGCCACACGGCAATTGAATCCACGCGCCATCAGGCCCGAGCGCCGCATACGCGCGGTTGACGCCGTTGTTGTATTCGCCATCGAGGTGTTCGTCGTCGCCTTCCCAATGGTGATGAGGTTGAAACGGCGCAACGGGATTCGGCGGAACCCAGTTCGTGTTCGCGACGGTCCAGTTCGGGAGGCCCGGCGGGAGGAGATCGACGATCCCGCGTACGGCGTCGACGATCGCTTCGATGTTCTCGATCTCCCAAAAGTTCGGCGGCCGCGGGCCCGTGCTCGCCGGCTTGCCGTCGCCATAGACGCCGGTCCCGGTGTGCAGCGTGAAGATCGGCGCGCCGCACGCGATCGCGAGCGCGCGCTTCATCGCGAGTTGGAGCCGGTTCGTATTCTGCGAACCGCTCGATCCGGGGCCGGGGCCTTCCCAGTCGGCGCCCGGAAACGATCGGTAGGTATGGAAATCGTACGCCTGACGGACGTCCCGCCAGCCGTGATCGGCGTCGGCGTTGCGTTCGGTGTGGATGATGTAGACGCCGCGGCCGCCGGCGACGGCGCCGAGCCGCGCGTTGATCGTGTCGGCCTCCGTCTGGTTCGCCGGCGTCGAGAGGGCGACGAGGTTCGGGATCCGCGGCGTGAGCTCGCCGATCATCGCCTCGAGCGTCTCGAGCGAGTCGCCGCCGTTGCTGTATTCGTTCTGTTGCTCGACGAGGAGAACCATGTGCGCGCGGCCGTCGGCGATCACGCCGGCGACGTCCCGCGCGAGGCGCCAGAGATCGTAGCCGGTGCCTTTCCCGCTGAGCGTGATCCCGCCGCGGATCCCGATCCGCCAGGCATCCTCGAGATCACGCGCGACGGCCGCGAGGTGATCGGGGAACGTCGCCGGATCGATCCGGAGCGGCTCGTTCCATCCGACCTCATAGAGCGGCCGCTTGTAGTCGAATCCGTGCGCCGCGGCCCATTCGAGGTTTTGTCGGTAGCGATCGGGTTCATTCCGCGCGCCCTGAAGGCTCCACATGAACGTCAGCCCGAGCGGGTAGTACTCGCCGGCGTCGTCGACGATCGCGCGGCCGTTCGCGCGTGGCACGCCGGCGCGCGGGCCGTTGGTTCCGCCGCCGCCGGTGATCTTGTGTAGCCGTCTCATTCGACGATCTCCACGGTGAGCGGAAAGATCACGATCTTTTTGCCGGGCCCGGCCGGGTGGTTCGCGTCGGACGTCTGCTCGATCTGTGCCTGGATCGTGCCGGCCTCGTTTCCTTCGTAGACGCGCCACTGCTCGAGATCGCCAGCGTCCGTGTCGCCCGTCGGCTTGTGGTACCCCTGGCGATCGAGGCCCGTCGAGTACTGCCCGCCATCGGCGCCGGCGACACACTGGTGATCGATGTTCGTGAATACGTACCGATCGCCAGGGATCTTTTTCGCCCGGTAGCGCGTCGATGATCCGCCATCGGCAACGTAGAGCACGCCGCGCCATTGCGTCGGCTTGCCGTCGATCTCTTTCCAGATCCCGGTTCCTGGCGCATCGGGCGCGATCAGCCGGAGGCCGGCGCCGCGCAGTTGTACGACCTTGCCGTCGATTTCCATCGGGTGCACCTTTCTCAATGTGCGGACGTGTGGCGGCGTCGGATCCGGTTTCGGCGGATCGGGTTTCGGGATCGGCGTGAGCACGGCCTCGCCGGCGACATCGGCGGCCTCGACGCATTCGTCGAACGCCTCGCCGAGCTCCGGATGCGCGATGATGCCGTTCGCGCGGTTGTAGGCGAACGGCGCGATCACTTTGATCCGCGGCGAGAGGTTCACGATCTGATCGAGGTATTCGAGGCCGGCGAGCACGGCATCGACCGTCCAGAGCTCGTTCGGCGGCGCGCCGCCCTGGCAGTAGAACATCGGGATCACGCCGCAATCGTGCGGCCATTGCGCGAGGTTCGCGCGCGTTTGCCGATCCCATCGCGCGACCGACGCCGCGAGCGATTCGCCGGCGACGCGATAGAGTTCCCACAGCACGAGATCGAACGGCCGCAGACTCGCGGCCGGGATCGTCCAGTCGCCGGCGTCGTCATGCGCGAGCACGACACGGAGGCCGGCCGGGAGCGGCGCCGGCGGTTCCGGCGATTCGGTGTAGTGCCCGAGCGTGAAAATATCCGGCCGGCCGGAGCCCTCCGCCTTGAACGGATAGACGGAGACCGGATGCGTGAACACGAACGTCGGCCGCGGCGCCGGCGGCGCGAGCTCCTCGAGATCGCTGAACCCGTCCCAGTCGGCGATCACGAGCGAGCCGGGCGGCTCGCCGTCGGCGGTCGCCCACGCGATCCGGATCCGGTCCTGCCAGGCGATCGCGTCATAGTGGAATTCCCGATCTTCGCGCGCGAGGACGGTCCCGCGGGAACTGTCGGCGCGGCGCGCGACGAGGCCGATCCCCTCGAGCCAGTGCACGAGGTAGACGACGCCGGCGAGGGCGACGACGCACGCGCGGCCCGATCCCGGGATCCAGAGCGGCGCCGGTAGTCCATAGGTGCCCCATCGCTGGCCGGCCGGCCAGATCGCGCGGTACGCGTCGAGAACGGTGAGGTTGTATTGATCGGCCCCGTCGGCGATGCGATCCGAGATCGAGCCGTCCGGCCGGGCCAGCCGGAACCCCTGGCCGCCCTCCTGATAGCTGTCGACGAGGGCGATCGTCCCGTCGGGCCCGGCGGCGCCGCGCGCGTCCGTCGAGGCCCGCGAGAGCCCTCCGCCCACGCGTTCGCCGCACGCGCCGAACGTGCCGCCGGCCGCGCCGGCCTGGCCGGCTTGCCAGCGTCCGGCCGCGGCCGCCAGGAAGGCCGCGTCCCGTCGCTGGACGCCCTCCGGCACGGCCTCGAGGGCCCGCCTCGCGCCCGTGTGGATATGGACGGCCTGCGGCGCCGTCCCGGTCGCCATGTCGCCCCACGAGCCGCTGAGCGGCCCGAGATAGGCGATCTCGTCGGGATTGAGCCAATGCGTACAGCCGCCATCACACAGGACGACGGCCTCGCCCGGGCGCGCGCCGTAGGACACGCGGCCGCCGGCCGTACCGCACGCGGCGAGGCCGGTGATCGGATGGAGTCGCGGCATAGATCGTGCCGCCCTAGACGGTCGCGAGATGCCGCAGAGCCGAGATCACGCGGCCGAGGGAGAGCTCGAGATTGAAGAGCCGATCCTCAACCGTGCTGACCTTCGCGGAGATCGTCCGATCGCGCCGCGCGGATGCGCGCACGTTCCGGATCGTCGCGTCCTGTCGCGCGGCCGCCGTGCGGCGCCGCGAGTGAGCCGTTCTCGCCATGATGGTTGCCTCCTCTGCTGTCGCGTGGTTGCCGTCGGGCCTCAGTGTGACACGGGACCGGGATCCTCTGTCGCCATCGCCCGCGTGACGTGCTCGATCACTTTAGTTTGCATGTCGACGAGCTCGAGCCGCCGCTCGACATCGGCCTTTTCTAATTGCCAGATCTCCCACCGCTGCCGGCCTTCCGGCGATACCTTCCGCCGCTCGCCCCGTTCGCGTTGCTCGTTCAACGGACACCTCGCGCAGATCCAGCGCAGTACGGTTTGGATCGTCATGTTCTCGGCGGTTGAGTATCGAGGAGTTTCCGGTTCACGGCGCCGACTTGGGTCGCGACGTGCATCAGTTGTTCGGTCTGCGTTTCGAGGATCCCGGTATTCCGAAGCGCGATATCGCGCCAGAACACCACTTGCTCGTTCAGGAGACGATTTTCGGCTTCCATTCTGTCGCGGTAATCGGCGCGTTCGGTCGCGCATCGCGCCTCGAGCTCGACGAGATCTTGTCCCCACCGCCAGATCCGGTACTTGTTGCCGACGAGCACGATCACGAGGAGCGTTGCGAACGACACACTCCCGAGCGTGTTGGCGATTTTGGCGGCTTCGTCGATCGTCATCCGTCCTGCTCTCTCTCTATAGCACGCCATAGAGGGTGAAGATCGATCCGTCTTTGAACGCGGTCCCGTCCGTCGTCACGGTGAGCCGATTGATCGCCGCGGCCGATTTCCATCGGGCCTGAAGGATCAACGTCGTCAGGTTCGTTGTCGCATCGTCGGCCGCGTAGCGTGAGAGGATCCGCTTGTGCCACGTCGTATCGGTGTAGTCCTCAATGACTAGAAACCCGTTGCACGCGATCCCGGCCGTGTTGCCGTCCTGCGGATTCGCGAAGCAGAACACGCCGCCCGTTGAGGCCGCGTTCGTGCCGGCGAGCGCGGCGCCGTTCTGAATGCCGGAGTACGCCGCGGCCGTGTAGTTCGCGGCCGTATTGTCGTTGTTGATCCGCACGCGCGCGACCACGGAGGCGGTACCGGCCTGCGTATCGCGTGTCGTCCAGTGCAGCACGAGGGCGCGATACGTGTTCGGGATCGAGGAAAAATCGACCGTCGCTTGACTGCCCGATGTCACGACTTGCGCGAGCCGGACGAACGCGGAGGTCGCGGCATCGACATACGCTTTCGTTGCGGCGTCTTGCGCGTTGGTCGGATCGTCAACGTCGGTGAGCGCGTTGCCGCCCATCGATTGCGGCGCGGTGAAATCATGCGAGCCGTCGGTGAGCACGGCCGCGGCGAGCACGGCGGCGTCGCCGGTGTCGGTGTAGACCTTCGTCGCCGCGTCTTGCGCGGCCGCGGGATCGGCGACGGCCCGGAGCTTGTTCCCGCCCATCGATTGATCGGCGTGGAACGCGTTGCGCCCGTCGCTGTAGATATCGCCGGCGACCGCGGCGCCGCCATCGCTGACGGTGCCAGGCGTCGCGGCGGCCGCGGCCGTGCCGGAGGTGAGCCCCTTCCAGTCTTCGACGTACGAGCCTGCGTATTTGTTGCTCTCCTGACACGTGACCGAGTACTCCCACAGGAGCGCGTTGATCAACGTCGCGCGCACGGTCGCGACGAGAAACTGATCGTCGAGCACGCCGCGATACGCCGTGTTGACGGTGAGGGCCTGACCCGGAAAAAATCCATCGACGTCCGTCGACACCTCGAGCTCGCGGCGATCTGCGCTCTCGCGCTCGAGCAAGGCGGTCGCGAGCGCGAGGCCGTCGGCGTAACTGACGATCTCCGGATGCGCCTCGCGGAACGTGACCGGCGGCGAGCCGCTCGACACGCGCGCGTGAAACGGGAACACCGCGAGGTATTTAAGCTCGAGCTCTGTCCCGTTTGGCGCGACCGTCCCGCTTCCAATCGTGACGGTCCCGCGGCCCGCGGTGACGTCCCATTCGTACCATGCGCCGGATCCGACGGGCCCGATCGTCCGGGCGACGGTGCCGTCCTCGAGGACATAGCCCTGCGTCCAGCCGCCG
>Ga0070686_100000475_pt1 | contig 24312 bp, 30 predicted proteins | sample KBSS23LmetaG_FD_65654 | JGI IMG/M metagenome (GOLD analysis project Ga0070686, IMG submission 65654) | Switchgrass rhizosphere microbial communities from Kellogg Biological Station, Michigan, USA - KBS S2-3L metaG | ecosystem: Host-associated > Plants > Roots > Rhizosphere ... | reverse complement strand
TCGGCGGGTCCCTTCATCCGCTCGAGCGTCGGGCTGTGCGATTCCGCGACGTCGCCGAACTCGCTCTCGGTGGGGCCGGGGCAGAGCGCGGAGACCCGGATCCCCGAATCCTTCAGTTCATGGTGCAGGGCCTCTGTGAAGGAGAGGACATAGGCCTTGCTCGCATAATAGACCGCCATGTTCGGCCCCGGCTGGAAGGCGGCGGTCGAGGCAACATTGAGGATCGCGCCCGTTCCCCGCTCCCGCATCGCGGGCAGGACGAGATGGCAGAGCTCGGTGAGGGTGCGGACGTTGAGGTCGATCATCTCGGCGAGGCGATCGAGCGGCCGGTCCATGAACCTGCCGGCGAGGCCGAAGCCGGCATTGTTGATCAGGGTGCCGACGCTCAGCCCCTCGGCCTCGATCTCTGCGATCAGGCTGGCGGCCGCGCCCGGCTTGGCGAGATCGACGGCGAGGATCAGGGGCGCGCTGCCGACCTCGGACGCGACCGACTCCAGCCGGCCGCGCCGGCGGGCGACCAGCACCAGATGCTCGCCGCGCGCCGTGCATTGGCGGGCAAACTCGGCCCCGAGACCCGCCGAGGCGCCGGTGATCAGGGTGACGGTCTGCGCCATGAATCGGGTTCCTACTCCCTCAGGGAGGCCTTGACGATCCGCCCCGGCTCGCGGGGCGGCTCGCCCTTGGGCAAGGCGTCGACATGCTCCATGCCTTCGACGACCTCGCCCCACACCGTGTATTGGCCGTCGAGGAAACCGCAATCCTCGAAGCAGATGAAGAACTGGCTGTTGGCGCTGTTCGGATTCTGCGAGCGGGCCATCGATGCCGTGCCGCGCACGTGCGGCTCGCGGCTGAACTCGGCGGGGAGGTTGGGCTTGTCGGAGCCGCCCATGCCGCTGCCGGTCGGATCGCCGCCCTGCGCCATGAAGCCCGGGATCACGCGGTGGAAGACGACGCCGTCGTAAAAGCCCTCCTCGGCGAGCTCCCTGATCCGGGCGACATGCTGGGGCGCGAGATCGGGGCGCAGGCGGATCACGACGTCGCCGCCGCTATCGAGGTTGAGGACGAGCGTGTTCTGGTCTTCGGCCATGTGGTTCTCCCTTTGCGGGCGGCTTAGGCCGCGCATATCGACAGGGCAAGCGCGGCAGGGTTTCCGATTTGCCGTGATTTCCGAGACGTGGATGTTTCCATCCAAGCCGAAATCGCTCTAGGAGACCCGCCGGACGGCAACCCCTCGGACAGGAGACGCGCGATGAGCGAGAGCGACATCCCCCTGGCCGAAACGGAAGAGGCGATCACGGCCGCGCCGCCGGTCGACAGCCTTCATGACGAGGACGACCGGCTGAGGCCGGGCTTCGTCCGGGAGGTGATCGACAGGGCCGAGGCCGGCGACGCCGAGGGCGCGCGTGCCTTGGTAGAACCGCTCCACCCGGCCGACATCGCCGACCTGTTCGAGCTGGTCGACAGCGACGAGCGGCGCGCGCTCGCCGCCGCGCTCGCCGACATGCTCGACGGCGACGTGCTGGCCGAGATGAACGACTGGGTGCGCGAGGAATTGCTCGACGCGCTCGAGCCGCACCAGGTCGCCGAGCTGGCCGGCGAGCTCGAGACCGACGACGCGGTCGCGATCATCGAGGACATGGAGGAGGAGGAGCAGCGCGCCGTGCTGCGCGCGCTCGACCCCGACGACCGCGCCGCGATCGAGGAAGCGCTCTCTTTTCCGGAGGAATCGGCCGGCCGCCTGATGCGGCGCGACGTCGTCGCGGTGCCCGAGCATTGGACGGTCGGAGACGTGATCGATTTCCTCCGCTCGGGCGAGGACCTCACCACCGATTTCTGGGAAGTGTTCGTGGTCGATCCGGCGCACCGGCCGGTCGGCACCTGCCTGCTCTCCTGGATATTGCGCACGCCCCGGCGGATCGCGGTCGCCGACGCGATGCAGCGCGAGCAGACCCTGATCCCGGTCGACATGGACCAGGAGGAGGTCGCGCTCCGCTTCCAGAAATACGCTTTGATCTCCGCCGCGGTGGTCGATCAGGCGGGGCGGCTGGTCGGCATGATCACGGTCGACGACGTCGTCCACATCATCCAGGAGGAGGCGAGCGAGGACACGTTGCTCCTCTCCGGCGCCGGCACCGAGGGCGACATCAACGAGCCGATCGGCTCGACCATCCGCCGCCGGCTGACCTGGCTGGTGGTGAATCTCGGCACCGCGATCCTCGCCGCGAGCGTGGTCGGCCTGTTCCAGGGCGAGATTTCGCGCCTGGTCGCGCTCGCCGTGCTGATGCCGATCGTCGCCGGCATGGGCGGCAATGCCGGCACGCAGACGATGGCGGTGACGGTGCGCGCCCTCGCCACCAACCAGCTGACCAGCTCCAACACGCGGCGCATGATCCTGCGCGAGCTGCGCATCGCGGCGGCCAACGGCCTGGCGCTCGGCCTGCTGGTCGGGGTCGGCGTCGCCCTGATCTTCGGCCGGGCCGATCTCGGCACGGTGATCGCACTCGCCATGCTGATCAACAATCTGATCGCCGGGCTTTCCGGCATCCTCATCCCGGTCACGCTCGACAAGCTCGACATCGATCCCGCGGTCTCCTCGGCGGTGTTCGTGACGATGATGACCGACGTGATGGGCTTCTTCTCCTTCCTCGGGCTTGCGGCTTTGTGGGGGCTGCACGGCTAGGGGCGAACGCCGCGCAGGCTGCCGAGACTGCGCCGCGGACTGTACGGGCTGGCTTCGTTCACGTCATAATCGACCTCGGCAACGCAGCTCTGGTCCTGGCTGTGGCTCGCGCCGGCGCGCCATTCGCCGGTCGCGACCTCGACCGCCCGCAGTCCGGCCACGCGAAAGCACTTCCAGTCCGGACGGCGGATCGGCCCTTTGCTGGTCTCGCCCCCGATTTGGTAGACGAGCAGACGTGTGTCCCCGTCGGCTCCCCGGCCGAGGATGATCGGGCAGATTTCCCGCGGCCAGCCGTCATATTCACAGGAAAGCGGGACCCGGTTTTCGATTGCCCAGGCCAGGACGAGGTATGTCGCATCAGCGTCGGTTTCTTCGGTCATGCCGGCATGCTGAACTGCACCAAATCCCATTTGTTGCCGTAGAGATCGAGGAAAACGGCGACCTTGCCGTAGGGCTGGACGGCGGGCGGGCGGACGAAGGTCACGTCCTTCGCCGTCATCGCTTCGAAGTCGCGGTCGAAATCGTCGGTGGCGAGGAACAGGAAGACGCGCCCGCCCGCCTGGTTGCCGATGAACGCTTCCTGCTCGGGCGTCGCGGCGCGGGCGAGGAGGAGCGAGGTGCCGGCGCTGCCGGGCGGCGCGACCAGCACCCAGCGCTTGTCCTGCTCCGGCTGATATTCGTCTGCGACCAGGGTGAAGCCGAGCTTCTCCGTGAACCAGGTGATCGCCTCGTCATAGTCGCGGACGACGAGGGCGATGTGGGCGAGGGATTGGCTCATTGCCCTCGCCCCTGAAGCCAATCCTCGCGGCGCAATTCCCAGATCTCGCAAGGCTCGCGAAACGGCGTGAAATGCGCGTCGGTACGGCGCTCCCCGACGCGCTCGGCGACGCGTTGGCTGGCGATATTCAGCGGATGGATGATCGAGACGATGCGGTCGAGCGGGAAGGTGTCGAACGACCAGTCGATTGCCGCACGCGCCGCCTCCTGCGCGAAGCCCTTGCCGCGAGCGGCGGCATTGAGGCCCCAGGCGATCTCGAATCCCGGCCAGCCTTCCGGCGCTAGCGGCCCGATCCGGCCGAGAAAGGCGCCGGTGGCGCGCTCCTCGACGACGAACATACCATGGCCGAGCATCTGCCAATGGCCGATCAGGAACGCCATTTCGCCCCAGACTTCCCGCTTGCTGAAGGGCTCGCCCTTGCGGGTGATGAAGCGCGCCGTCTCCGGCTCGGCAAGCATGGCCGCATAGGGCTCGAAATCCTCCGGCCGCCAGCCACGCAGGGTGAGGCGGGCCGTCTCGAGCGTCGGAGCGGCGGGTGTGCCTAGCATAGAGACGCAATCGCACAGGCTTATGGCGCAATTCGGGCGATGGGCCGGGAATCGATCAGCCTCTGTGCTCCCGGAATCATGCGTGTTGGAAAGCCTCCCATCCGCTATGCGGATTGGGACGTCGACTGCGCCTCGGGAGGTATTGTGGACAAGCCTGCCATTTTCGCATTCCTCCGATCGAGACGGCTGGCGGTGATCTCCACGATCCACCCGTCCGGGGCGCCGGAATCGGCCTTGATCGGCTACGCGGTGACGCCTTCGGGCGGCGTGGTCTTCGACACCGAGGCCAATTCGCGCAAGGCGGCAAACCTCGCCGCGCGTCCGCAGGCGGCGCTGGTCGTGGGATGGGAGGGGGAGGAAACCGTCCAGATCGAGGGTCTCGCCAGCCGCCCCGACGGCGCCGCGCTGGAGTCGGCAAAGGCCGCCTATTTCGCGACCTGGCCGGACGGCCGCGCACGCGCCCTTTCGCCAGGGATCGTCCATTTCGTCATCGAGCCGCGCTGGATACGCTATTCCAGCTTCGCGCCTGTGGTGGAGATCGTCGAAATCGAACTCGGGTGAAATCGCTTCATATCGTCGAGGTTCTCCTCCGCGAATTCCGCGCCCCTCAGGCCCCGTCGAACGCTTCCAGGATCGGGCAGGGGCCCTTCTTCCCCGAGGCGCAGGTGGCGCGCAGGCGCTCCAACGCGGCGCGCGAGGATTCGAGCTCGGCGATGCGCGCGTCCAGCGCGGTAAGGCGCGCGCCGGCCAGCTCCCGAACACGGGCACGGTCGCCGGTGCGGTCGAGCGCGAGCAATTCGCCGATCTCCTCGAGCGTGAAGCCCGCCGCCTGGGCGCGGCGGATGAAGCGCAGCCGGCGGACGTCCTCCGGCCCGTAGCGCCGTACCACGCCCGCGCTCGGCGGGACGGCGAGCAGGCCGCGGCGCTGATAGTAACGCACCGTCTCGACCCCGACTCCGGCGGCAGCGCCGAGGCGGGCGATGGTCATTGGCCCTTTTTTCGCAGCCTCGTCTTTCATCGCTTGACTCCGTACCACGGTACGGAGGCTAAAGGGCGATTCGCCACAAGGCAAATCAAAGGAGAACGACCATGACCAAGACCGAAAAGAGCAAGCCGGCCTGCGCCTGCGGATGCCAGGCGGGCGGCTGCCGCTGCAATCCCTGCACCTGCCGGAATTGCGGCTGCTGAAACAAGCGGGCCGCGCCGGCGACGGCGCGGCCCGTTTTCATTGCGAGGACGGCTGGGCGGCTGCCGGTGCGCTGCCCGTCGCCGGCGCGGGCGCTGCGGCAGGCGGTTCGGCCGCGTCCGGCACAGCCGCCTGCGGCTCGGGTGCCGGCAGATCCTCCATGCCCGGCAGGTCCCACCGGTCCATGACGATCGCCGAGCAGGCGAAGGTCGCGCGATTGCGGATCGTGGCGGGGGTCATGGCCTCGGCGAGCGTGGGCAGCTGCGTCGCGAGGGTACGGCGCGCGTCGTCGATGTGCGCGCTATAGGCCATCGTGAACAGCCGCGAACCGGTCGAGAGCTGCACGTTCATGTAGGGGATGAAGTCGCCGAGATAGACGGTCTCGCCCGCATTCACGTGGAAGGTCGGCGCGCCGAAGCAGAAGCTGTTGGTCACCTGCGCCGTCCCCGGCACCTGGCCGACGATCACATAATCGCCCGGAGTCACCTTGAGGACCAGAACCTCATACTGGGCGTGGCGGTCGTGGCTGATCACGTTCAGCCGGTAGGTGGTGTTGTCGCCCCGCCGCCGCCAGTCGCGCGGCTGATAGATGAGGTCGCGCGTCGCCAGATCGTAGCGGGCGAGATCGATCTCCCCGGTGCGACCCGCGCTCCCGGGATCGGGCCGGCGGAAGGCGACGACGACCGCCCCCTCGCCGGGCGCGAGCGCGAACGGCACGGGCGGATTGGCCGGACGGCCGAGCCAGACCGCGCCCGGGACCGTCACCGGCGCATCGAGGTTGATCGCCGGGTCCGGCGCGAGCGAGAAGCTGGTGCGCTCGGTGATCTCGCCTTCGACATGCTCGGCGCCGACGATGGTGTTGAAATAGGCGCTGCGCTGCTCGTCGGTCATCGCGCGGACCCGCGTCGCCTCCGCCGCCGGCACCTCGACCAGCCGCCAGCCGCGGATCAGCAGGCAGTTGCGGCGGTTGGCGCGGCGCTGCTGACCCTGGGCGATGGCGCCGGCGATGAGGCCACCCAAGGCGCCGCCCACGCCCGCCGCGAGCGGCGAGATCACGGCCGGATTGTAATAATAGGGAATGGTCCCGCTCGGCGTGCGGGAGCCCCGCGCGATCAGCCGGCATTCCTGCCAGTCCGCATCATATTGCGCGCGGGTCGCGCCCGGCCGGTTGTAGAAATGATCGTCCTGAAGATCGCGGGCGGCGTCGCGCGCGATCGATTCGGGCGTGTCGTCCGTTGGCGGCGGCGTGACCGCCACCGGCGCCGGCGTGGCGCCGCCGGTCGGAACGTTGATCACTGCCTGTGCGCCGACCTCCTGGACAGGCAACGCGGTCGCCAGCAAAGCGGCGACGAACAGTCTGGCATTCATGATGATATTCCCCCTGAGCCCCGGCGATTTACTTACGGGTTCAGTGGGTTATGTCAAATGGGAGTTGCCGGCCTGGGAGCGCGGATTCCTCCAGGATGTCGGCCGTGCCGCGAGGACAGTCAGTCGATCGCCTCGACGTCCTGTTCGCGCAATCGCTCGATATGGTCCTTCATCTCCTTGAGCTGTTCGGGCGAGTGCCCCTGCCATTCCATGATCTCGCCCGTGACCCGGAGCGGATCGCGGGAACGGTACGACCTGGTCGGATTGCCGGAGAATTTCCTGTCGGTGAGATTGGGATCGTCGACGATCTGCCCGGTCGGCTCCACGATGTAGATCCTTTGCGGCCCGTCGCCGGCGGCCAGCTCGGCGCCCCAGATGGCCGCCTCCAGCGTGCCGGTCAGATAGACCCAGGACGCCTGCTTCCGCTTGCCGTAGTTGGAGCTGTAGCCGGCCGCGATCAGGTCTCCCGGCTTCACGTCGGCGCCGGTGCCATGGTAGAATGGTGGGACGGCGTTGACGGCATAGGTCATAGGCTTAGCTCTGACCTTTGGCACGGCGGCTTCAGCGGACCTGCCCCCAAATTAGTGCACGTAATTCACCGTAATTCCGATCCACCGTAATTCCGATCATCGTTTCGGGCTATGACTGGTCGCGATCAGGCCGTTCCCTCTCGAGCCAGTAACGTGGATCGCCGAGCGTCCGATTGAGGTAGGCGGGGTCGCTGAGCGCTTCCGCGTGCGGCAGGCGCGCGAGATTATGGGACGCGTAATAGCCGTCGAAGACAATGTCGGTGGCGTCCACGCGCCAGTAGGAGCCGTCAAGATAGACGACGATATCGCCCACTTCGAAGCAGTCCAAAGCCTCCGCCATCCCCTCGGCCCATTCGGCGATCTCCTTGTCCGACACGAAGTCGAGGAGATTGCGGGCCTCCGCCTCTCGGCGTCCGAGCTCAATCAGCGGGACGTCGGTTTCACGGACCTCGGCGAAAACGAACGACTTGCCGCATCGCGAGCAGGGGATCATCCAGCCGCAACCGCACCACGGGCAGTCGAGCTGCCCGCTCGATTGGGCCGGCGCGCCTTCGCAGCGGCAGTGGGACAGGACGTCGTCATTGGCCTTGAACAGGAATTTGTGCTTCGCCACGGATGGCCGGCGAAAGATCTTCATGCCGCCGCATGCCCATAGGCCGCATAGATCTCCAGCACCCGTTCCGCACTGATCCCATCGCGCTGCGCGACCGCAAGGGGGTGGCTCTCGTCCATGATCGTGACGCGGGGCCGAAGACGGTCGCGTTGAGGGTGGACCCAATTGGGCTGGTTGAGCGTGTCGCCGAAACCGTCGAGCGCGTTCGAGAAATAGCCCGACCAGGGGCCGAAGTCCGCATAATCGCTGTGATCGAAGCCATCGACATATTTGTCGAAATTCGTCCGGGACAAAGTCGACCAGACGCCGAAGCCGAACCCATCGCCGAGCCCGTAAACGGGGATCTCGAAGACGCAGCGAACGAGGAAATGCTCGCCGCCGATCACGCAGAAATCCTCCGAGAGGAAGTCGCCGTCGATCCTCAGCGCATGGTTGGGCTCATATTCCTCGGGACCGGGCCACGCATAAGGCGCAAAGGCCGAAAGGTGGAACACGCCCCGGTGCTCCTCGTCGCAGGTCGCGCAACGCCAGGACCTGGCCCGCAGCCGCTCGAGCGCCGTCGGCGCGCCGTGACGAAAGGTCAGCTTCACTCGGCCGCCGGCAAATAGATTTCCCCGCCTTTCTCCCTGAACTTCTCGCTCATCTCGGCCATGCCGTGCTCAGCCTCGGCTTCGCCGAGGGCGAACTCCCGAGTGCCCGCAGGCTGACCATCCCCCGGATGGTCAGCAAGAGGTTCGCCTCTGGCGAACGCGCGCACTTCCTGCGTGATCTTCATCGAGCAGAATTTCGGGCCGCACATCGAGCAGAAATGGGCGGTCTTGGCGCCCTCGGCCGGCAGGGTCTGGTCGTGATATTGCTCGGCGGTGTCGGGATCGAGGCTGAGGTTGAACTGGTCGCGCCAGCGGAATTCGAACCTGGCGCGGCTCAGCGCGTCGTCGCGGAGCTTCGCGGCCGGGTGGCCCTTCGCGAGGTCGGCGGCGTGGGCGGCGAGCTTGTAGGTGACGACGCCGACCTTGACGTCGTCGCGGTCGGGCAGGCCGAGATGCTCCTTGGGCGTGACGTAGCAGAGCATCGCCGTGCCAAACCAGCCGATCATCGCCGCACCGATCGCGCTGGTGATATGATCGTAGCCCGGCGCGATGTCGGTGGTGAGCGGGCCCAAGGTGTAGAAGGGCGCCTCGCCGCAGGCCTTGAGCTGCTTGTCCATATTGGCCTTGATCTTGTGCATCGGCACGTGGCCGGGGCCTTCGATCATGACTTGGACGTCGTGCTTCCAGGCGATCTGGGTGAGCTCGCCCAGGGTCGCCAGCTCGGCGAACTGGGCCTCGTCATTGGCGTCGGCGATGCTGCCCGGGCGCAGGCCGTCGCCGAGGCTGAAGGCGATGTCGTAGGCCTTCATGATCTCGCAAATCTCGTCGAACCGCTCGTAGAGGAAGCTCTCCTTGTGGTGGGAAAGGCACCATTTCGCCATGATCGAGCCGCCGCGGCTGACGATGCCGGTGACGCGCTTCGCGGTCAGCGGGATGTAGGGCAGGCGCACGCCCGCATGGATGGTGAAATAGTCGACGCCCTGCTCGGCCTGCTCGATCAAGGTATCGCGGTAGATCTCCCAGCTCAGCTCCTCGGCGACGCCGCCGACCTTCTCCAGCGCCTGGTAGATCGGGACGGTGCCGATCGGCACGGGGCTGTTGCGGATGATCCATTCGCGGGTGTCGTGGATGTTGCGCCCGGTGGAGAGGTCCATCACCGTGTCGGCGCCCCAGCGGATTGACCAGACCATCTTGTCGACCTCGGCGGCGACGTCGGAGGCGACCGCGCTGTTGCCGATATTGGCGTTGATCTTGACCAGGAAGTTGCGGCCGATCGCCATCGGCTCGCTCTCGGGATGGTTGATGTTGGAGGGGATGATCGCCCGGCCGCGCGCGACCTCGTCGCGGACGAATTCTGGGGTCACGTAATCGGGGATCGAAGCGCCGAAATCCTGGCCGTCCCTGACGGCCGCCTCGGCCAGCTGCGCGCGGCCCAGATTCTCCCGGACCGCGACATATTCCATCTCCGGGGTGATTATGCCGCGCCGGGCATAATGCATCTGGCTGACATTGGCGCCGGCCCTGGCGCGGAGGACCTTGCGGCGGACGTTGGGGAAGGGCTGGACGCCGCCCGAACGGTCGGGGCCGGACATGCCGTTATCCTCGGGCCGGACCTCGCGCTGCAGCACCTCTTCGACGTCGCCGCGGCCGCGGATCCAGGGGGCGCGCAGCTCGGGCAGGCCGGCCATGATGTCGATTCGCGCCTCGGGATCGGTATAGGGGCCCGAGCAATCGTAGACCCGAAGCGGCGGCTCGCCCGACGTTGGCTCGAGGTCGATCTCGCGCATCGCCACGCGAAGATCGCCGACATGGATCTTGCGGCTGCCGCGGATCGGGCCGGTGGTGACTTTCAGTTCGGTACGGGCAGGGGAATCGGCCATTGTTGATCCTTCGGTCAGGAGAGTGGGGTGCGGCCGATCAGGCCGATGAGGATGAAGGCGAGGCCGAGGCCGGTAATGAGGATCGCCCAGGCGCGCGGCCGGGCGAAGAAGGGCGCGCCAAGCGCGAGCATCACCCCCGGCACGGCGAGGATCAGCAGGCCCTCCAGCGCAGCGATGGCGGCGATCGCGGTGACCAGGATCTGCAGGGGATCGGCGAGGCCGTGATGGACGCCGAGCAGGGCGACGCCGATCGCATAAGTGGCGAGGCCCATGACGATGGAGAGGCCGGCGCCGTTCGCCATCTCGTCGCCGAGCTTCTGCCAGCGCTCGGGCGCGAGTAGCGCGCCGGCGCCGATCGCGACCATGTAGAGGCCGATGGCCCCGAGCAGGTGAAGGGTGAGCGGCGAAGCGGTTTCCATCGCATCCTCCTCGCGCTGGGAGGGGATGGCCCGCGGCCATTCCCTCCCTACGCCGGTTTGAGCCGGATCAGGTTCGACGGGTCATGGCCTCAGCCAAATCTCAGCCGCTCAGGCGCGGCGCCCCGGGGAATGGGATGGTCTTAGGCGCGCAGGAGGCTTTGCGGAAGCGGCAATCGCGCGGCCGCGGTCTTAATCCGGCCGCACCCCGAAGCGGATGGAACGGCCGCCGCAGCCATAATGGATCCAGCGCGGGAAATGCTGCGCCAACGGCACGATGTTCCAGCCGGGCGGACGGCTCGGGCTGGGCCGCTCGATGCGCAGGCGCAGCCCGCCGACCTGGACCTCCGCGTCCTGGGCGAGGACGATCAGGCGCTGCTCCTCCCCGTTCGACCGCCAGCCATTGTCGCGGGTGTCGATCGGGACCGGCATCGGCGCCGGGAGCCGGTAGATCAAAGCGCCGCCGGCGTCGCTTTCCCAGGTCCCGGCCTGCTCCCGGGCGTCCGGATCGCGGAAGGCGTGGAGGACGCGCAGGACGGCGGTGTCGCCGCTGACCTCGCCGACCTCGATCCGGCGGTGGACGTGGCGGCGGGTTCGCGGCTGGCCGAGCGGATTCTCGTCGAGCCGGGCCGGCGCCGGCAAGGCGATCGTCCGATAGGGCCGCGCCTGCGGCACGTGCATCGCATAATCTGTGCCGAGCATCTGGACCTGCTCGTGGGTGCCGTCGCCATCGCCGTCGGTCAGGCAGGCGAGCCGACCCCGGCCGCGGGCCAGCAGCGCCCGGCCCTCGGCGCCGGACCCCGGCGCGAGCGGCAGGCACAAGGGCTGGCGCGCGGCATAGCCCGGCGCCAGGATCGTCCCGGCCGGGAAGGTCAGGTTCTCGCCGGGCAGCCGGAGCTCGGCGCCGAGCATCCAGCCCCGATCGGCAATCTGGACGACCTCCTCGGCGACGATCGCATCGACCTGGACAGGGACCGGGCGCCCGGCCGCGATGCCCGACAGCAGGATCGGATCCACGTGCATGCCGCCCTCGACCCAGGCGCGGCAATACTCGGGCGCGGGCTGCGCCGCCGCCAGCAGCAGCAGCAGCGGAAGCGCCAGAGCGGCGCTGATCGCCCTCATGAATCCTGGCATGGCCCGATCATTCCGCTCCCGTGATGAAGCGGCCCTGAACCGCCAGCGCACGCCGCATATCGCGCCGGACTCGACTCTCGGCTGCTCTGAAACATATCATGAACAATCTTCCCCGAGTCGCACCCCCATGATGCCCTGCCAGCCCCTTCACCGCCTGTTCTTCGCGCTCCGGCCGCCGGCAGCCGCCGCGGCCTATATTCGGCATTGCTGCGCCTGGCTCGGCCCCGGCAAATGGGTCCGCACCGACCATCTTCACGTGACGCTCAACATCCTCGACGATTGGCCATTCCTGCCATTGGATTTGCTTGCGGCGATGATCGCCGTAGGAGATCGCGTGGCGGCGAAGCCGTTTCGCGTTGTCTTCGATCAGTTGAATGGCAGAGCGCGTTCGATCGTGCTGCGGCCGAGCGAAAGGATCGCAGGGCTCCACGAATTTCAGAAGCGCCTCGCCACGGCCCTGGCAAGCGCGGGCATCGCGACGCGCCTGGGTGCGCAGTTCAGCCCGCATCTCACCCTTGTCTATCGCGGCCGACCCAACTTCACGGCCGCGGTGGATGCCGCGAGCTGGACGGTCACGGAGTTCCTGCTGATCGAGAGCCTGGTCGGCTGGACCGAGCACAGGGTCAGGGGGCGCTGGCCACTGGGCTAGTTGATCTGCGCGATCTCGAAGCTCCCCGCCGGCGGCGGCTTCAGCAGCTCCCGCGACGGGACCGCGGGATCGAGCCAGCGGGCCCAGTCGCCGGGCGGAAGCACGACGATCGAGCGGTTGTGATAGGGAGCGACGTCAGGGCTCGGCTCGCAGGTCAGCATGGTGAACGCCTCGCCCACCGTCGCGTCGGCCCGCCACAGGCCGGCAATGCCGAACCATGGTGCATCCTTCAGCGCGAACAGCCATTTGTGCTTGCGCTTCGACTTCGGGTCGCTGTGCGCGGTGAACTCGTAGAAGCCGTCGGCGAGGATGACGCAGCGACCGCGCGGCAGATCGCGACCCTCGGAGCGGAAATTGTAGACCGGCTTGCCGCCCGGCGCCGGCCAGGACCAGCGGCGCTGGACCAGTTCGACCGCACCTTCCTGGCCCGCCGCGGCGCGCAGGATCGGCGCCCGGTCGGTGATGCGGATATCCTCGCGCGGCTCGAAATTGGGAATGCCCTCGGGATGAAGGAGGGTGGGAAAGAGGTCCTCGGCGGGTACTCGCTCGAGCAGGCGATAGTCGCTGCACATGGCCCCGATGGTAAAGCCCGATGCCGGCTGGGGGCAAGGCAGGGACGGCAGGGACTTGCGCCGTTAGACCGCCGGGCTCGCGATCGGCTCATCCGCCAAGCATCGCGAACGATCACGGCACGCTCCGGCGGCCGCCTCGACCTTTGGGCGGGCCCGGCGCCTGCGAAGGCTGCGGCGCGCCGGCGCGGCCGGGTCAGTGCGGCCTGGGCGGACCGGGGCCGCGCTCGGCGCCCGTCGCCGAGTTGCCGTCCGCGCCATAAGCGGCGATGGCGGCGGCTTCTGCCGCCGTCGCGGCCGCCGCGTCCCGCGCCCAGGCGAGCGCCAGGGCATAAGCCGGCTCGAGCCCGCTCAGCACCGTCGCGATCCGCCGCGGCGGAACCGCGCACTCGGCCAAAGCGTGGGCGAATTGCGCGCGCAACTGGCGCGCCGTCAGGATCTGATGCCGGCCGATCTCGTCGCCATTGGTGCAGTCCGAGCGTTCCACGAGCCAGCTTTGCACGCGCCCGTCATTGCCGCGCCAGAAGGCGGCGGAATGGCGAAGGTGGATGGCGCCGGTCTCGCGCCGAAGCTCCACCAGCCGCCCGCCATCCTGCTCGGCCCGGTCCTCGACGATCCAGCCGGCGAGGGCGCGGCGGCGGTTCGCGCCCGGATCGGGCGGCGCGGCGAGGGCCGAGCCGACGAGCGCGAAGAGGGCAGCGGCGGCCCACAGGGAGAAGCGCTTCATCCTCCAAGGATAACATGACGGTCCCGGTCGCGCACCCGTGTCGCAACCCCTTTCCGAGGCCCTTGATCGGCAAGGCCGGCCGCGCCATTTGCGAGCCATGTCCCAGCTTCACATGAGCAAGGTCGCATTCGCCTGCGCCAGCCTCGACGCGCTCGCCGAGCGCCAGCGCGCGCGGGTGGCCGGCGGGGTGGTGCCGCTCGTGACCCGGTTCATGCCAAAGCGGGCGGAGGAGCTGGTCGGCGGCTCGCTTTACTGGATCATCAAGCACCGGCTGATCGCGCGCCAGACGATCCTCGGCTTCGCGAGTGGCGAGGACGGACGGACGATCGTCCGGCTCGATCCTCTGCTGGTCCGGGTCCGCGCGGTGCCGAGGCGCGCGCACCAGGGTTGGCGCTACCTCGCCGCCGCGGACGCGCCGGCGGATCTCGACGGCGAGCCGGACGGCCTCGACGCGCTGCCGCCCGCCTTGCTCGGCAAATTAGCGGGCCTGGCCCTGGTCTGAGGCCGGCGCCGGGCCGCCGCAGCGCACCTGGTCGGCGGCGCTGCCGCTGATCGTGCAGACCGGCCTTCCGAAGATGCGGACATTGCCCACGCCCTGATTCGCCACGGTCGCGGGGCCGTTGACGGTGACGGCGACGGCGCCGCTCGTGGTCGAGGAAATGTTGGCATTGCGGGCGGTGAGGCCGGCGGCTGCGAGATCGCCGCTGCCCTGAAAATTGGCGGCGAGCGTGCGCGCGGCGCCGGAGATTTCGAGCCGTCCGGACCCGAGCAGGGCGAGCGACAAAGCGTCGGCGTCGACCCGCGCCGCGCGCAGCGTGCCGCTGCCTTCGACGGCGAACTCGACGCGCAGGCCGCGCACATTTTGGGCGTCGAGCCGCGCCGGGCCGATCAGGCGGGCCGAGCGCAGCGACCTGGTGGTGAGATCGACGGTGACGAGGCGGGGATCGGCGGCGTCGCTGCCGCCGGTCCAGGCGCTGCGGTTGCGGCGGATGCGCATCACCTGCCCCTGAACGTCGAGGCTCATCCGGTCGAGCGCCTGGCGCGAGCCATGGGCAAGCGCGCTGCTCGCCCGGCCCGTGACCAGGCGAACGACATAGGGGCCCTCGACGATCACGCGGTCGAAATCCTCGGCCACATAGCGGCGGTCCTCGGCGACGGCGGGCGCGGCGGCGGCGGATAGAGCGAGCAGGGCGGCGAGCAGGCGGGTCATGGAGCCGAGCATGGCGGCAAAGCAGCCAATAGGGAAGCGGGGCTGGCGCAGGGGGCGGACGCGCATTATCTTCGTGCGATGCCGCTGCCCCGCCCCGCCCCGCCGCGCGTCCTCGCCCAGGATTTGCGCAATTTCTGGAGCAGCCGGCCGCGCGGCCACTGGATCGCCGCGCTGCTTGCCGCGGCGATGACCAGCGGCATCGTCATCGCCTTCCTGATCGATTCGAATTCGATGGGGGAGACGCGCGAGCAGGTCATCTTCCTCGACTCCTGGCCGGCGACCCGGACCGATGCCGAGATCAGGGCGAAGCAGAAGGCGGATCTCGACGAACGCACGCGCGCCGAGGCCGAGCATCGCCGCCAGCTCCAGCGGCTCGACCAGAACCTGAACCGGCTGGGCATTTGAGCGACGCGCGCTGGATGGCGGAAGCGATCGCGCTCGGCGAGCGCGGCCGCGGCCGGAGCGCGCCCAATCCCAATGTCGGCTGCGTCATCGTCCGGGACGAGGAGGCGGTCGGGCGCGGCTGGACCCAGGCGGGCGGACGGCCCCATGCCGAGGCGGTGGCGCTCGAGCAGGCGGGCGAGGCCGCGCGCGGCGCCACGGTCTACGTCACGCTCGAGCCCTGCGCCCACGAGAGCGCGCGCGGCCCGGCCTGCGCCGACCTGCTCGCGGCCGCCGCGCCGGCGCGCGTGGTGGCGGCGCTCGGCGATCCCGATCCCCGCACCGACGGCGATGGCTTCGCGCGCCTGCGAGCGGCCGGGATCGCGGTCGAGATCGGGCCCGGCGCCGAGGGGGCCGCGCGCTCAATGGCTGGCTTCCTGACCCGGATACGGCTCGGCCGGCCCCATGTGACGCTCAAGCTGGCCCTGTCGATCGATTCGATGATCGCGGCCGCCAACGGCGAGAGCCGGTGGATTACCGGCGAGGAGGCGCGCGCCGACGTCCATCGCGAACGGGCCCGGGCCGACATGGTGCTGGTCGGCCGCGGCACCTTCGAGGCCGACGCGCCGCGGCTCGACGTTCGCCTGGCGGGGCTCGAGGACCGCTCGCCGCGCCGGGCCCTGCTGACCCGCGGCGAAGCGCCCGAGGGCTGGATCCGTCTCGGCCGCCCCGAGGAGATATACGGGCTCGGCGACGTCAACGACCTGCTCGTCGAAGGCGGCGCGGGCGCCGCGTCGGCCTTTCTCGCCGCCGACCTGGTCGACCGGCTGATCCTCTATCGCGCGCCGATCCTGATCGGCGACGGCAAGCCCGCCTTCGGGCCGATCGGGCTGAAGTCGCTGGCCGAGGCGCACGGGCGCTGGCGTCTCACGGACACGCGCCAGCTTGGCAGCGACACGCGCCAGGACTACGAGCGCATCCGGTAGAGGGAGCGATGTTCACCGGGATCATCACCGACGTCGGGCGGATCGAATCCGTCGAAACGCGCGGCGACCTGCGCGCAAGGATCGCCTGCGGCTACGATCTGGCAGGCGTCGACCTCGGCGCGTCGATCGCCTGCTCGGGCGTCTGCCTCACCGTCGTCGACAAGGGCGACGGCTGGTTCGCGGTCGACGTCTCGGCCGAGACCCGGAGCCGCACCGCGCCGGGCCTCTGGGCCGAGGGCGCGGCGCTCAACCTCGAGCGCGCGCTCAAGGTGGGCGACGAGCTCGGCGGCCATATCGTCACCGGCCATGTCGACGGGATCGGCGAGGTGGCCGCGGTCGAGCCGGTCGGCGATTCGCTGCGCGTGGGCGTGGTCGCCGGGGCCGAGCTCGCGCGCTACATCGCCCCCAAGGGCTCGGTCGCGCTCGACGGCGTCTCCCTCACCGTCAACGAGGTCGAGAGCCTGGCGGGGGGGGGCGTCGCGTTCAGCGTCAACATCATCCCGCACACGGCCGCCCAGACCAGCTTCGGCGCGGTCGCCCCCGGCCGGCGGGTCAACATCGAGATTGACATATTGGCGCGCTATCTCGGCCGCATGATCGACACTCAGCCCAAGCCAATGTGATCTGCTCTTGTCGTATCACATTGTGATGTGATACACCTAAGGCATGAGCACTGTATTGATCGATCGCCTCTGCGACATCGTCTCCGCCGGCGAGATGAGCCGGGCGGGCCTCGCCCGCGCCGCCGGGCTCCACCCCAATAGTTTGCGCAAGCTCGGCGACGCCGACTGGAACCCGACCGCGGACACGCTCGGCAAGCTCGAGAAATTTCTCGCCAGCGGCTCGAGCGGCGCGCTGGCGAGCGCCGAGCAGATCATCGACGAGGCCCGCAACGGCCGCATGTTCATCCTCGTCGACGACGAGGACCGCGAGAATGAGGGCGACCTCATCATCCCCGCCCAGATGGCGACGCCCGACGCGATCAACTTCATGGCCAAGCACGGCCGCGGCCTGATCTGCCTGGCGCTGACCCGGGAGCGCACCGAGCAGCTCGGCCTGCAGCCGATGAGCCGCACCAACGGCAGCCGCCTCGAAACCGCCTTCACCACTTCGATCGAGGCGCGCGACGGCATCACCACCGGAATCTCCGCCGCCGACCGCGCCCGCACCATTTCGGTAGCGATCGACGCCTCGAAGGGGCCCGAGCATATCGTCTCGCCCGGCCACGTCTTTCCCTTGGTCGCGCGCGACGGCGGCGTGCTCGTCCGCGCCGGCCATACTGAGGCGGCGGTGGACGTCGCGCGGCTTGCGGGCCTCAACCCCGCCGGCGTGATCTGCGAGATCATGTCGGAGGACGGAAGCATGGCGCGGATGGACGATCTCTTCGCCTTCGCCCAGCTCCACGGGCTCAGGATCGGGACGATCCGCGATCTCATCGCCTATCGACTGCGCAAGGACCGGCTGGTCGAGCAGACCGCCGAAGCGCGGTTCGAGAGCCGCTGGGGCGGGACCTGGACGGCCCGAACCTTCCTCAACAAGGCTTCGGGCGTCGAGCAGATCGCCCTGGTCAAAGGCCATGTCGATCCCGCGAAGCCCACTTTGGTGCGAATGCACGCGCTCAGCATCGTCCCCGACGTCTTCGCCGAGGAGGGCGCGCGCGGCGGCCTGCTCGAGGGGGCGATGAAGGCGATCGCCGCGGAAGGGGCGGGCGTGATCGTGGTGATCAACCGGCCGACCCCGGACGCCATGTCGCAGGCGCTGAGGGCGCGCAGCGGCACCGCCCCGACGGGCGACGGCGAGCAGCTCCGCGATTACGGAGTGGGCGCGCAGATCCTCGCCGAACTCGGCGTCCACGACATGATCCTGCTCACCAACAGCCACCATACGCCGGTGGCGCTGAGCGGCTACGGCCTCGCCATCGTCGGCGAACGGCCGATCGTGCTGGAGAGCTGAGGATGGCGAAGATCCTGATCGTCGAGGCGCGCTTCTACGCCCATTTGAACGACCTGCTTCTCGCCGGCGCGCGCGCGGTGATCGAGGCCGGAGGCCACGACCATGAGACGATCACCGTCCCCGGCGCGCTCGAAGTGCCGGGCGCGATCGCGCTTGCGGCCGAAAGCGGGCGCTACGACGCCTATGTCGCGCTCGGCGTGGTGATCCGGGGCGAGACTTATCATTTCGAGATCGTCGCCGGCGAGAGCGCCCGCGCGCTGATGGCGCTGACGCTGGACGGCCTCGCCATCGGCAACGGCATCCTCACCGTCGAGGACGAGGCCCAGGCGCTCGCCCGCGCGCGGCCCGACGAGAAGGACAAAGGCGGCGAGGCGGCCAAAGCGGCGCTCGCCATGCTCGCGCTCAAGAGCCGGTTCGGCCGGTGAGCCTGCCGGTCCTGTTCACCCGCAACCTGATCCTGCGGCCCGCCGACGTCCGCGATTTCGAAGGCTGGGCGGCGTTCCACGCCGACGAGGAGGCGATGCGCCATCTCGGCGGAACCCAGGTCCGCGCCGTCGCCTGGCGCGGGCTCTGCGCCCTCGCCGGCGCCTGGACGATACGTGGCTATTCGATGTTCTCGGTGATCGAGCGGGAGAGCGGGTGCTGGGTCGGGCGGGTCGGTCCCTGGGAGCCCGAGGGCTGGCCGCGCCGCGAGATCGCCTGGGGCGTCGCGCGGGAATATGCCGGGCGCGGCTACGCTTATGAAGCGGCAGTCGCGGCGATCGACTATGCGGTCGACATTCTCGGCTGGACCGACCTCGCCCACCATATCGATCCCGCCAACCTCCGCTCGATCCGGCTCGCCGAGCGGCTCGGCGCGGTCAATCGCGGCCCGACCCGCCTCCCGGCGCCGCTCGAGATGCTGCAGGTCGACAATTGGGGCCAGAGCGCCGAGTCGTGGCGCCAGCGCCGTCAGACTGCCAGCATCTCCAACACCGGATAGTCGACATAGCCTTCGGCGCCCTGGCTGTACCAGGTCGCCATGACGTCGCCCTGAAGCGGCGCGCCTTTGCGCAGGCGCTCGACCAGATCGGGATTGGCGATGAAGGGGCGGCCGAAGGCGATCGCGTCCGCCGCGCCGGCGTCGAGCGCCGCCTGGCCGCGCGCCGCCGTGTAATCGGAGTTCAGGACCAGCGGCCCGGCAAAGGCCGCGCGGATGTGGGGATGGACCGGCGCCACCTCGGCCTTGCCGAAGGTGCCGTCGAAGCCGGGCTCGCGCAGCTCGAGAAAGGCGATGCCGATCTCGCCGAGCGCGGCGGCGGCAGCGGGAAAGAGCGCGAAGGGATCGCTGTCGTTGGCGCCCTGGACCTCGCCGTTCGGCGAGAGGCGGACGGCGGTCCGGCCGGCGCCGACCTCGTCCGCCACCGCCCGGGTCACCTCGCGCAGCAGGCGGATGCGGTTCTCGATCGGGCCGCCATAGATGTCATCGCGCTTATTGGTGCCGTCGCGCAGGAATTGATCGATCAGATAGCCGTTGGCGCCGTGAATCTGGACGCCGTCGAACCCCGCCGAGCGGGCATTGCGCGCGGCGCGGACATAATCCTCGATCACGCCCGGAATCTCGTCGAGCCGGAGCGCACGGGCCGGATCGTAAGGCTGCCGGCCGTCATAGGTGTGGGCCTTGCCGGGCGCCTGCGTCGCCGAGGCCGAGACCGGTTGGGCGCCGCCGAGGAAGCTCGAATGGACGACCCGGCCCATATGCCAGAGCTGGGCGAAGATGCGCCCGCCCGCTTCGTGCACCGCGGCCACGACCGGTTTCCACGCCTCGACCTGCGCCGCGGTCCAGAGGCCGGGCGCATAAGGCCAGCCGAGCCCCTGCCGGCTGATCCCGGTCGCCTCGGTGAGGATCAGCCCGGCGCCGGCGCGCTGGGCATAATAGGTCTCCATCAGCGCGGTCGGCACATGCGCGCGCGTCGCCCGGCCGCGAGTCAGCGGCGCCATGAGGATGCGGTTCGGACAGTCGAGGGCGCCGAGCTTGATCGGATCGAACAGGGAGGGCATGGCGGCCTTTCCGGAATATGCTGCACTGCGGAAGGATATAAGGGTTGCAAAGTGAAATGCACAACCCTGCGCCCGTCCTCGCCTTTCCGGCGCTGATCCTCGCCAATTTGTTCCTGGCGGCGGGGCCGTGGCTGGTCCGGCTCGCCGACGTCGGGCCGGTCGCGGCCGGCTTCTGGCGCCTCGCGCTCGCCGTGCCGTTCCTCGCCTGGATCGGCTGGCGCCAGCATCGCGGCCGGCCCTTCCCCGGCTGGGCGATGATCGCCCTGGTGGCGGCGGGCGGGCTGTTCTTCGCCGCCGATCTCGCCGCCTGGCACGCCGGAATCCTCAGGACCAAGCTCGCCAACGCCACCCTGTTCGGCAATTTCGCGAGCTTCCTGTTTGTGCTCTACGGCTTCATCCTGCTCCGGCGCGCGCCCAAAGCGGGGCAGCTCCTCGCTCTGCTGCTGGCGGCGGTCGGCGCGGCGCTGCTGCTCGGCAACAGCTACGAGCTTTCCAGCGCCAATTTCAGCGGCGACCTGCTCGCTTTGCTCGCCGGGCTTTTCTACACCTTCTATTTGGTCGCGGTGGACCGCGCCCGCCAGGTCATGAAGCCTTGGCCCGTCCTCGCCGTCGCCACCGCGGGCGGCGCGCTCCCGATCCTGCTGTTCGCGCTCGCGCTCGGCGAGCAGGTGATCCCGCAGGACTGGCTGCCGGTGATCGCTTTGTCGATCTCCAGCCAGCTGATCGGCCAGGGGCTGCTCGTCTACGCCATGGGTCATTTGTCGCCGGTCGTGGTCGGCCTCTGCTTCCTCACCCAGCCGATCGCCTCGGCGGCGATCGGATGGGTCGCCTTCGGGGAAAGGCTTTCCGCCGGGGACGTGCTCGGCGCGCTCCTGATCTGCGCGGCGCTGGTGCTCATCCGGCTGCCGGCTCGAACGCTTGCAGCAAAGGCCGCGGCGGCGCATTGAGCTGGCAATGACCCAGCCAATCGACATGAATCTCGACGAATTGCGCGAGGCGCTGGCCCCGCGCCTCCCGGTCCATGCGGCGTTCGACGGCTGGGGCGAGGCCGCGATCGCAATGGCCGCGGCCGAGCTCGGCGTGCCGGCGGACCGCGCCCGCCTGACCTTTCCCGGCGGAGCGGTGCAGATGATCGATTGCTGGTTCGACGCGATCGACAAAGCGATGCTGGCTGCCTTCCCGGCCGAGCGGATCGCGGCGCTCAAGATACGCGAGCGGATCCACGACCTCCTCCTCTTCCGGCTCGAGACGATCGCGCCGCAGCGCGAGGCGTTGCGGCGCGCGCTCGCGATCCTCGCCATGCCGCGCCACGCGCTCGAGGGCGCCCGGCTCGCCTGGCGCAGCGCCGACCGGATCTGGCGGCTCGCCGGCGACGAGGCGCCCGACTTCAACCATTATACGAAGCGGGCGCTGCTGATCGGCGTCTACGGCTCCACCACCCTCATCTTCCTCGACGACGAAAGCGCGGGCCTGACCGAGACCAAGGCCTTTCTCGACCGTCGGATCGGCGACGTGATGCGCTTCGAGAAAGCCAAGGCGCGTTGGCGCGGCTCGAGCCGCTACCGGCCTTCGCTGAGCCGCTTCCTCGGCCGGCTGCGCTATCCGGCCGTCTAGCGGGGATATGATCGCGTCATTCCAGCGAAAGCTGGAATCTCACTTCTTCCTCTTGCCGAGCGCCGAAAACCAGGGAGATTCCAGCTTCCGCAGGAATGACGAAATGGTGCGGCGGGAACGCGCGCGCGTCGGAATTGCGTTTCGCCGCTTCCATTCTCGCTATTGATAATCAGTCGCAACGCGTTTACGCCCGGCCCGCACGCATTTCGCCGCGGGGCACCATGTTCGATTCCTTGTTCCGCTCGACGCGGCTGATCCTCTCCTTGCTCGTCGCCGCCGCGTTCGTCGTCCCGGCGGCCGCGCGCGCGGACGATGCCCAAGTGCAGACCGCCTGGCGCCTGCTCGATTACATGTCGGTCGATTATCGCGGCGCGGTGCGTGCCGACGGCTCGATCATCAGCGCGAGCGAGTTCGCGGAGATGCGCGAATTTTCGGACTCGGTCGCCCAGCGCATCGCCGCCCTTCCCGCCAATCCGCAGCGCGCCGCTTTGGTCGCCGAGGCGCGGCAATTCGCCGCCTCGGTGGCGGCGCATGCCCCGCCCGACGAGATCGAACGCAGCGCCCACGGGCTCGCGGGGCGGCTTCTCGGCGCCTATCCGGTCCCGCTCGCGCCGCAGCAAGTGCCCGACCCGATTCGCGGCGCACGCCTCTATGCCGAGAATTGCGCTTCCTGCCACGGCGCCACCGGACAGGCCGACACGCCGACCGCGCGGCAGCTCGAGCCGCGCCCGATCGCCTTCGCCGACCGCGACCGCGCCCGCCATCGCAGCCTGTTCGGCCTCTACCAGGTGATCAGCCAGGGGCTCGAAGGGACGCCGATGCAGAGCTGGGCCCAGCTGCCCAGCCAGGACCGCTGGGCGCTGGCTTTCTATGTCGGCCGCTTCGCTTATCCCGACGCGCTCGCCAAGCAGGGCGCCGGATTGTGGCGCGCCGATCCCTCGCTCCACGGCCGCATCCCCAATATCGAGACGCTCGCCGGGCTCACCCCGGATTCGCTGGCCCGCCAGATCGGCCCGGAGCGCGCCGACGCGCTCACCGCTTTCCTTCGCACCTCGCCGGTCGCGGTGATGCACCGCGAAGGCCCGCAGTCGCTCGCTCTGTCGCGCGACCTGCTCACCCAGAGCCTCGCCGCCTATCGAGGCGGCGATCGCGATCATGCCGGCGAACTCGCTCTGGCCGCCTATCTCGACGGCTTCGAGCCGGTCGAGGCCGTGCTCAACGCCCGCGACGCGGGCATCGTCGCACGGGTCGAGGCCGGGATGGGCGCGCTGCGCGCCGCCATCCACGACGGCGCGCCGGTCGCCGACGTCGAACGCCGCACCGCGGAGATGCAGAGCCTGTTCGACGAAGCCGAGACTGCGCTGCAGCCGGAAGCGGGCGGCGGCACCTCCACTTTTCTCGGCGCGCTCGCCATCTTGCTGCGCGAGGGGCTGGAGGCTCTCCTCATCGTGGTCGCGATGATTACCTTCCTGATCCGCGCCGAGCGCCGCGACCTGCTGCGCTGGGTCCATATCGGCTGGGTGGGCGCGCTGGTGGCGGGGTTCGCGACCTGGTGGGCGGCGACGCGCTTCATCACCATTTCGGGCGCCGGGCGCGAATTGACCGAGGGCTTCGGCTCGCTGCTCGCGGCGGCGATCCTCTTGTTCGTCGGCATCTGGATGCACGGCAAGGCCCAGGCGGGCGCGTGGCAGGCCTATGTGAAGGTCAAGCTCGACAAGGCACTGAGCCACGGCTCGAACTGGTTCCTGTTCGGCCTCGCCTTCATCGCCGTCTATCGCGAGGTGTTCGAGACGATCATCTTCTTCGCCGCTTTGGGCGAGCAGGGCGACGGGCTCGCTCTGGCCGGCGGCATCGCCGTCGCTTCGGTCGCGCTCGGCCTGGTCGCCTGGGCGATGCTGCGGTTCAGCGCGAAGCTGCCCATCGCCAAATTCTTCGCCTACAGCTCGGCGCTGATCGCGGTGCTCGCGGTCGTGCTGGCGGGCAAGGGCTTCGCGGCGCTGCAGGAATCGGGGATGATCGGGGTGACGCCGCTCGCCGGCTTCCCGCGCAGCCTGATGCTGGGCCTGTTCCCGACCGTCGAGACGCTGAGCGCGCAGGCGGCGGCGATCCTGCTGCTGGTCCTCGGCTATTTCGTCGTCCATCGCCGCCCGGTGCGTCCGGCGACGGCCTGAAACCTTGGCGCGCGCGGCCGGTTGGCCTATGCCATTCGCATGACTTTCAGGAGGATTCGATGGCGGGCGTGAACAAGGTGATTCTGGTCGGCAATCTCGGCGACGACCCGGAGGTCCGCTCGCTCAACAATGGCGGCGAGGTGGTGAACATGCGCGTCGCCACCTCCGAAAGCTGGAAGGACCGCGACGGCAACCGCCAGGAGCGGACCGAATGGCACCGCGTCGTCATCTTCAACGAGAATCTCGGCCGCGTCGCCAAATCCTATCTCAAGAAGGGCTCCAAGGTTTA
>Ga0070686_100000473_pt1 | contig 24330 bp, 27 predicted proteins | sample KBSS23LmetaG_FD_65654 | JGI IMG/M metagenome (GOLD analysis project Ga0070686, IMG submission 65654) | Switchgrass rhizosphere microbial communities from Kellogg Biological Station, Michigan, USA - KBS S2-3L metaG | ecosystem: Host-associated > Plants > Roots > Rhizosphere ... | reverse complement strand
ATCCTCGATGCGGTCGCGCAGAAGCAGTTGCTGGCCCGGCTCGAGGAGGTGGCGGCGGAGCGCGACCGTGCAGCGGCGATGGACGATCTCACCCAGGCCGAGACCCTGGACGAGGAGCACGAGCGCATCGTCGCGACGCTCAGCCGCGCGGCCGCCGCGGGCGGCCGGCGCCGCAAGGCCGCGTTCGATGGCGGCGCGGAGAAGGCGCGAAAGGCAGTCGCGAAGGCGATCTCCGAAGCGGTCGCCCGCATCCAGTCCTGCCCGGGTGGCGCCGCCCTGGCCGACCATCTCGCCTCGACAATCCGCAAGGGCCAGTGGTTGTCGTATGCCGGCAACATCGACTGGGACATCGAGTTCCAGCCGCTACCCCGAAAGTAGCGACCCGCTACCCGCAAAGTAGCCCTTCCTGATTGCGGCGGTCGAACCGTTCGGCCGCGATCGCAAGGAGGGCTTATGGGCGGCATCCTCAGTTGGCTCACCGATCATCTTGGCGGGCTGTTCGGCAGTGGACTTTCGGGCCTTCTGGACGCGGTGACCGAGCCGATCGTCGTCCTCGGCCTGACCGTATTCGCGCTGGCGCTCGGTTTCTTTTCCCTCAGCTACCTCAATCGGCGGCGGACGCTCCGCGATCAGCAGCGGATGGCGGCGCTGATCAAGGGGCTCCATTACGCCGGCGTATCGCCGCAAGCGCTCGCCCGTCCGAAGCCCGATCCGCGTGAGCACGCGATGAAGGGCGTGCGCTGGCTGTTCGGCTCGGTCGGGCTGTCGAGCGCGCTTTACGGCTACCAGACGCTGCAGCCGGCCGCCGACCCGAGCGACGCGCTGCGCGGCGCGATAGTCGGGATCATTCCGGGGGCGATCGCCCTCGCCCACTTCCTGTGCTCCTGGATCTGTTCGCGCCAGCAGGCCGCGCCGGCTCCGACCGCGCCGTCGCGCCAGGTCTACCGCGTCGCCCGGCGGCGCTTCTAAGCGGGACACTCAACACGTAGCGCAGCCCTTCAGGCTGCCGCCGCGCTCGACGTCGTGCTCGAAAGGAGATTCCCGTGGCGCTCTTCGGCCGCAGACGCAGTTTCGACCAGCCGTGCGACGACCTGGCGATGGTCGCCCCGACGCTCGGCGATGCCATCGATCGGTTCGCCCGCGCCGTGATCAAGGTGTCGCCGCGCGCGACCACGCGTGCGTCGAACCTTGCCGCCCACTTCCCGCGGCTGCGGCCGGCGAAGTCGCGGCGGCCAGTGCGTCTGCCGCTGCTGCGCGCCGAAGCGCTGCGCAGCCGAACCCCGAAGACCGTGCTCAACCGGCGGCGCGCCCCGAGCGCGCATCGGGCCGGCGCGCGGCCGGCGATCGCATCCAGCGTCGAAGACAGCGCCGGGCGCGTCGCCGGCGCGATTCGCGATCGGTTAGAGGCACTGCGTGCCGCGCTGCTGCGTCTGCGGCGCCGGCTCGGTAGCGCCGGGAGGTGAGTGATGGCCGCGGACGAACGCTTCCTGTCGGCGCTGATTCTCGCCGCGACCGCGATGTTCGGATTCCATGTGGTGCGCGTCGCCGATCGCCGCGGCCACCAGGCCGAGCCGGCGCCGCCGCCCGGCACGATCGAGATGCGCGTCCAGGTCCTCGCCGAGGCGATTGCGATCGCGGAGGGCTACTACGCCGACGGCGATCACGGCGGCCGATCGCTGCCCTACCGGCTGAACAACCCGGGGGCGTTGAAGAAGCCGGCGCTCGGCGCCTCGCTGCTGCCGACGTGGCAGGAGACCGGGCTGGTCGTCTTCCCGACCAGCACGATGGGATGGGCGGCGCTGCGCCACCAGGTGCGCAGCATGCTCACCGGGACCAGCGCCATCTACGAGCCGTCGGACACGCTGCTGCTCGTCGCCGAGAAGTACGCCGACGGCGACGTCAACTGGGCGGCGAACGTCGCCGAGCTCCTGCACGTCGCGCCGACGATCACGCTCGAGGATCTCGTCAGCGAGCGGTGAGAGGTCATGCTGACGCTGACGATCGATCCACCGTTGTTCGATCGCTTCCCGGCGTTGCGCGTCGGCGGGTTCGCTGTCGCTGGCCTCGATTGCGCGATGGCGTCGGTCACCGAGGTCGATCTGCGCCACTCGCTCGCCGAAGCGGCCGCCGGCCTGGCGCGCAGCGGCATCACCAGCGGCAATGCGGCGACGGCGCCGGCGATTCAGGAGTGGCGGCAGGTGTTCGCGGCGTGCGGCATGGCGCCGGCGATGTATCAGAGCAGCGTCGAGTCGCACGTGCGGGGCGTGCTGCAGGACGATCGCGCGCCGTCCACGGTAGCGGCTGTCACGCTGTCGCGAGCGATCTCGGCGCGGCATCTCGCGCCGTTGTCCGGCTACGACGTGGATGCGCTGCCCGGGTCGACCGTGTCGATTCGAGCAGCGCGTCCGGAGTCGGACTGGTTCGTGCCGCTCGGCGCGCGGCCCACCGACATCCGCTCGAACCCGGACGTCGTCGTCTACGCGGCCGGTCACACGGTTCTGTCATGGGGGTTCAACCACCGCGACTCACGGCAGACGAGCCTTCGCGCCGAAACGCGGCGCGCCGTGTTCTTCAGCGAAGCGATTGCGCCGGTGCAGGCGATGGCGGCCGACCGTGCGCTCCAGGATTTTCGTCACGCGCTGCGGCAGCGTGGCGCGGCGGTCGGCCCGATCGTGGTGGCCGACGCCAGGACACCGTCCGTCGCGGTGCGATTCAGGTGATGAGATGCCGCATGGCGCGCATCGTGACGGACCAGGAACGGGCCGGCCGGTCGACGGCGCTCGAGAGCTGGCTACTGGGAACGCGGGCTCGCCCGAGCCTCGCGACAGCCTGCGACTCGACCCTCGACCGGCTGGCGCGTGGCCCCGATCCCAGGTGAGGACACCGACCATGACCCGAATCACGTGGAACGATCTTCCGGCTCTCCTGCTCACCGGCGTCAGCGCGATGACGGTGACCACCGGGGCGCGGATGCTGCGCGGCCAGAGCGAGATCCTGATGCTCGTGCTCGGCGCCGGCGTGGCCGGCGCGACGTTCGTGCTCGATCGGTCGCTCGTCGAACGGCTGAACGCCGTGCGCCCGCGCCAGAGCCTGGCGGCGCTGCTCGTCTGCTGGGTGCCGCTGTTCCTGTTCGCGACCGCGCTCGCGACGCTGGCGACGTTTTCGTGGATCGCGCCCGAGGTCGCACGCCGCGGCCTCGAGCAGCGACGCCGCGCGCACTGGGCGCAGGAAGCGGAGAACGTGTCGGCGTACCTGGTCCAGCTGAAAACCGCGCTCAGGAAGCAGACTGGTGCGACGCAGGTGGACATCGAGGCTGAACGGCAGCGTGCCGCTGCCGCGCGCCGTGACGGCGTACCGTACGCGCCGGAACCGCTGCGCGCGATGCAACGGAACATTGCCGCAGCGCGCGACATCGAAAAACGCCTGCCGTCGGTTCACACGCTGTCGCTCGACATGCCGCCGGACGAGGCGCGCGCGCGCGAAGAGATCGATCGGGTCTTTCACGACCTCGGCGACCTCCAGGCGAGCGCGCTGCTGGTGACGGCGAACGCGCCGCCGCTGCCGGCCTACCAGCCGTTCACGCCGCCGTCGTCGGACGTGCAGAGCGTGCTCGCGGAAGAAACGATGCACCGATCGTGGAACGCGATGATCGCGTGGGGCGCGGCGGCCTGGGTGGAGGTGCTGCCGCTGCTCGCGTTGTGGCGCGGCGGCCGCCGCATTCCGCTGGCCACCCGGCTGTCGCAGTGGCGCGCCCGCGCCACCGACACGATTGCGGCGATCCGCGGCCGCGACGCGCCGACGCCGCTGCCGATCCTGATCGAGCCGCTGCAGGTCCGCGGCGTCGTTCGCGTGGTCTGGTCGACCGAGTACACGCTGAGCGACTGCACGCCGCTGCTCGAAGAGGCCGTGCAGACGCTGACCGGCGTGCTCGGGCCGTACCAGCTGGCGCGCATTTCCAACACGCGTGGCGACAACCTGGACGAGACGCTGCCGCTGCTGCCGCAGCTCAGGGGCGAACCGCTCGTCCTTTCCGTGGTGGAGGGGCAGGCATGAAACGCATCGCCGCGGTCTGGGCCGTCTGTTCGCTGCTGCTGATTGGATCGTTCGGCGTGCTGATGATCGTCGACCGGCGCGCCGGCATCGCACTGCCCTACAGTGTTCCGCTCGCCTTTGCGATCACGCTGGCGGCGGCCTCGGCCTTGTTCACGCTCGGCCAGGCGCTGTTCGCGCGGCGCCCGGTCCGGCAGGCCGCTCCCCCGCTCAGGAGCGCGAAGCCTTCAGCCGAGCGGACGATCGTCGCGCGTCGTCCGCGTACCGCCCCTGAAGGGGTCGTCCTGCTCGATCTGTCGAGCCTCGCATTCGGCGGCCAACGGCCGTGACGCGGCCGGTCCCGCACCCGATCGCTGCCGGGTCGACGCTGTTCCTGATCGTCGCGACGGCGGCGAGCGCCGGGATGGCGGCGATCTACGCGCGCGGGATCACCCGCCTCGAAACCGATCGCTCGATCGCCGAGCGCGATCTCCGGATCCTGGCGCGGCCGATCCGCATCAAGGCCGGTGATCAGGTCGCGAAATCGTGGTTCGAGGATCATCTCAAGCAGATCGGTTACTACCCACGATGCGTCGATCACCCGGGCTGTTATCAGGCCGGCGAGCAGTCGTTGACCATCTGGTCGCGGTATCGCGAGCTGACCGATGCGGTGATCACGTGGGATGGCGCTGGCGTCGACCGGATCGCGGCGCTCGACGGCACACCGATCGATGCGGCGCTGGTCGAGCCCGAGACGATTCTCGTCCAGACCGCCGACGGGTCAGGAACATCGACCCGCACGCTGAGCGACCCGATCCCGTTGGCGGCAATCGAGGGCACGCCGCTCGTCGACGCCATCGTTGCCAGCGAGGATCGCGGGTTCCTCGAGCATCACGGGATCGATTTTCCGCGCCTGGCGCTGACGCCGATCGTCGGCGGTGGCGCCTCGACGATCACCATGCAGGTCGCCCGCCTCAACGTCCTGCACGACCGCAGCCGCACGATCCGCCGCAAGTTGAACGAGATCGCGGTGGCGATGGCGGTCGAGCGCACGCACACCAAGGCGGAGATTCTCGACGCCTACATCAACAGCGTGTACATCGGCGCACGGCGCGGTCGATCGGTCCACGGCTTCGGCGCGGCCGCGCGGGAGTTCTACGGCATCGACGACGTACGGCAGTTGACGCCGGTCCAGGCGGCCACGCTGGTCGCGCTGCTCAACCAGCCGTCGCGCTATCTCGACGATCCGCACGACGGCGAACGCGCCCGGCTGCGGCGCCAGCGCAATCGGGTCCTCGGCTTGATGCACAGGACCTTCCCCGATCGCTATCCCGAGCCGGTGATGCGCGCTGCCGCGGAGCAGCCAGTCGCCTTCACCGACCGGCCGACGTCGAGCGACACGCTGCAGAAGATCAGCCGCCATTTTCTCGACTATGCCGCGCTGACGCTGCCGGCGTCCGGCCACGTCTATCTCACCCTCGACCCGGCGCTGCAGCGGCTGGCCACCGACGCCCTCGAGCAGGGCCTTGCCGATCTCGAGCACCGTTTTGCGCGGCTCAAGACATCTCAGCTTCAGGCGGCGCTGGTCGTCACCAATCCACGCACCGGCGATGTGCTCGCGATGGTCGGTGGCCGCTCGTACGAGGCCTCGCAGTTCAACCGCGCCACCAACGCCGAGCGACAGCTCGGGTCGATCATGAAGCCGTTCGACTACCTCGCCGCGTTCGAACGCGCCGCCGCCGAGAACCGGACCGACATCTCGCCGGCGACGCTGGTTGCCGACGTGCCGACGGTCTTCACGTTTGCCGGGTTCCGGCCCTGGAAGCCGGCCAACTACGACCACGACTACGCCGGCACCGTGACCTGGCGCCGCGCGCTGGCGCAATCGCGCAACGTCGCGGCCGTGCACGTCGCTGCATGGGCCGGCTTCGATCGCATCGCGGCGTTGTGGGAAGCGGCGTCGGGTCGATCGGTCCGGCAGGTGTTTCCGTCGATGGCGCTCGGCGCGATTCAGGCGACGCCGGTGGAGGTGGCGCGCGCCTACGCGGTATTTGCGACCGGCGGGATGGCGCGGCCGCTTCGCACCATCGCGGCCGCCGACCCGTCAGGATCGTCGGCCGCGGACGGCGCCGCGCGACGCGTCGCGCGTGAAGAATCGACAGAGAGCGTGACGTCGATGATGCGCGCGGTGCTCGACGAAGGGACCGGACGCGCCGCCCGCGCCCGCGGCTTCACCGCGCCGGCCGCCGGCAAGACCGGAACCACCGACCTGCTGCGCGACGCCTGGTTCGCCGGCTTCAGCGACGAGCTGCTCGCGGTCGTGTGGGTCGGCCGCGACGACGATCGGCCGCTCGGCCTCACCGGCGCCCAGGCGGCGCTGCCGATCTGGACCGAGTTCATGAAAAGGGCGACGGTGTCCCCGTGATCGCCGCGTTCAATATGCGGTGCGGGCCGGCGCCTGTTTCTTGCCTTTGTCGCAGTGCAGCACGATGTCGGCGACGACGGCCTTGTTGGAGATCAGCGAGAAGCGGTTGCTGAACACGACGTAGTACGTGCCTTCCTGCGCCGGCAGCGGGATGGCGAGTTTGTCGGAGGTGACGCGGCCGCTTTGATACGCGACCGTGAACTTGCTCCGCTTCTCCCAGTTCTGGAACTGGCTCGCTTCGAGCAGCATCACCTCGATGTCGTTGTTCGCGCCGCTGGCCGTGAAGGTGCCCTCGACCCGCGGGTTCACCGAGCCGGGCGCGACGGTCACCTTGAACGGTTTGTAGCTACGCGGCTCGACGATGAACGAGCCGTTGACGATCGGTTCGATCTGGTAGGGCCCCTGGGCCGTGGTGTTGACCGCCTTCTTGCCGTAACACGCCGCGGCCACGACCAGGGTGAAGACGACGACAGCGAGCCTTCGGTACATGACGCGCTCCTTCAAGATGGCCGTTCGAGGCGCTCGACCCGCGATCGCAGGTCGTGCAGTTCGGATTCGACCTGCGGTCCGGCGGCGGCCAGCCCGGACCGGTGCGGTGGACAGAGAAACGCGCTATGGCTCCACCAGTCGATCCCCATCTCGCGCGCCTTGTCGACCGACGAGATCAGCAGCCGGATGTTGATGGTCAGCAGCTCGACCTCGACGAGGCGGATGCGGATGTCGCCGGCGATCACGACACCCTTGTCGAGAATCCGCTCGAGCAGATCCGCGAGATTGCTGACGCCGTCGTTGGACGTAACCATGTTTGTTTCCTGTCGTGTCCGGCTTGAGCCGGACCAACGACGGTCCGCCCGAAGGCGGACACCACGGACAAATTACCGGCTGTCGAGCAGGCAGCCCGCCGGCCCGAGATCGATGTTCAGGTCGTCGATGGCGAACTGCGCCTGCAGCGACGCGATCGTCGATTCGAGCGTCATCAGGCTGCGTCCGAGTCGATCGATGTCGTCGCTGGTCAGCTGGCCGGCTTCGATGCGCCGCATCGCCTGCTTCTCCATCACCTGGCGCAGCAGTTCGACCAGCGCCAGCACCAGCTTCAACACGCCGCGCTCGATCCGATCCGGCTCCAGGTTCAACCGCGCACAGCCGGCCCGCGGCCGGCGCGTTTCGGGATCGCCGATATCGACGGCGAGCCGCTCAACGAATGACATCGATGCACCCCACAGCGCTCTTGCTCTTCAACGCCGTGTCCACTGATGTCAGGACGACGTTGATTCCGAGATAGACGAGGTCGACGCCGGCGAGCGAGATCACCACTTCGCCGGCGACGACCGCACCCTTCGTCAACACGCGATCGAGCACCTCGGAGAGGCTCACCTGCCGCTCGGCGCCGCGCGCGCGCACGATCGACGGCGACGGCATGGCCGGCGGCCGCGTCATCGCCCCAGATCCGATCGGCGGCGCATGCGCGTGCGCTCGTACCGCAGGATGCCGCCGGCGTCGTCGAGCCGCAGGTCGTAGACGCCAAGCAGGTCGCCGCTGTCCGGAACGGCCCGCCGCTCGACCACTTCGGCCGTCACCCGCCAGCCGGATTCGTCGCGGCTGACCGACGTCACCGACGACACCTTCAACTTCATCGCCGCCAGGCTGCGAAACACCGAGTCGATCACCTGGCTCATCGTCATCTGACCGACGACCGGCACGGCCTGTCGATCGAATGAGGCCACTGCCGGAGACGGCGGTGGAGGCACCGGCGCCGCGACGACCGGTTGCGGCGGCGCGGACGGCGGCGCGGTAATCGGCGCCGGCGCGGCAAACGTTGGCGGCGCGACAAACGTTGGCGGCGCGGCAAACGATGGCGGCGCGGCTGCTGCCGGCAATGCCGGGAACGACGGCGGTGCCATCGGCAACGCCTCGGCCGCCATCGGCGTCATCGGCAGGAGCGGCGACACCGTCACGGCGTGTTCGATCACCGGCGCCGCCGCGTGCTGCTGCTCGCGCCAGCGCAGCACCCGGTCGAGGTTGTCCTGATCGCGCAACAATTCTGCCGACGGCACAGCGTCGGCCGACAGCACGTCGCCGGCCGACGACGGCGGCAGCGCCAGCGCCTCGCCGTCGCCGGACTTGATTCTGGCAATCTGCTCGAGCCGCTGCAGCAGTTGCATCTCACGCGACTCGAATTCCTGGCCCGAGATCGAGCCGGAGTCGAGCAGCGCGTAGATGTCCTGCAGCTGTTGCTTCACCGTTTCGTCGTCGAGGAAGTCGTCCTTCGCCTTCTTCGCCAGCTCGCGAAACAGGAACAGCATCGCCTTGCCGGGCGCCGCGAGGATGTCGTCGACGAGGAACATCGATCACCTCATGCGGCCGTGGGAGTCCGCTCCGCCTGCAGCCGCAGCTTGACGAAGCTGTACGGCGGCCACGGCCCGCTGTAGTTGAGCGCGTAGCTGGCATCGAACATCCGCCCGGCGGCCTGCACGCGCCGGGCGAACTCGTCGACGGCGCCGCGGTCGATCAGCAGTGCCGCCTGGCAGATACTCTTCTCGTCGCGCGGCGGCTTGTGGACCACGTCGTGGACGAGGCCGGTGAAGGCGGCGACGAGCGCTGCCGTGATCGCTTCACGGTAGCGGTTCAACGTCGCTTCGAACATCGAGCCGACCTGCAGCTTCTCGTTGATCGACGGCTCGCGCTGCTGGAACACGCGGTCGCGCAGCGCGCGCAGTTCGGGATCGATGCGGACGACGAAATCGAAGATGTTCTCGACCGTCCACGACAGGGCCAGGGTCATCTCGCATTTGTGGGCGAGGCGATCGATCTCGCCGCGGATGTCGGCGTAGTTGCCGCTGAGGACGCCGAGAAGCTGTTCCTCGGTGTCGCTGATGTGGCCGAAGGCCGCCGGCACCAGCGGCGCCTCGCTGGAGATCCGCCGCACGATGCGATGATGCGGCTCGAGATTGCTGCGCGACGGCAGCAGCCGCTGCACCGGATGCGGGCTGACCACCGCCGCGACGTCGCGGAACGGCACCAGCCGCACCGGCGCGCCGCCAAGGCCGCGCAGTTCGTCGCCGGGCCGGTAGGCGCAATCGGTGAAGCCGTAGAGATAAGCGCCAGCAGTCGCCACGTCTCTCCTCCCTCAGTACTGCAGGGTGACCTGGGTGACGCCGGCCGGCAGCGGCGCGCGCGCGCGCACCGGCACCGGCAGCGGCAACGGCAGCGACGCGTCCGATTCGGGCGGCCGGTGCGGCATGGCCTGGATCGTCGGCACCAGCCGCATCTCGGTGCCGGCGATTTCCGTGAGGCGCGCATCAATGCGGGTGAGGCGCTTGCCGAGACTGCGGCGCTCCTGCTCCAGCCGGTGCCGCTCGCGCGCGACATGCGCCAGCACCATCACCGCTTCGGCAGCGTTGCGGACCTGCCCGGCCACACCGCGAACCGATCGGAACCGACGGATAGATTCGAGTCGTTTCATCGCTCCCTCAACTCCTCAGTTCCCTCAACTCCGCAGTGTCCGCCTTCAGGCGGCCCTCGCCGGTCCGGCTAAAGCCGGACACTACGGATGACTCACCGTGACGTGTTCAGCGGACGGCCGCGGTGCAGCACGTCGAGGCAGATAGCCGCGAACGTCGGATCGTCGATCGACACGGCGCAGCCGACATGTTTGACGATGCGGCCGATCATGATGCTGGCGCGGAGCGTCGGCTGCGCGGCCGACCGGCCGCCGCGGACGCGGCGAACCAGATCGACGACGCGGCCGGCGGTCTCCTCGTCGAGGCCGGCGCGCGCCCGGGTGATGGCCACTTCGGTGTCGCGATCGCAGTAATCGAGCTCGAGCGTGATCATCCGATCGAGCAGCGCGTTCTGCGTCTTGTGCACGCCGGCGTAGTCCTCGGGGTTGCTGGTGAAGATCGCCCGGAACTCCGGGTGCACGCGCATGAAGGCGCCGCCATACTGCGGATCGGGCATCGCCAGGATGCGCTCTTCGAGAATCGTCAGCAGCACGTTGTTGGCCTCGGCGCGCGACCGCGAGAATTCGTCGTAGACCAGCGTGTAGCCATGCTTGCACGCCGTCGTCAGGCGGCTGTCCACCCAGTGGGGACGGCGGAATTCCTCGGTCTTGGTCACCGACTTGACGAAGTTGTCGGTGACCTTGGTCGACATCAGGCCTTTCTCGGCGCCGACGAGATCCGAGCTGCCGATCTCCTCGTCGCCGAAAATCAGGATCACCGGCCGGCCGCGGGTGTGGGCGACGTGCATCGCCAGCGTCGTCTTGCCGGTCCCCGCCGATCCGCTGAAGTGACACGCGTAGCCGGCGTCGAGATACATCGAGGCGCGGCGGCAGATGCCTTCGACCGACGGCGTGAACACGAAGTCTTCGCGCGGCTCGAGCCGCAGCACGCGCTGTGGCGTCACCATTGCGGGCCCGCTTTCCGCACCACGTAGAAGTGCTGATCGACCTGCTCGACGGCGCCGGCGGCGACCAGATTACGCGTCGCTTCGAGGATCCGCCGCCAGTCGACGCCGAGTTCGTTGCCGACATCGAGCGCGCGCACGCCGTCGGGATGACGGCCGATCACCGTCAGCACCCGCGTGTCGAGGTCGGCGGCCGGCGGCGGCGCGGCGGCGGCAGCCGCCGCCGGCTTCATCGAGGCGAGCAGTGCCGCGCGATGTTCGCGCAACGCCCGGCGCAGCGTCTGCGCGAACGCCTGCCGCACCTCGCGGCGGCGGCGCAGCGCCGTGCGGAATGCCGAGCGCATCTGCCGAACCGTGTTCGACGCCATCATCGGCCTCCAGCCGCCGGCGGCTTGCGCCGTGCGGCGCGCTCCTGCCGGTGCCGTTGAATTGCCGCGAGCCGCAGCCGCGTCGCGGCTCGCACCTGTTCGAGCTGCGCCCGCCGCGCGGCGACGAGCGCGGCCCGACCGGCCGCAGCGGCGCCGGCCGGCTGCGGGTCGCGAACGCGTCGATCAGTACGGCGTGGAGCGTTCATCACCAGCTCCCGCAGCTAGGACTGCAGCTCCGACATCTGCTCCATCGTGGTGGTCAGGCCGACGGCTTCGGCGTACTTCAACCACGTGTCGACCGACGCGATCACGACGCGGGCCTCGATCGCGAGCAGCTCGATCCCGACGAGCGTCACGCGGACGAACGCGTCGATGACGCATCCGCGATCGAGAATGCGATCGACGACTTCCGCCAGGCTCGAACCGTCCGTGGAATGGGTGATATTGGCCGACATGCGATTCTCCTTTGCTTGAGCGCCAATGCACGTCTGACGCCGTACCGCAAATCGCCGCAAAGGCACGCCAATCATCGATGTCGTCGCGACTGCGCGCCCGCGATCGGGAACCGATTCCCGCTCACATGGGAATCGACTCCCGGCCGGCGGCGACTCGCGGTGCGAATTGCTGCAGCACACCGCGGAACTCCGCTTGCACGATCGCCCGGCACAGGAGAGAGAGCGATGAACGACGTCGACGCACCGCGTCTCGACACCGCGCTGTACTTGTTTGGCTTCGTCTCGGCGTCAGGCGGCGACGAGGAGGGCGAAGCGATCGGACGCGACGTGATGCTCGTGCCCGACGATGACGTGGCGCTCGCCGCGTCGATCGTGCGCGCGCGCGACTACGAGCCGCCGCCCGACAGCGCCGATCCGTCGCGACGGCTCGACTGGGTTGCGCCGCTGGCGATGCGCCATCACGACGTCGTTCAGCGGCTCCACGCCGCGGGCACCGTGGTGCCGCTGAAATTCGGCGCGCTGTGTCCAGATATGGATCACGCCGTCACGATCGTCCGGCGCCTGCACGGCCCGATTGCCGCGCTGCTGAAGCGATTCGCCGGCAAGGACGAATGGACCTTGACGGTTGGTGCGGATCGCGAGGCGCTGGCGGGAGCGCTCAAGCAGGCGCGTCCCGGCCTGCTCCGCCTCGAGCAGGACGCCGCCCACATGACCGCCGGCGCCGCATACCTGGCGCGAAAGCGATTGCAGCAGTTGCTTGCCGATCTCATCGTCGAAGGATGCGACGCGATCGAAGAGCGCGTCTGGCGGCGCGTCGCCGACGCCGGCGCGGAGTTCGCCTGCGGCGCGCGCAGCACGAGGGACATCTGCGCCGGCGGCGTTGCCGTCGCACACGGAGCGGTACTCGTCGCTCGCGAGCGGCTCGCCGCGGTCGAACGGGTCCTCGGCGATCTCGAAATGGAACACGAATCGATCGGCCTGAGTTGCGAGTTGAGCGGTCCGTGGCCGCCGTACAGCTTCGCGGAGACGATCGAGGTGGGTTGATGCACGCAAGTTTCGTCGAAGGAAATAGTAAGCACGGCAATTGCACTCGGCGGTGTCGGAAACGCATGAGCTCGGATGTATGCGCCGCGGACCTCCGCCCTCCGGCGATCGCGGCTGCGGCTCAGGTGAGAAATTCTGAGAGTTAACGCTCAGTTGCCCGCAAGGGCCGGTGTGGTCTCGGCATGGCGCAGGCTCCGCTCAACCGATCGTTGTGTCGTCCAGTTGTACAGAATGCGCCTTATGTTGAGGCAGAAACCTGTCAGGAAATTTTACAAGCGTTGCCGCAAGCCGTGCTGTTGCTCGACACCGAACTGCGCGTCGCGTTTGCCAACCGCGCCGCAGCCACGATGTTCCGTCCTATCTCACATCGCCTGGTCGGTCATGCGATCTCGGCGATTGTCCGGCATCCGAACCTGGACCATTGGCTTGCCGAGCTCAGCGACCGGCCGCGTGTGATGGAGCTCTCGATGCCGGCGGCGAATCGGCGAAGCGAGCTGCGGCTGAAGATCAAAGCGACGCGGCTCGCGCGCGCCGGCGTGCGCGGTGGGTTCAAGCTGCTGACGATCGACAACATCAGCGACACGGCCGAGCTCGAGCTGCTGCTCGTCGAGACCGAGAAGCAGGCGGCGATGGGCCAGCTCGCCGCCGGCATTCTCCACGAGGTCGCCAACCCGTTAACCAGCCTCGGGTCGAACCTTATCTATGTGCGCAGCGCGCTGACCCAACTCGACAATGCCGAGATCAGCACGGCCCTGGACGTCAGCCTCGAGCAGCTCGATCAGATGCGGCAGTTGCTCGGCACGCTGTCAGGCCTGCCCGGGCGGCCGGCGCCGCGGTATGAAGCCGCCGACGTGCACGAGCTCGTCCGCCGCTGTGTCACCTTCGTCGCCAAAGAGGCCGAGCGGCGCCAGGTCGCCCTCGGCGTGCACTTCGCCGGGGCGACAATGACCTGCGAGATCGACGTCCGGCTGATCAAACAGGTGCTGCTGAACCTGTTGAAGAACGCGATGGAGGCGATGCCTCACGGCGGACGCGTCGACGTCACCACATGCGGGACGCCCGACGAGCGCACGCCGCAGGCCATCACGATCGAAATCGCCGACAGCGGCGTCGGCATCCCGGAATCGGATCTCCGCAAAGTGTTCCGGCCGCTGTTCTCGACCAAAGCGCGCGGCGCCGGCCTCGGCCTGTCGTTCTGCCGTCAGGCCGTCGAAGAGCACGGCGGCGAGATCCGGTTGAGCAGCCGCGGCAGTGGCCGCGGTACGGTCGCAGTGGTCACGCTGCCGGTGCGGCAGACGACAACCGACTGAATGAGTGAGTGAGTGAGAGAGGCAGCCATGATCGATCGCAGGGGGATCCTGATCATTGACGACGATCCCGCGGTGCAGCGCGTGGTCGCATCAGCGCTGGCCGGAGATTACTCGGTGCACGCGGCGTCGAGCGGCGAAGAAGGGCTCGCCGAGTTCGAGCGCCGGCGCCCCGATCTCGTGCTGCTCGACGTCATGCTGCCGCAGATGAGCGGCCTCGCAGTACTGCGGGCGTTGAAGCGCATCTCGGTCGACCTGCCGGTGATCATGATGACCGCGTACGCCGAGGTGCAGACCGCGGTGCAGGCGATCAAGCTCGGCGCCAGTGACTATCTCGAGAAGCCGCTCGAGGCGGCGCTGGTCCGCGGCGAAGTCGACCAGGCGATCGCCCGCGCCACGTCGGCGCGCGAATCGGTGCGCACCGCGGTGGTCGGCCGCAGCGCGGCGATGATGCGTGTCTGGCGGCTGATCGAGCGGTTCGGCCCGACCGACATTCCGATTCTGCTGCAGGGGGAAACCGGCACCGGCAAAGGGCTGATCGCCGAATCGGTGCACCGGCTGTCCAAGCGCGCCCAGGCGCCGTTCATCGCCATCGACTGCGCGACCATTCCCGCCGAGCTCGCCGAGAGCGAGCTGTTCGGCTACGAGGACGGCGCATTCACCGGCGCCGCGAAAAAGAAGCGCGGTCGCGTCGCCGTCGCCGACCGCGGCACGCTGTTCCTCGACGAGATCGGCACGCTCGCCGTCGGCACACAGGCGAAGCTGCTGACGCTGATCGAGCAGCAGCATTTCCTGCCGCTCGGGGCGCGGACGTTTCAGCCGACCCATCTCGACGTCCGCTTCATCAGCGCCACCAACGTGCCGCTCCATGAGGCGGTCGAAATCGGCGCCTTCCGCGCCGATCTCTTCCATCGCCTCAACGGCGTGATCGTCGATCTGCCGCCGCTGCGCGAGCGCGAGGGGGACATCGAGATTCTCGCGCGCCACTTCGTCGCCGCCTTCGGCGCCCGGCTCGGCAAGCCGGATCTCGACGTCGCCGCCGACGCGCTCGACGCGATGCAGCGCTATCCCTGGCCGGGCAACGTTCGTGAACTGCAGCGGGTGCTGTCCGCGGCCGTCGTGTTGAGCAACGACGCGGTCGTCGCCGACGACCTGCCGGCGCACATCCGCGCCGCCGGGCGATCGACGGCAGCGCCGCTGTTCGAGCCGCCGCTCGGCGATGCGCCGCCGATGCCGGCCGATCTGTCGATGCTGAACCTGCGCGAGATCAAGGAATGGGCCGGCCGCGAAGCCCAGAAGCGCGTGATTCAGGAGCTGCAGAAGCACACCAACATCACGCGCCAGGAGCTCGCCCGCATGCTCGGCGTCGATCCGAAGACGCTCCGCTCGCGGCTGCGCGAACTGTCGCCGACGCCGGTCCGCGTGCTCGCGCCGGAACGAAAAAATCGCGCCCAGATCTGAGTCAGCGCGCGAGCGGCAGCGGCGGGAAAAACACGGCTGGCCGATCGGCCCGGATATGCCGCTCCAGCATCTGCCGGCGAACGACCGCGCCGTAGACGTTGCCGCCGGCGTCGACGCCGACCCCTTCTGCCCCTGAGTGATCCGGCGCCGTGGATTCGGAATCTTCGATGAACGCCGTCACCCGGCCGTCCTTCGCGCTGCCGATGCGAATCCCCTTCTTGATCCCGGTGAGCTCGTGCGCACCGGTGTCCGGGCCCGACTCGGAATCGGCGACGTAGATGGCGTCGTCCTTCGTGATGAAGATGCCGCTCGGCCGCCCGAACTGCCGCCATTCGTCGAGCACACGGCCGTCCTGATCGAAAATCTGGATCCGGTTGTTCTCGCGATCGCCGACGAACAGCCGGCCGCGCGAGTCGATGGCAATCGTGTGCGGTTCGCTCAACTCGCCGCGAGCCGATCCCTTGTGGCCCCACTCCTTCACGTAGCGGCCGTCTTTCGTGAAGCGGACGACGCGGTTGTTCCTGCCGTTGCGGTGGCTGTCGGTGACGAAGATGTCGCCCGACGGCGCGACGACGACGTCGGTTGGCTGATCGAACAGATCGTGCGTGGAGCCGCTCACGCCGGCCTGCCCGAGGGTCCTGATCACGCGGCCCTCGGCATTGAAGGCGATCACCTGGTGGCCCTTGCCGCCCTCACCGCGGGCGTCGGTGACCCACAGGTTGCCGTCGCCATCGACGGTCGCGCCGTGCGGAAAGACGAAGAGCCCTTCGCCGAACGCCTTCAGCAGCCGGCCGTTGGCGTTGTAGTGGAGAATCGGCGCCTCGCCGCGGCCTGCGCACGAGTTCGCGAAGCAGCGATGGATGACGTAGATAGTGCCGTCGGGCGCCGGTTCGATCGCGGTCACCGCCGCCCACTTGACGCCCGGCGGCAGTTCGCCCCAGTCGCGGGTCGTCCGGTACGGCTGCGGCAGATCGTTGCGCGGCGCCTCGCTGCGTTGCGCGACGGCGGTCGCGGCTGCGGCCCCGATCAGCAGGGCGACGACGACGGCACGGGCCGCGCGGTTCGTCGCGGTTGCGACAGCGACGGTCATCGCGCCGGCCCGGGGTTGAAGATGCCGGTACGGCGCAAGTCGAAGCCGAACGACACCGCCGCATTGAAGCCCGGGCTGATCGTGAGGCTCGACGTCGGGTGGCCGAAGTCGGCGCCGGTGATCGTATTGGTCAGATAACTCACGTCGCCGCGCACGTAGAAGATGCTGCCGAGCCCGTAGAGGACGTTGGCCTCGATATCGCCGCGCCACACGTTGTGCACGTCCTCGCCCCACAGCGGAATGATGCCGCCGCCGCCGCCGACCTCCAGGCCGCGCAGCCGTCCCGTCAGACGCCGGTTGTAGAGCCCGAGCAGTTTCACGCCGTGGACGGTGCGATGGTCGTCGAGGAGCGGATCGTCGGGCGCGAGCTTCGCGTCCGAAATTCTCTGGCCGTAGGAGTGGAGGTAGGTGACGCGGATGTTGATCTCGTGCTCGATCTGCGCGAACTCGACCCGCGCGGGCTGCCGGCCTTCGTAGGTCGTGAACTGGTGGACGCTCTCGGTCGGCTGGAACAGGTGCGGGAGATTTTTGAACCACTCCTCGCAGTACTCGACCTTCCGGCCGTCGCCGGTCCAGCAGCGGACGTGGAACTCGGTGCCCAGGCCGAAGAACTTGGTGTCCCAGTGAAACAGCCAGTCCCAGAACCCGCCATCGTCCGCGCGTGCTGCCGAGGGGATGAGCAGCACACAGACACACGCGATTGCCACACACAAAGTCTTCTTCATACGTCCTCGGAGTGTCGAGTCGACGCGGCCATCGCGTCAGTGGCGGGTCGCCGCCGTATCGATCCCTTTGAACACGTTTTCGATGATGCCGAGCCTCCGCAGTTGCGGGTCGTCGCGGCGGACGACACGGTTCCGCGGCGGCGGTGATCCCGGACAGAGCACGAGCAGCTCGTCGCCGCTCTGTCCGGTGATGTAGCAGCGTGCTCCGGCGAGATCGACCCGCTCGAAGTCGCGGTGATGGAACGCGCGGTAGGGTATCTCGTTCAGCAGCACCATCATCGCGATCACGACGCCGAGCAGGACGATCGCGACCCGGCCGTCGCGCGCGCGCTCGCGGCGGCGCAGCTTCAGCACGTGGTACAAGGCGTAACCAAACACCAGCGTGATCACCCCGAGCTCGACGTGGTACTGCGTGCGCGCTGGCGCGCTGTCGGTCATCGGCAGCAGCTGGCCGATCGGCGAGCTGTTGAAGAACGACGTGTAGGCGCCGATCAGCTCCGAGTAGCGCCAGAAGAACACGGCGAGCGTCGCCACCGCCAGGCCGGTGAGCGCCTGTGCGGCCGGAGTCGATCGGTCCAGTCCGGCGGCGTGCACGAGGCGACCGGCGGCGGCGCGCAGGCGACGCGCGGCGGTCCGGACCGGCCGGATCAGCAGCAACAGTCCGACTGTGAACCGGAGCGCCACCGCGGCGACGGCGGCGGCCGTCATCACGACGATCACCGGCACGATCCCGAGCAAGCCGAACCGGATCCAGGACGGCCACGGCTCGCGGCCGAATCGCGCGAACTGGCCGTCGCGGCCGAACAGGCCGTTGAACTGCAGCGTCGTGATCACGCCGATCAAGGCGACCGCGACGGCGGCGACCGGCAGTCCCACGGCGAGGCGCATGGCCATCCGAACCGCCTGCTGGCGGCGCGACAGCGGTTCGGCGAGCGCGTGCTCGACCTGCGCGAGCGCCTCGTCCATCGCCGTCGCCGAGGCAAACCGCTCGTCGGCGTCGACTGCCATCGCGCGCGCGATGACGTCGGCAAGCGCCCGCGGAATATCCGGGTCGATCGCGTCGGCGCGCGGCGTGCTCGTCGCCTGCGCGACCGCGACCTCGATCGCGTCCCTGCCGGCATAGGCGCGCTGGCCCGTGCACATCTCGAACAACACCGCGCCGAGGCTGAAGAGATCCGAACGCTCGTCGATGCGACGGCCGAGCAGTTGTTCCGGCGACATGTAGGGGGCGGTGCCGGCGATCCGCGGCATCACCGCGCCGGTGTCGACGCCAGGGGCCGTACCCGCCGACGCCGGCAGCGCCGGCGTCAGCAGACGGGTCGCGCTGGCGATCCCGAAGTCGAGAATTTTCACGATCCCTGACGGGGTGACCTGGACGTTGCCCGGCTTCAGGTCGCGGTGGACGATCCCTTCTGCGTGCGCGGCGGCGAGCGCCGCGGCGATCTGCCGTCCGATGGCGATCGTCTCGGCGACCGGCAGCGCCCCTTTGCGAATCAGCGCCGCCAGCGTCTCGCCCTCGACGTACTCCATCACGATGAAGGCGCGCGAGTCGTGCTCGACGACGTCGTGGACGACGGCGACGTGCTGGCTGGAGATGCGCGCCGCGGCGCGCGCTTCGTGGATGATGCGCGAGCGCACGTCGGCGCCGGCGCGCGAGTCGAGCAGGCATTTCAGGGCGACGCGGCGCTGCAGGCGCGGATCGGTGCCGAGAAAGACCTGGCCCATGCCGCCGCGGCCGATCCGATCGACGATCACGTACGGGCCGACGGTGGTCCCGAGCTCGAGCGCCGCCTCGGGAGCAGGCTCAGCGGGCGGCGGCTGCGTGCGAACGCTTTGCGAGAGATGTTCGGCGGTGCCGGGCGCGGTCGCGAGGACTTCCAGGATCTCGGCGCAGACGGCTGGGTCGGCGCACCGCTCGCGTACGAAGGCCTCGCGCTCGTCGGCCGGCCGCGCGAGCGCCGCGAACATGACGTCCTTCGCCTTCAGCCACGACGTCGGCTCCACAACTGTCCTCTCGACTTGCAGGGATCTCGTCGTAAGTGTACCACCCGGGGGTCGGGAACCGTTTCCGCGTGCGCGACGTTTCCCACACGGGGTCGGGAACCGTTTCACGAGTGCCGCACGGAATCCCGAAGTGTTTGATTTCCGCAATGGGTTTTCCACAGGGGGTCGGGAACCGTTTCCGATTTCCACACGGGGTCGGGAACCGTTTTTAGTACGCAGATTCTGAAATCGGTTCCCGACCCCCTGTGGACGCGTGTGGATTTCGCGAAACGGTTCCCGACCCCCTGTGGATTTCTGGACATCGAGTCGCCGGTCCCTACGCGCGCGCTGAAACGGTTCCCGACCCTCTGTGGAAATCGGAAACGGTTCCCGACCCCCTGTGAAAGTGGCAGAATGGCGCCTCGCAGAGGAGGCGTCGCATGCGTCAGCTGATCGTCGTCGTCGGGTTCGGGTTGGTGTTCGTCGGCGCCTCGACGCTGCCGCGGGCGGCGGCGTCGATGCCCGAGTGGGCCTACGCCATTCCGCAGCCGCCGCCAGGCGGCGCCGCTCCCGCTGCCGCGCCGCCCGATACGACCGTGCGGCAGCTGCCGGGCAGCACGCTGTCCTTCACCCGCCAGCAGATTTCCGACGGCTTCGGTCCCGCCGACTGGTTCCCGTCGGATCATCCCGCGATGCCGGACATCGTCGCCCATGGCAAACGGCCCGACGTCCGCGCCTGCGGCCTTTGTCACTACCCGAACGGCAAAGGCCGCCAGGAGAACGCCGGCGTCGCCGGCTTGCCGGTGTCGTACTTCATCCAGACGATGAACGACTTCCGCGACGGCGTGCGCAAGAGCGCGGAGCCGCGCAAGGCGAACACGAACCTGATGATCGCCTACGCCAAGGCGATGACCGCCGACGAGGTGAAAGCGGCGGCTGTCTACTTCGCAGCCATGCCGTGGACGCCGTGGGTTCGCGTCGTCGAGACCAGCACCGTGCCGAAAGTGGTGAGCCGCGGCGGCATCTGGGTGCCGGTCGAAGGCGGCGGCAAAGAGCCGATCGGCACGCGCATCGTCGAGACGCCGGAGAACCCGGAGCGGACCGAGATCCTTCGCGACCCGCGATCCGGCTTCATCGCCTACGCGCCGGTCGGCAGCATCAAGAAGGGCGAAACGCTCGCGCGCACCGGCGGCGGCGGCAAGACCGTGGAGTGCGCCACCTGTCACGGCGCCGACTTGAAGGGGCTCGGCCCGGTGCCCGGCATCGCCGGCCGCTCGCCAAGTTATCTCGTCCGCCAGATGTACGACATGCAGGTCGGCGCGCGCCACGGCGAGTGGGCCGACCTGATGAAACCGGTGGTCGCGAAGCTGACCGACGACGACCTCGTGAACATCGCGGCCTACGTGTCGTCGCTGATGCCGCTGCCGGCGACGTCGAGCGCCGCGCAGCACTGACGGGAATCGCAGCTGTCACCATGCGTCACGTCCGCCGCGTGTCGCTTCTGCTGCTCGCCGCCATCGCCGGTGCGCCGGCAGCGCGGGCGCAGGATCTTCCGCGCGGAACGATCATCGCCGACGTCACCTGCATCGATGATCCGACGCAGAGCTATGCGCTGTACGTGCCGTCGACCTACTCGCCCGCTCACGCGTGGAACCTGCTGCTCGGCTTCCATCCCGCAGCGCGCGGCCGCGCCATCGTCGAGAAATACCGCGACGCGGCGGAACAGTACGGCTACATCGTCGCCGCGTCGAACACCTCGCGGAACGGGCCGATGGCGCCGTCGGCGGCGAGCGTGCGTGCGATGTCGCTCGACGTCGGTCAGCGCTTCGCGATCGACGCGGACCGCCTGTACCTCACCGGATTGTCGGGCGGCGCGCGGGTCGCGATGCAGGTGGCGCTCGGCAAGAACAACATCGCCGGCGTAATCGCGTCGAGCGCCGGCTATCCTGACGCGAAACCGCGTTCGTCGGTGCCGTTTGCCCTGTTCGGCACCGCCGGCACCGACGACTTCAACTATCTGGAGATGCGGCAGCTCGATCGCAGGCTGACCTCGCCGCATTACGTCGCTATCTTCAGCGGCGGCCACACGCTCCCGCCCGACGACGTCGCGCTCGAGGCGATCGAATGGATGGAGATCCAGGCGATGAAGAACGGCCGCCGCCACCGAGACGATGCGTTGATCGATCGATTGCTGGAGAAGCGGCGCGCGCGCATCGCGGCATCGCCGAGCCCGACGGCGACCGTTCACCTCCTCGAGTCGCTCGCCGCCGATTTCACCGGCCTGCGCGACGTCGCCGCAGAGGCGGCGCGAGCCAGGGAACTCGCCGGCCAGCCGGACGTCAAAAAAGCGCTCGGCCGCGAGCGTGCAGCCGACGACGTGGAAGCGCGACGGCTCGAGCAGATCTTCGAGCTCGAAACGGGGCTCCGCGATCCGCAGCGGCGTAACGAGAGCCTCGGCCGCCTGCGGGAGGAGTTGACGCGTTACGGCAAGCTCGCCGCCGCGGAAACCGATTCGCCCGAGCGCAGCCAGGCGCGGCGGCTGCTGCGGACGATCAGCGGCGCCGCCGCCGAGCGCGTCGACGATGCCGACTATCGTGCGCTCCTCGATCGGCTCGCACCGCGCGGGCGGCAGCCGTGAGGCGCACGTGAAGAGCGTCACATCGGCGACCACGCGCGCGGCCGGTGTCCTCGAGATGCCGTTCGGCAAGATGCCGCGGCTGCTCAGGCCCGGCCAGGTGATCGCCAGCGCCGAAACCGGACTGCAATACCGCATCGAGCGGCTGCTCGGCGAAGGCGGCTTCGGCCAGGTGTTTCTCGCCGAGCGCCTCGGACGATCGTCGCTCGTGCCCGAGACAGTCTGCATCAAGGCGAGCGCAGCGCTCGACGGCTGGCTGCGCGAAGCGTACTTCGGCCAGGTACTCGACGGGCAACCGCGGGCGATTCGCGTCTTCGACTGCTTCCCGCTGCTCCGCCCGGACGGGCACGTCGTCTACTGTCTCGCCCTCGAGTACGCGCGCCACGGCGATCTCAGCGCGTTTTTGTCGCGCGCCGCGAAAGGCTGGCCCGAGTCGACGGCGCGCCGCGAAATCGCCGGCATCCTCGAGGTGCTCGGCAAGCTGCACCGCGGCCAGACGCTGCATCGCGACCTCACGCCGCTGAACGTGTTCGTCTGCGACGGCCGCAAGCTGAAGCTCGGCGACTTCGGGATCGTCCGCCAGCAGAGCGATCGCCGCGGCATCAGCGCGCGGACGATGAACGCGCTCACCGCGCCGAGCGACATCCTCGCCCGCGCCGTGCCCAAGTGGCAGGCGCGCGACGACGTCTATCAGGTCGGGCAACTGCTCGCGATGCTGATCAAAGGCGACGCCCGCACGCGCGTCCGGCCGCATGAAGTGCGCGCGTTGGCGTGCACCGATCATCTGAAGGAGATCGTCTACCGCTGCATCGGCGAGCGGCGCAAGCGCTACGAGAGCGCCGACGAACTGATCGCGGCGCTGCGGACGCCGCCGCCGACGCTGCGGCCGGGCGTGCTGCGCTCGCTCGCCGGCGTCCACCTCGCGTTCACCGGGATCCTCAGCCGGCCGCGGCGCGACGCCATCCGCGCCGCCCGCCGCGCCGGCGCCAAAGTACATAGCGCGCCCTCGACGCGCACGACGGTCGTCGTCCGCGGACGCCCCAACCCGCTGCAGGCGGCCGGCCGCGACGGCGGCGTCAAGCTGATGGAGATCAAGCGCCTGCGCGAGAAGGGCTACCGGATTACGCTGCTCGACGACCGTCAATTCTGGCGGCTCGTCGTCAGCGGCAAGCGTCGCAAGGAGGACTGATGATGCGGACTGTGCTCGTCGTTGCGATGCTCGCGGTGGTTGCCGGCGCGACGCGGACCGCCGCCGATCGCGATGGCGCCGCGTGGCGGACCATCGGCCAGGATCCGGCAAACGGCCGCAATCAGCCTTCCGAACGCGCCATCAGCGCCGACAACGTCCATCGCCTCGCCGTCAAGTGGATTGCGACGACGACCGGCGACGTGTCGGCGACGCCCGCAGTGGTGAACGGCGCCGTCTACTTCGGCGATTTCGGCGGCACGCTGTGGAAGCTCGACGCCGCCACTGGCGCCGTGATCTGGTCGCGGCTGGTATCGGAGTACACCGGCATTCCCGGAGATATCGCGCGCACGAGCCCGTCGCTGCTCGGCAACACGCTCGTCGTCGGCGATCTTCGCGCGCCAAACATGATCGGGATCGATGCACGGACTGGCGAACGACGGTGGATCACACAGGTCCATCCGGATCCAAAAGGCATCATGACCGGCTCGCCGGTTCTCGCCGGCGAGACGATTTACACCGGCGTGTCGGCAGCCGCCGCGTCAGGTCCCGGCGCGACCTTCCGCGGTGCAATCGTCGCGCTCAACGCGCGGACCGGCCAGATCCTGTGGCGCAGCTACTCGCTGCCCGACAACGGCGGCGTTGCCGGCGGATACGCCGGCGCGACGATGTTCTCGCCGCCGGCCGTCGACGTCCGTGCCGGCCTGGTCTACGGCACGTTCGGCCAGCCCTACACCGAGCCGGCAGCGGTGGCGGCCTGCCACGCTGCGCACGGCGGCTTCGACGAATCGTGCGAGCAGCCGGGGTCGTACTTGAAATCGGTCGTCGCGTTCGACATGCGAACCGGCGAGCCGCGGTGGTCGTACCGCGTGCAGGGCCACCAACCGTGGCTGCGCGCCTGCGGCGGTCTATCGGTTGACGTCACGTGGTGCCCGTCGGAGTTCGACGGCGAGAAGTGGGATCTTGGCGGGTCGGGCGTCAACGTGATGCGGGTACGGATGCGCAACGATCGCCGTCGCGACTCCGACGGGGACGGCGAGCGCGACGAGCGATCCGGCGAGCATGAAGGCCGGCGGATGCACGATGTGGTCGGCATCGGCGGCAAGAGCGGCGTCTACACGCTGCTCGACGCGAGGACCGGCGCGTTCATCTGGAGCACGCTCGTCGGACCCGGCGGCGATCAGGGCGGCGTCGAATGGGGCACGGCGTTCGACGGCG
>Ga0070686_100000471_pt1 | contig 24343 bp, 24 predicted proteins | sample KBSS23LmetaG_FD_65654 | JGI IMG/M metagenome (GOLD analysis project Ga0070686, IMG submission 65654) | Switchgrass rhizosphere microbial communities from Kellogg Biological Station, Michigan, USA - KBS S2-3L metaG | ecosystem: Host-associated > Plants > Roots > Rhizosphere ... | reverse complement strand
GCCTGGGTCTCGCACTTCGCGACCTGCCCCAACGCCAGTCAGTTCAGCGGCAAGAATCGGAAGGCACCATCCAAGGAGGGATGATGAAGCTCGTAGGCCTACTGCTCGCGCTCATGCTCGTCGCCGGCGCCGCCGAGGCGACCACAATCACGACGCCTGGCGCGATCCTCCGCAACACCACGGTCACCAACCTCAACGTGTGGGGCGCAGACGGTGCGATCATCCAGAATGTTACGGTGACCGGCTCGCTCGACACGCGCCACGCCAACAACGCCATCTTCCAGAACGTCACGGTGCTCGGCCCGCGGTGGACAGTGAACAAGGGCGACCTGACGAGCAGTACCGGCATGATCTTCAAGGGCTGCCGCGCCGAGCACCTCGGCGAAGGCGTCACCGACGGCGACCACATCCTGCTGTGGTGGGACGACGACAAGACCACGGTCGAGGACTGCGTGTTCAGGGTCACGCACAACAACCCGAGCACGGACGCGACGCACTGCGAATATCACTTCTCGTCGCGCAATCGGATCGAGCGTCGCAATCAGACGACCTACGTCCTGAACCAGCCCGACGCGAAGCTATGGCGCTGGCGCAACTCGGTGGACAAGATGGACCATCCGAGCACCGTCGCCGCGGGCTGCTACAACAACCTGTTCGACCACTGCACGTGGAGCGCCACCGGGCCCGGCGCTGCGACGTCGCGCTGGTGCCCCTCATCATCGTCCACGTGTGATGGCTCCGTGCCCAGCTGCGTCGGTCACTGGAACTCGACCATGATCGGCTGCGAGTTCCACATGAACGGCGGCACGATGGAGTGGCAGGGCGGGTTCCAGGGCTGGTGCATCGACTCGACGCTGTTCGATGGCAAGGTCGTGTTCTACGACGTCCACCGTGACACGGTTCGCTGGTGCCGGTTCACCGGACCGACCATCTGGGACGATCAATACGGCCGCCCCATCTGGCAGGCCGGTGACATGCAGACGTGCGGCAACACCTTCGCGGCCGTGACGAAGGCACCGAAGATGGCGGCCGTCGCCGGCGCGATCGTGGAGAGCTGCCCGCCGCCGCCGTCGGCCGACACCTGGCCACCGAATGCGATCGTCGACGCCTTCGACGGTGCGCCGGTCGGTCCGTGGCAGCGGCTGTGGTTCAAGGCGCCCGGCGACGACGTCGACGGCAGGGCGCGCGTCGCGCGCTACCTGGTCACGCTCGCTCGCACGAACAACGTGACGGCCGAGTCGTCCGTCCGGGTGTTCGCCCAGCCCGACACGCTCGCGTCGACGCCGGCGCCGCGCGTGCCGGGCGCGCGCGACACTGTCTGGTTCCGCGTGCCAACCGATGCCCAGTGGCGCGTCGCGCGCGTGTACGCGGTCGACGCCGCCGGCAACCGCTCCTTCGGCAGCAACCGCGTCGGAGTGCTCGGGGCGCTGCCCGGCTGGGCGGTCGGCGCCGTCGGCGCCGGCGCCTCGCTGGTGGCCGCGGCGGCGTATGCGCTGGTGCGACGCCGGCAGACGACCGTCGTCGATGCATAGAAGAAAGCGCCACCGGTCGGGGAGCTCGCAAGGTGCGGGCGGTTCCGGTGAGCGCCTGGGCGCGGGTGGAACGGGCGAGGTTTAGCGGCGCGCCTGAGAAGCCCGCGCACCCTTCTACCGATATGCATCCTTGCGGCGATTCAGCGCCCTGATTTCGAGAACGAGGTTGTTCGGGTCAGGGACGAAGAAGATGCGCCACGAGCCCACACGCTTTCGCCAGATTCCGCGCAAAGGTCCGGTGAGAGGTCGAGCGTTGCTCGCCCGGAACGGATCGCGACGCAGCTCGTCGATCGCCTCGTCGATGCGCGCACGGTCGGTCGGGTCAAGCTGCGCGCGCTTGCGCGCAGCAGGCCTCGACCATCGATCCTCGTACATCAATCCTGGCGGCGGACTTCATCTCCCGAGAGCATTCGGCCCTGGCGAGAATCTTCCTCGGCTTCGGCCAGATCACTCATGAGCTCGGCGTCATCTAGGAGCTCGGCGGTCTCGGGATCGACGAACTCGAGCGGGGCGCCTCCGGTCGTCGGCAGCAAGAGCTCGGCCGGCTGCACTACGGTGAGCTCGAACGACGACTCCTGTCCCGCACAGTTCGTACCGGACGACTGAGCGGTGAAGTTCGACGCCGCGGTCTCGAAGGGAACGTCGAGCGGATATTCATCCGGTACTAGGGCGGCTCCAGTGTTTCTAGTCATGCCTTAGTCTCCTCGCGGCGCTGCGGGGGCTTGTCGCCTACGACCAACGTCCACTGGTCGCGTTCGACTTTGTCTATTCGCGCTACGAAGCTGAACCGTCCGTGCTTCGGGAATCCTAGCGAGGTGTTGAGGATCACGTTGTTCACGCCGCCGCCCTTGGGCGCCTGGAACTGCCCTTGAAGCGTCGGGCCGACTTGGGTTCCGTCGATGTCGATACACCGCAGGTCGAATTCGTGCTGGCCCTCGTCGACAGCGGTTGCTTCGATTCGGAAGACGAGAGCGCCGCGAAACGGAACAACGGGCGACGGGGTGCCCCAGATGTGCGTGATGCCCGCCCGCAGAACGCTGAATGTCCCGTCCGGGTGTACCGTCGCGGACTCTGCCAGCAGCAACGTTGCCTTCATGACCCTCCCGACCAATTGTACCTGTTATCGGCAGCTCGCACGCGAGCCGGCGGCGCATCCTACAGGTGCAAGCCAGCAAGGGGAAGGCCTCGGTCTCCGGTCAGTCCACCGAGTTAACCCATATAAAACACTGGGCGATATGGCTCACCGCCTGAATCCGCGCAGCCAGCGGTTCGTGCGGCGCGGCAGCGGCAGCTCCTCCTGTTGCGGCGCCGCCTTCTCGGGCGGCCGCGCCAGCTCGAGCGCGCGAGCGCCGAGCCCGCGCACGACATGCGGGCCCATGACATAGAGTCCGGCGAGCGCGTACACCTCGAGGTCGAGCGCCTCGTTGCGTTCGCGGAGCTTGACCCACTCGCGCACGGCGCCGCGGCCCTTCACGTACTTCCGGATCGCCTTCTCGGCGGTCAGCTGCGCGAGGTACTCGTCGTCGACCCAGTCGGGCAGGTGCATGAACGGCGTCCGCGGCGCGCCCTCGCCGGCGGCGCGCCCGATCTGCAGCCGCGACATGACGATGTCCTTGCCAGTGTCGACGCACAGCACGAACAGCGGGATCCCGTAGCGGTTGTTGACCGACGGGCGCTCGACAAGCGGCCGCCCGGCGATGCTGCCGCCCTTGATCGGGTACACGTGGCGGTTCGTGCGCGCGGCGCAGTAGCGATAGACGTGCTCGGTGTGGAGGCCGCCCGAGTCGATCATCGTGCGCGAGACGCGGACCTTGCGGCCGTTCTCGTGATCGAACTCCTGGAAGATGAACGCGTCGAGCTCGCGCCACGGCTTCTCCTGGGCCGGATCGCCGAGGATCTGCGTGAACGCGATCAGCCAGGACTCCTCGTTCTCGCCGTAGCCCTTGACGGTCGCCTCGAGGCGATCGCCCTGGACGTCGACGGCGGCGATCAGCACGCCGACGCCGACCGGCACCTCGGCGACGTAGCGCTCGAGCCGCGTCCTGAGCGCGCCGACCTCGACGGAGTCGCCGCGCTCCTCCCAGGTCTCGCCGAGCACCGTGTTGACCCAGGTCTTCAGCCGAAACGGGTCCTCCTTCGCCTCGAGGAACTCGGACGCGCACGCCGCCCACGACTTCCACCCTGCCGGCGAGTACAAAGCGGACAGGTGGAAACCGGCAGTCGCGCTCGCGGCCGCGGTCGGCCGCCACTCGCCGCCGAGCAGCATCGCCGTCTTGTGGCGCTCGTCGATGCGGGCCTCGCATGCCGGGTTGCCACACACCATCCGCGCGGTCTCCGGAGCATCCTTGTCCCACTCGATCCGGTGGTGCGTCGGGTCGCTCCAGGTCAGGTAGTCGCGGTGGCCGCATGCCGGGCACGCGAGGAAGTAGCGGCGCTGGTCGCTCGCGAGGAACTCGCGCTCGATACGGCTGATGCCCTTGATCGTCGGCGTGCTGGTGAATAGCAGCTTCCGCCGCGAGAACGTCGACGTGCGCTTCTCGGCGAGCGCGACCGGGTCGCCCTGGCCGTCGACGTCGCCCGGGTACTCGTCGACCTCGTCCATGAACAGGTAGCGGATCGGCATCGAGCGCAGGCCGGCGCCGGAGTTCGCACCGGTGATGATCAGCACGCCGCCGTCGAACTCCTTCAGCTGGACGGTATTCCCGCTGTCGCGCGAGCGGGCATCGGCCACGCGGTTCCGCAGCGCCGGCGTCGCTTCGATCATCGGCGCGAGACGCTGCTTCGACACGCGCTTTGCGATCTCGACCGTGGGCTGGACCATCAGCATCGGGCCCGGCGCGCGGTCGATCACATAGCCGATCCAGTTGTTGCCGCACTCCGTCTTTCCCACCTGGGCGCCGGCCATCACGACGACGCGCTGCGCCGCGTGCGAGGGCGACAGACAGTCCATGATCTCGCGCAGGTAGGGCGTCCTCGAGGTACGCCAGAGGCCGGGCTCGCTCGAGGCGACGTTGCTGAGGAAGCGCGACTGGTCGGCCCACTCGCTCACGGTGAGCGTCGGCTCGGGCGTGATGCCGTCGGCGAACGCCGCGGCGCAGATGTCGGCAACGGTCGTCAGGCAGCCGGCTGCTTGAACCGCCACGGCACCATGCCGAGAGCGTTCCGTCCGTGCTCTGGTGACGGAAACTTCAAGTTCGCGTAGGTCTGCTCCTGAATCTGAAAGTCGATGGGCAGGCCGGTCATCTCGCGACCCATGCAAGCGAACGCGCGCACGAGTGCCCACCAACGCGCATTCATGTGCGGGTGGTTCGGGTCGCCGAGCTCGTAGCGCTGATACGCCTCGTCGGACAGCATCAGCCGCACGTCCACGTCGCGCCACGTCTTGCTCGTGAGCGACGAGCCGACCTGGTAGATGCCGAAGTGGTCGTCGTTGCCGAACGCGTCGAGGACGAGGCTCCCAAACTCGTGCAGTAGCACATAGGCAGGCATCCCGACGCTGCCGCGGCGCTCGCTCATCACTCCCTTCGCCTCCTAGACGTCGGCGACGGCGGCGTGCCGAGCTCGGCCAGCGCCGCGCGCAGCTCGTCGAGCAGTAGCCTGTGGACGGTTGCCGGGTCCGACTCCCCGGCGAGGATGGGTGCGATGCGGTCCGGGATCCCGAACACCGACTCCCGGGCCCGGCGAGACAGGGCGAAGATCTGCTCCCGCACGTCGTCGATGCTCACGAGGTTGCCGGACTTCATCTCATACTCGAGACGCGCGAGCTTCGCGAGGTACTCCTCGCGGTCGGCGCGCGCGGTGGCGAGCTGCACGGCGACGCGGTGAGGCTCCCAGTGCACTACCCCGTTCCCCGCACCGTTCGGCCCGTGCGGTGCAGACGGCTGCGCAGACGGCTTCGGCTTCCCCGAGACGGAGTTGCGCGGCTTGGAGATGTCGGTGGTCGCTGCCCAGCTCGCGTCGGCCTGGTCCGCATCGATCTTCCCGTCCGGGCCCGCCGTGATGCGCCCGGTCGCGAGCGCCTTCTGCACTGCCGTGTGCGACACCCCGCGGTGACGCGCGTAGCCCCGCTGCGAGAGACGGGGCACCTAGATCCTCACCGCGGAGCACGCGCGGACTGCAGACGCCGAGACCGAACAGCGAACGCGCGGACCATCAGTGCAGACATCGTGCTCGTGGCGGTGGGTGCCACCGGCAACCTCCTCTGGGGCGGCAACTTGGCGCGGCGCGCTGTCGCTAGCGCAAGGTCGGGGCCGCCGGCACCCGTATGGCGATGGGCTGGAAGGACCCGTGATCAATAGAGTTACAGGGCTGAGGCGCGCGAGGATCGCTCACGTTGCAGCTCTCCTTCTCATCGTGATCTCCCACAGCGGAGCGGCCTGCTTGCCCGCGTAGGCCTTGATCTCGTCGCCATGAACGAACGTGGAGCTCGACACGAACAAGTTGATGAGGCGCGTTCCGCCTGAGAGCCGCGAGACCGTGGCGTCCTCGAGCTCGAGGTCGGGCGGTACGGGCGTCTCAGGCTCGAAGCCGGCACAGCCGCTCTTCAGCAAGGCCGTGACGAGCTCGGGCGAGACCTGGACGCGTCGCATGCCGCGCAGCGTGGCCATCACGCGGCCTTGCCTGCGTTGTGGATGATCACGTCGCTCGTCGAATTCTCCATTTCCTCATGGAGATAGACCGGCGCGAGCCGATTCGCGGTCTCCAGCCAGTGCAGGTTGCGCTCTAGGTTGAACGGACGGACGAATTTCCAAATAACGCGGATGTCTCCGCGCTCCGGACCGAACCTTTGGAACACTCCGCCGTCTGGGAGGCCTCGAGAGGAGAGCAAAATGAACGTTCGCTCCAATCCCTTCCACTGGACGCCTCTCTGCTGCAGCCGAGCGTGCTGCAATTTCCCAAATTCGCCGAAAACTCCTTCCGCGAATTGCTTACCGCCCCCCCGGCGCCGCTTCAGGAGCCTCCCACGACGGAATCCCTTGAACTTGAGACCGGCGAACGTGAACCGAGGCGGGACCGCCCCACTGCGGGATGGGCGCGCGGGTCGACCACTGATCGGGACGGCGACGTCGGCCGCACCGGGCGTGAAGGGACGACGCTGCTCCCCCGTTTCGAATCCTGCGAACAGCAGTCTGCGCTGGCCTGCGAGCGAGCCCTGCGACACCGAGATCTCGGCGTAGAGCCTGCCGGGCGGCAGCTTCGAGCTCGGCACGCGCGCGAACGGATCGATGCGGGCCGCGACGCCACCCGCGCCCTTTTGGCTCGTGTCGAGCGGGTCGCTCAGCGAGCCTTTGAACTTGCCGAAGAAATAGTCCTTCTTGCGGAAGATGAAATGCCCGCCCTGCTGCAGCTGTTCGTATTCGGCGGCCCGAAGGCGCTTGGCGGCTCGGTTGATGGCATTCACGACGCCGAACACCATCTGCTTCTCGGTGCGCACAAAGCGGCGCAGCAGCACTGAGTCGTCGTAGTCGAGCGCGATCCGTGCGTCGGCCATGCTCAGTCCCTGCGCCGAATACGAACCGAGCGCCCGCTCGGGAAGTCGTCGATGGTGAGCTGATCCACGAGCTTGCCCTCGCGCGTCAGCTCCTGCGAGATGCGCATGATCGTCTTCGCGCGGTCGAGGTCGGGGCGGCGTGTGCCGATGCGCCAGCGGTGCACTGTCTGCCGAGAGACGCCCACGCCATCGCGCGACAGCTCGTCGAGCAGGCGGGCGAGCGGTACCACATTGAGCAATGAGCGAAACGGTGTACGTCGGCTCAATGGCGACCCATCCCTGGGACGCTGGGCACGAACATCGATGATCTGCGACTCCCGAATGGCGGCGAAGCTGGCCTGGGGAAGGCCGATGCGCGGGAAGCTAGTCGGCGCAGCGTTGCTGCGTCAATAACTTCCCGCGCCGGTTGCTTACTTGGTGTTCAGGGCCTCACCGATGGCGCGGTCCTTTGCCCGGCTGCTCGAGCTCGAGCCGAAGTAGTAAGCCATGACCGTGGTCACGGCTCCGACCACGGCGCCGAGCGTGATATCGAACGCCGAGCGGTTGGCCTCGGGAATCGGCACCCTGACGAGCACGAACACGAGCACGTAGAACGTCACGAGCGTCGCGGCCGCGAGGATCTTCGGGAACACGTCCTTCGTGAGCACTTCCCGCTGGCGCGCATTCGCGCGGTCGCCGGCGTCGACCTGGAGCTCCTGGATCCGGAACGCCTCCATGTCCTTGGCGAACTGATAATCGGCCGCCTTGATCGCGAGCACGTCGGCTGCGGTCAGGTTCTCAACCTTCGTCGCGAGCTCGTCCTCGGACGGGTCCGCCTTACCCGGCAGCAGGATGTTCGCGAGGATCTTCGTCGCCGCGCCGGCGGCTGGAGTGCCGAGCGCCGACGCCAGCGCTGGCGCCACCGTGCGCAGCGCCTTCTTCCAATCGAATGCCATCAGCCACCTCCCTGTGAGTGTGCGCAGCGCCAGCTAGGGCTGCTTCGGGCGAATGACGAGCCCGCCGACGAGCGCGAGGACGCAGAGGACTAGGACGGCGGCCCACAGCGGCGCGTGACCGGCGATCGAAGCGACGACCAGCAACAGCGCGATGATGGCGAGGATCGTGCTCAACATGCTGCACCTCCCAAGTGCGGACGGGCCGATCTTGGGCTCGGCCCTGTAGCCCCTCAGCGTTGATTCCGCTCGAGCTGGGCCACGCGTTCGCCGACATCGCTCAGCCGTCGGTCGAACTCGCCGTGCTCGCGCGTTTTGCTCTCGAGGATCAGCCGGAGCGTTGACTGCCGAACGAATGCGCCCTCGCTCCCGTCGAGTCCGAACAACGAGTGCTTCATCTCGGCCAGGCCCTTCTCGAGGCCCTCGATTCGCCCGTAGATCCGGCCCAGCGCGAATGCCAGGCCGAGGATGCCGACGACCGCCAGGACGAGCTGGGCAAGCTGCAGGTTCTCTTGAGTGGTCATGACGCGTCGCTCCCTGATGCGAACATCTGCCCGAGACGCGCGGCCCGCTCGCCCACCTGAATCGCCCATGGCGTGCCGGCGATCGCGCGCTCGACGCCGCACCAATCCGAAGGCCTCCCCGTCTTAGCCGCCAATCGCACGGCCGGCATGATCCGCGTGGATTGCGTCAGGTGATTGCCACGGTTGAACGCCATGTTGACGAGCGCTCGCTGGCGCGCGTCCGTCATGTCGTCGAAACCGATCACCAGCAGCGAGCGCGCCAGCCGCACGGCGGTGTCGATGTCGTAGTCGAGCAGCGCGTCGCACTCGGCGTCGGTGATGCTCGACATGCGCGGCGACGAGCCGAGCAGATGGCCGACCCCGATCGTCCAGTTGGGCGGGAGGCCGGTGTCCTTGTAGGCGACGAGTCGTCTGCCCTCGTCGCGCTCGAGTTCCTTCTTGAGCTTTGCCCGATCCATCCTTGGACTCCCCTCAGATCGACGGCGGGAGCTTGTCCTTGCCGTACAGGTTGACGCCGAGATGCCAGTACACCTGGTGCTTGAAGTACTCCGACAGGGCCGCGCGTCGCACCGTGGGCGCGGGCCGGAACACTGATAGGTCGGCGCTCGCCGTGGCGGAGCCGAGTGCGGCGCCAGCGAGCGCGCGCTCAACCGCGAGGGCGCCCTCAGTGCGGGCCGCGCCATCGGCGGATCCCGAGAAGGTGAACGCCTCGACGGTGAGGTCGCCCGACGTAGCAGCCGAGCCCGACGAGGAGCCGGCCAGCGACACGGCGATCGCCACTGCCCCGGATGCGGATGCATCGCCCGACGCAGAGCCCTCGAGGGGCCGAGCGACGGCAACCGCGCCTTCGGTACTCGCCGTTCCCCGCGCCGTACCCGAGAGCGAAGACGTCTCGACCTCGAGACTGCCGGACGTGCTCGCCGAGCCGGTCGACGAGCCCGCAAGCCCAACCGTGACGGCGACTGCTCCGGATGCGCCTCCGCGTCCCGACGCCGCTCCAGCGAGCGGACGCGCGCGAGCGACAGCACCCGACGTCGAGGCCTGTCCACCGGCGGAACCGGCGAGCGGCCGCGCACGGCTGAGTACCCCGGACGTGACGCACAGCCCCGACGCAGAGCCAGCAAGCGGCCTGGCGACGACGATGGCTGCTGACGTCGTCGCCCGCCCGGACGCGGATCCGGCGAGGGCCAGGGCCTCGGAAAGCATCCCGGACGCGGCGGCCTGCCCTGACGCTGCCCCGGACACCGCCCGCGCGACAGCGAGCGCGCCGGATGCGGAAGCCGTTCCGGAGCTCGAGCCCGCCAGTGCGCGCGACACCGCGATCGCGCCCGAGGTCGATGCCGACGCTCGGCAGCTGCCCGCGAATGCGTCCGCATCGCTCAGCGAGCCTGATGCTCTCGCGACGCCGGCTGCGGCGCCGCTGAGCGCGAGCGCCGTCGACAGGATCGCCGTGGTGATCGCGACGCCCGCGGCGAGCCCCATGAGGGCTTCCTCGATGGCGACGCGGCCCGACGTGGCGGCGCTTCCTCGAGCGGATCCCGATAGGGCGGGCGCGACGGCCAGCACCCCACTCGCGCGGGCGGCGCCGTTGGCCGATCCCGCGAGCGTCTCTGAGTCGACGAGCGCCCCAGCCGTGGCCGCCACGCCGCGGGCAGAGCCCGAGAGGCCTGGCCCGGCATCGATCGCTCCGGCAGTCGAGGCCGCAGCCGTCGCTGAGCCGCTGAGGGCCCGCGCGACGTTCTGGCGCGTGCCTGAGGCCGTGGCTTGGCCGGAGGCGGATCCCGAGAGCGCCACAGCGACCGCCAGCGCTCCCGACGTGGACGCGGATCCCGCCGCCGAACCTGCCAGCGCATCCGCGTCACGCAGGGCCCCGCTCGTCGTGGCGGAACCCGAGGCGCTGCCCGCGAGCGGCCGCCCGCGGCCGATGGCTCCTGACGTGGAGGCCTGTGCGGTAGTGGACCCGGACAGCGCGACGGCAACGCGAGCCGCGCCCGACGTCGAGGCCTGCCCGGTGGCCGACCCGCTCAGAGCCTCCGCAACGCGCACCGCACCGCTGGCCGACGCTGCAGCCGTAGCGCTGCCGGCGAGCGGGCGGCCTCGAGCGAGTGCGCCCGACGTCGTCGCCTGACCGCTGGCAGAACCGGATTCGGCCACTGCGACGCGGACCGCTCCGGACGTCGTCGCGGAAGCCGTCGCGGAGCCGCTGAGTGCCTTCGCAACGCGCAGCGCGCCGCTCGTGGTTCCCTGGCCAGAGGCCGAGCCGGCGAGCGGCCGGGCGCGACTGATGGCTCCGCTCGTCGTGGCTGCGGCGGTGGCCGATCCAGAAAGCGCCTTGGCGACTCTCGCTGCGCCCGAGCTCGCCGCCGCTGCGGTGGCCGACCCGGATAGTCTCTTGGCGACAGCCGCCGCCCCCGATGTCGCCGCTGACGCGGTGGCCGAGCCGGATAGATTCCGTGCGACGCGTACGGCACCCGACGTCGTGGCGGACGCAGTCGCTGATCCGGAGAGTTTCTTCGCGACGCGCATCGCTCCCGACGTGCTGGCGGATGCGGTCGCGGAGCCAGAGAGTTTCGCGGCGACCCTGATGGCGCCCGAGGTGGACGCTGATGCGGTCGCGCTTCCCGTCAGCTTCTTGGCGACCTTGATCGATCCTGTCGACGTCGCCGCGGCGGTGGCGGAGCCGGTGAACTTGGGGCTGCCCTTGATCTCGACAATGATCTGCGCCCACGTCTTGTTCGTGACGCCGCTCAGCGTCCAGCCGAACGCCCCCGACGACGTCGACGCCTGGCCCCAATGCGTGCCGGCCGCGAGGTTCGCCGACACGTTCGTGTTCGATATCTGCGTGCCCTGGTTGATGCTGATGGTCGCGGTGCCGCGCTGCACCGACACCGTGTCGATGTATGCGTTCTCGGCGCGGTGTCCCGTGATCGTCTGCGACAGCGTGCGTCCGATGCTTTCGTCGGTGAACTGCGCGGCAAACGCGGAGGCCCAGCAGTCCTGCATGACGATGAAGTCCACGAGCACGTCGTAGCTGAGGCCCTCGCCACTCGTGTCGACGTGCACCTTGGAATCGGAATAGCGGGTCGGGTTGTCCAGCTCCCACGCCTCGACGTAGGACTTGCCGAGCGAGGAGTCTTGGACGAAGCCGACGAAGCCGAAGGTCTGGTCCGAATGCCCCGACGACTTGAGCAAGGCGTCCGCGCCGAAGTAGCCCGGTGACGTGGCGCAGTAGGTCGAAACCATGACCAGGTAGCAGGGCTTCGCGCACGTCGTGGTGTCGAGCGTGCCGGTTTCTACGGAGGCCGCGGTCGTCGTCCCCGAGAACGTCGCGTGGCCGAAGTAGGAGTTAGCCACGTTCCACCAGCACGAACGCGATGCCGCCGAGGTGCCGCGTTGCGACGATCGCGCGCGCGATGCCCGCCCATGCGCTCATCGGCAGCTCGCCGGCTCCGGGCGTCTTACTGAACACGTACTCGACTACACGGCCGTCCCCGTACCGGGCACGCCAACGACCGGCCGCGGCATGGTCGCCGCGCCGGTCGTGGATGTCGCGCTCTGCCGGGGACACTCTCCCCCGCTCCTACGACTCGCTGATCTTCAGCGTCCCGGCCGCGAAGCTGGGCGTATCGCCGTTCAGCACGGACTTCGAGACATCGAGCGCGCAGTAGTAGAGCAGGTTGCCGCTCGTGCTGGCGTCGTAGAGCAGCCAGTGCGAGACGGTGCCCCAGTCCGCGGTCGCCGTCGGGAACGTGATGACCCCCTGGTTCTGGTACTCGTACGCGCCGCCGACCTGGCCGTTCGCCGTCCAGCCGGTGGACGTGTTAGAGGGCACGGCCACGCGCGCATACGAACCGCCCGTGACCTCAGTGACTGATGGCGTCTCACCGCTCGACACGGCCGTCGCGAGTGCGACGTACGTGTTCGCGCCCGCGGTGTACGTCGTGTTCTTCAGCACGGCCTCGATGATCTTCTGCTCCAGGTAGTCCGATTTCGCATTGCTCGTCGACATCTCTCACCTCCCTGTGAAGTTGCTGCTGCTACGCCTCGTTGACCTTGAGCGTGCCCGTCGCAAACTCGAACGTGTCGCCCGTGTTGATCGTCTTCAGCGTGTCGAGCTGGGCGAAGTAGAACAGGTGGCCCGACGTGCTGGCGTCGTAGATGCCGAAGTGCGTGATGTCGCCCCAGTCGGCCGTGGCGGTCGGGAACGTGATCGCCGAAGCGTTGCTGACTTCGTAGGCGCCGCTGACCTGGCCCCCGGACGACCAGCCGCCGGAAGCCGCGATCGCCTGACGCGCGTACGAGCCACCGGTCACCTCGGTCACCGACGGCGTCTCGCCGCTCGAGACGGCGGTAAACAGCGCGACGTACAGGGTCGCGCCGCCGGCGAAGCTGGTGTTCTTGAGGGCGGCCTCGATGAACTTCTGCTCGAGGTAGTCCGATTTGGCGTTAGTCGTCGACATGCTTCCCTCCGTGGCTAGGCGAGCGCGACCTCGATGAGGACGCCGAGCAGCCACATCGTGTTGGTGTTGGCGTCGTCCGAATCGGCCGCGGCAGGGCGCTGCAGGATGAGCCGCACGACCTTGCCCGCGGCGAGCGAGACGGACGGGTTGTTGAGGGTGACGATGTCGACCTCGTCGACCACGCCGGGCGGCGTGATGATGCTCTTCGTCGCCATCGTCGGCGCCTGCGTGCCGTCGATCCCGTCGTTCTGAACGTCGAACCCCGGCTGCAGCACGAAGTTCGCCGTGCTTGTGCTGTTGTTCATGTAGTAGGCCTTGATCGACGTCAGCGACGAGTAGTTCTTGGGCACGACGAAGTGCGCGACAGCATTCCGGTCCGCGGTGCCGAGCAGCGTGATGACGATGTTGACCGACGTGCCGCTGCCCCGGCTCGTGTAGAAGCCGACGTCGCCGTAGAAGTCAGCCGCGCCGAGCCAGATGTACGCGGCCGTCGGAGCACTGCCGCCGCCGGTGCCCTGGACGAACTCCACCCACGCCGAGCCGCTGTAGATATAGAGCTTGTCCTCGTCGTTGGCCCACGCGATCCAGCCCTCTTTCGGATCGAAGAACACCCAGCTGCCGCCCTCGTACAGAGCGATGTCGCCATCATGGCCCGACCACGCGCCGGTGCCGGTCGCCTTGACGATGTAGCGATCGCCGGCGGTCGGTGAGCCGGGCGGCGTGCTGAGATCCTTGTCGATGACCGCGAGCATCACCGTCGCGTCGAGACGCGACAGGTTCTCGTTCATGCCGGTCGGCGTGTCCCAGCCGGTTTCGCCGGTGCTCCAGCCGCTGTATAGACCCAGGTTCGGTTTCTGACTCGAAGGCATTGCCTATTCCCCCCAGTGCTCGCCCCAGCCGTCTGCACCCCAGCCGGCCACGAATCCGCTGCCGTCTCCCGACACGGTCGCCACGCCGGAAGCGGTGCCGGAGCCGCCTGCGATGACGCGCCCCGTGCCCTGCATGGTCGCCACGCCGGAAGCCGAGGCACCCTGGCGCGACACGGTGTAGTCGTAGGCCTGATACGAATCGAGCGGGTCGGCGCTGACGGCCTTGAGCACGATCCTGATCTGGCTGTTGTAGCGTCCGATTCCGCTGTCGGAGATCTCGCTGGTCCACGTCTGCGAGGTCCCGGTCAGCCCGGAGTAGGTCTTCTTGAGCGTGCCGTCCTCGCCGTAGAACTCGAGCGTGTACGTGACGCCGGACTCGGCAGCACCGGTGGCGCCGCTGTCGTCGTACTCCCAGGTGCCGAGCCGATCGCGGTGTGACCACGACACGGTCACCGTGCCGGTGTCGATGTGCTCGGGGTACGAATCGCCGTTGAGCGCGACGGCCGTCGGCACATAGGGCCGGAGCGCGCGGCTCACGGTCTGCAGCTGCAGCCGCGTGACCGATGCCAGCGGCCGCACGGCCGCGCCGTTGTACGGCAGCAGCTTCGCCGCGAGCAGCAGGTCGGCACCATAGGAACCGTCGGCGGTGAAGCCGAAGCCGCTCGAGACGAACAGCACGCGCGCGCCGCTTCCGTGCGGCCGAGGGGTCGTGTCCATGACACCGCGCGCGATCGTCGAGAGGGTTCGGGTGCCGTCGTCGTTGTTCGTGATCGTCTTCCAGGCGATCAGCTCGTCGTCGATCAGCAGCACGTTCTTGCCGGCCTTGAAGTCGGCCAGCGAGATGGACGAGAGGAAGTCGAGCTCCGTGGAGTCGTCGAGCACGATCGTGTCGCTCGACTCCACGAGGGGCTGGTTGAGCGAGCTGGTCGGCGTCAGCGAACCGACGGTCTGCGTCTGGGCGTAGGTGGTGCCGCCCGTGTCGTCGCTCCACACCTGGTAGCCCGACGCGCCCGGCCCGATCAGCGCGCGGCCGCCGAGCGTCATCACGCGCAGGTCCTCGCCGGCGACGACCGCGTAGGGCGCCTCGAGCAGCCGCTCGCCCTCGAGCTCCATCGGGATCAGCGCCGGATCCACGAAGCCCGTCGGCGCCGGCGGCGAGAACACCGTGGTCGAGATGCCGAAGATGTCCTCGGCGGCGAACACGGAGACCTGGTTGTCGCGCGGCTCGCCGGGATCGATCGTGCCGACGCGGAAGATGAGGCCCGAGATCCCGAGCCGCGACCAGTTGAGCTTTGCCACGTCGCCCGGGCGCAGCTTCGCGAGCCGGCGGAGCCCCGTGATCGTGACAGGCGCCACTGGATAGCCGAGCGTCCTCAGCGCCCGCTCGGCCGCGATCTGGCCATTCGTCGCGTTGCTGAAGCCGCGGAAGTCGAGATCCTCGACACTGGTGTCGCCACCCATCGCCGACCACGCCGCGGAGTTCATGGCCTGGGCAATGCGCTCGGTGAAGTTCTCGCCGCGGTCGATGTAGCGGACGCGGACGACGTTACGCAGCTCGCCCCACGACGGCCGCGAGAACTCGACGGAGGTGACATCGGCCTCGTCGAACACCTCGAGCTCGTCGGGGTCGTAGTCGGGCCGGATCAGCCGGAGCGCCAGCTTGCCGGTCGTCGGGTGCTGCACGAGCAGCCCGTCGATGTGCTTCAGGATCTCGCCGCCAACGTCGAACGCCGAGCCCGGCGTGTCGATGTTGAGCGAGATGCCGAGGCCCTCGTCGAACAGCGTGTCGGCCGCGGCGATGAGGCTATCGACGTCGATCAGGCTCGGGTCCATGCCGAGGCCCCAGAACGCGTCCGTGAGGATCTCGTAGATCCCCGAGGCCGGGTTCCAGTCGCCGTCGATGTTCTCGTGCCCGCCCGTGAGGCCGAGCGGATTCGGCGTGGCGCGCACCGTGTAGCTGCGCGTCTTCAGGTAGCTGCTGTTGCCGATGTAGATGTTGTGGTCGACCGTGTAGCAGAGCGACCGGTAGGCCGGCACGAGCCCCACGCCGAACAGCTGCTCGAGGTACGCCGCGGGCAGCTGGGTGCGCGTGCCGGGATAGAGGCTGATCACGCCGGCCACGCCGCCCTCACCCGGCGTCCCGCCGAACAGACCCGGCGCGTTGACGAGGATGCGGGTCTCCTCGCCGTCGCCGGCGTACGTCTCGAGGAACTGCGGCGTGTCGCGGTCCTCGACGCACATGTATTGCTCGAGCGTCGGCGTGCCGGAGCCCATGCCGAACAGCGCTTTGCACGTGGTCGCCGGGTCGTCCAGGTCCAGCTTCCCGCCGGCGCCGCCGAACGCGAACATGTAGCGCTTCGACGAGGTCGGGTAGTCGCTGGTGACGGAGAAGTCGGTGCCGATCGTCTCGAAGCTGCGGCCCATCCAGAAGCCGATGTGCGGGAAGCCGGAGTCCGCCGTCGAGGACGTGATCATCCCGAACCCGGTCGCCTGCGGGTGCAACGCGTGGAAGGTGATCGTGAACTTCCCCGTGTCGTCGTTGAAGGCGACGTTGAACACGGCGGAGTTGGGACGCGTCCCCGCTGAGAACTCGGCGTAGTTCATCGCGCGCTCGAGCGCGAGCGCGACATCGGCGCCGGTCGTGTAGATGCCGTTCATGTTCGCCGTACGCACGACCGTGACCGGGCTCGTGCTGTACGAGATCCGGTAGTGGATCGTCGCCGAGTGGCCGGGGATGAAGTGGTAGCCGTAGACGACCTTCCACGCCGAGGCCAGCGTCCCGTAGGCGGCGATCATTGCGGCCTCGGTGGCGATCGCGAGGGCGTGCGGCGTGTAGTAGAAGCCCGGCGGGATGGTGGCGACGTACCACGGCGGCGGCACGTTGCCGAAGCGGAGCTCGTTGTGCCCGTCGACGACCTCAATGACGCCGGCGCCGCCGACGCTCTTGTCGTCGAAGCGCAGGTCGAGCAGCTCGTCGACCGGCCCCAGGCAGATGCCGATCATCTGGTCCATGAAGTAACGGAAGCCGATCCACGCATGCTTCGGCCCGAACAGGCCACCCGAGATCTCCGTCTTGATCGACTCGGCGCGGATGCCGCCGTAGTAGAGACAGTTGATGCCGGGGACCTTGACCGTGCCGCGGACGAGTGGGATGCAGCGGCCCTCCTCCGCCGTCGGCAGCGTGAAGTCGCCGAGGCCCGAGGGGCGCGGCGCACCGGTCTTCGCCGTCGGCGGGCGCAGCAGCGCGCTCAGCACCGTCGTACCGATCCAGAGCAGCGGCAGGATGAACCAGAACATCAGACGATCGAGTTTCCGGCGTAGGGGTTCTTACCCGGGATCCGCGAGAACCCCAGGTGGTTGACGAGGTTGTCGAACTTGTCCTTGCAGACGGCCTCGGTGCCGTCGCAGCCGGCCGTCGCGGACACGACGGCGCCGGCGGTGATCGTGGCGGGGAACCGGACCTCGAGCGTGATCGTGTTGCCGACGTGCTCGACGACGAACCGACGATCGCCAGCGGCCGACGTCACGAACCCGGCCTTGTAGTAGCCGTCGGGCTTCGCAGCGAACGTCGACGACACAATCGTCAGGCCGGTGACCGCGCTGAGCGTCGCGGAGTCGGTGAAGCTCGCGAGATCGATCCCGCAACCCGGCGAGCCGAGGAACCAGTTGCACTTCTTCTGGTAGCTGAGCCGCGGCACCTTGCGCTTGAGCGTCTGGGACACCGGCGCGCACAGCAGCTGCGCGGTCGAGTCCTTGGTCGCGATCGAGACGACCGACCCGATGAAGTGCGGGATCGCCTCATGGTCCGGGTCCAGCCGGTGCATGCGGAAGATGACGAGCCCGACCGGCGTCGCCGGCGTGAACGGGATGAACAGCGCCGCGACCGGGTTGTCGATCGGCACCGTGACCGTGATGTTCTCGGACGTGTCCTCGCGCGTGACCTTCATCGGCGTCCGGCTCATCGTGATCGGCAGGTACGAGTACTCGCCGGCGTCGAGCGGATCCACGAACCCGACGGGCGGGTGGTCGGCCGGCGTGAATGCCCATACGTTGCCGCCCTGGGTGAAGCGGTACAGCTCCATCAGGCTGCCGCTGTAGCGCGACTCCTCAGTCGCCTGGTAGGTCATAGGGGCGCCTCTTGCGGCAGCTCGCGGAACTGGAAGCGCGACTCCGCGGCGCGCGTCGGATACCAGAGGATCTCGACCTCGTCGTCCTCGAGCCGGGAGAGCCGGATGAAGCTGACGAGCGTGCCGGCGGGGAGATCGATGTCGAGGGCGCTGTCGAGCGTGATCGTGGCGCCCGAGCAGCTCGCGACCTTGCGCCAGCGCCGCGTGCCGTTCGGAGTCTGGAACTGCAGATGCCGCCGCGCGCCGGTGTTCGGGAACAGCACGGTGCGGTAGGCGTCGCCGTCGACGAGCGTCAGCGTCGAGGCTCCCGATGAGTAGGTGCCGACGAGCTGCAGGTCCTGGCTCGAGGACGGCACCCAGACCGGCACGGCGCGGCCGCGGCGGAGGTCGACGAACTCGCGCAGCAGCGCGCCGTCGACGCGGTCGCGGCAGATCCAGCGGAAGTCCATGAGGCGCGAGGGCGCGATGACGTGGTCGTCGGTGGCGAGCGCGCCGAGCTGGCCGTCGAGCGTATCGAACGCGCGGTCGAGCGTGTCGCCGAACGAGCCGTCGCGGCCGTTGTTCTTCTCGAGCACGTCGAACCCGGCGTACGTCGCCGGCGAGCTGAGCACGGCCTCGGGCTCGTGGCCGCCGCCCTGGGGATCCACACCATCGAAGCGGAACGACAACGGCTGTCCCGCGACGCTGCGCGAGGGGCGCGACGTTGAGATCACGTTCTCGAGGCGGCCGAGCCGGGCGGGCACGACCATCGCTCCGGCGGGGAACGCCTTGGTGATCGGGTCGGTCGCGGTGATGTCCGTAGCCTGCCGGTCACAGCTCGTCAGGAACCAGTAGTCCGGGTCGCGCCAGATGTAGAACGGTCGGCCGACGCCGGCGGCGTCGACGAACGGCAGGTACGGCAGCTCGTCGGCCGGGTCGACCGACACGGTCGTCTCGCCGGCGCCGGCGAGCGGCTCGGCGAGCCGGATCGCGTACTGCCAGAGCGGCGCCGCCCACTCGCCCGCCTGGTTGCGCTCGAGCAGGCGCTGCGCCGAGACGACATCGGCGTCACGCAGCTGCGCCGTCGACTCGACGCCGCCGACCGGCTGCATGCGCTGCTGGATCCGCTGCTCGTTGCGGTTGATCGACGTCAGGACGTCCGTGCGATAGCCGTAGCGTTCGCGGATCGTCTCGACCATGCGGTAGGGCCAGGCGATCGACGTCATCAGCTGAGCGCCCGCGGGTTGCGCTTGATGACGCGGATGATGGCTTTCTCGCCCTCGCTCGACTCGATGTGCCGGACGACGGCGCCCTCCTCGACGCCGACCGTGAGCGTGGCATCGAAGCGCTGGCGCGCCACGGCCGCTGAGCCGCCCTCGCCGCCGCGGCCGCCCTCGCCTCCGGGCCCGCCCGCGGCGCCGGCTGACGCCGCGATCTGGGCGCTCGACTCGATGAGGCCGCCCGTGGCGAAGCCGCCGAGGCTCTTCAGGTGCATCGAGCTCCAGCCGCGGTTGATCCGGAGCAGCTCCTCGAGCACGCCCGGCTGGCGCACGATCTCGGGTGGCACGGCGATCTCGCCGTTCGAGACGCGGATCGGGATCAGCTCGCGGCCTCCGCGGGAGTGCCGTGGGCCCGGGTGCAGGCTCGACATCGCGTCGGACCACTGCCCCATCGCCTTGAACCGGCGCACGCCCTTCGTGCTGAGGATGAACGTGCCGGGTGCGACCCAGGCGAGGATCTTGTCGTCGGTCGGGCCACCCGGGCCCTTGAACATGCGGAGCAGGCCCCGGCGGCGCGCGCTCACCAGGATGGGACCAGGGGTCCCGGAGCGAGCCGGATCTCCCGAGGCCTGCCCCACGGACCCACCCGTCGCGAACCCGGGGATCCGGAGCGAGCGAATAAACCCGCGGAAGCGCGAGCCCACCACGGCGGTCCCGGAGAGGCCGCCACCCGCGCTCCGCGGTTGATCGATGACCGACTCGTCCGGCCGAAGCGGAGCCGGGACAGCTGCCGCCGTTCGCGCTCGCATCCCTGCCGGGAGCTCCGCGTCGGCCTGGTCGGTGACCCGCTCGCTGACGCGCTCCCGCCGAACGAGCTGGCGCAGTAGCGTGGAGAACGACGCGAGTACTCGAGAGAAGCCGCGGAGACGCGAGCCCACCAGGGCGCGCCCGACGGGCTCGCCGCTCGCGCTCCGCGGAGAATCGGTGACCGGTGTCGGCCTGGACGGCAGGTGCGTCGCCCCGACGTCGATCGCAGCCTGGCGCTCGACGATGGTGCGACGCGCCGCGCGCAGCTGCTCGCGCGTGCTCTCGCTGAGCATTGCCTCGGAGGCGGCGAACATCTCGCGGTGCTCCGAGCGACGCGCCACGATGCGCCGCGCCTCCTCGAGCTCGGCCCACTCCGCGGAGCTGTAGCCGAGCACGCGGCGCAGGATCGCGCGGGAGATGCGGGACTCGAGCAGCCGCTGCACGAGGTTGCGCTCGAGGCGGACGGCCCGGCGCTGCTCGGCGCGGCGCGCGGCCTGGAGCGCCGGCATCGTGGTCGGCGGTTGCACGGTTGCAGCGGTTGCAGCCCCGGAGTGCTCGTTTTCCGACCCTAGCCTAGACTCGGAAACCACGCCGCCGCGGGCGTAGGTGCGCAGCCGAGTCAGCACGCTGAGCATGCGCGCGCCGAGATGCCAGACGCCGCCCGTCTCCGCATCGTGGAGCACCACGGGCGCAGCCTGGCGCGGAGTACGGACGACGGACCCTCCGTCCGAGCGGCCGGAACCGCCAGGGGTCGGCGGCCCGCCGTCCACTTTTCCGCCGCGCGCGAAGCGCTGCAGCGCGCGCGCGGGAGCACTGACGACACGGCGGACGAGACCGCCCTTGGCGAAGCCGCCGAACAGGTTCTCGACGCCGAACAGCGTGCCGAGCCCACCGCCGCCACCGCTGAACAGGCCGAGCAGTGCGCCGACGACCTTCTGCGCGAGGAGCTGCGACACCAGGTTGTTGACGGATGCGAGAATGCTGGCCGTGGCCGACGCGGCGTCCTTCGCGATGTCGCCGAATCCGTTCGAGATGGAGCTGAAGAACTGGGCGAACCCGCCGAGGGCGGCGTCGGTTGAGCCCTTGGCGAGACGCTGCATGTCGGTCTCGACGGAGGCGACGGCCGTCTCTTGCTGCGCCACGCGCGCGCGTGCCGCCGTGGCGTCCTCCTGCGCGCCCTGGTTCTCCGGATTCGCGCGGGCGAACTCCTCCTGCTTCTCAGCGATCTGCGTGAGCACGACGAGGCGCTGCTTCTCGATCTTGAGCAGCTCGTCGGCCGTCTCGGACTGCGTCGTGACGCCCGCGGCCGCGCGCGCCTCAAGCTCGTTGCGCTGGCGGTCGAGGTCGGCGAGCTGCGTGTCGAGACCCTGGAGCGCGAACTTCAGCTCGATCGGCGCCGCGAACGCCTGCTCGACGCCGGCGCGCAGGTTCGCCGCGACGTCCTTCGGGAAGCCCGCAGCGAGCAGCTGCTTCTCGAACTCGGCGCCCTCCTGCCGGATCTCACGCAGCGCCTCGGCGTGATCATCGCCACGCGCCTTCGCGACCTTGGAGAGCACGGCCTCGATCGCGTCGCCGTTCTTCGTGATGGCGTCGCGCTCCTCGGAGGCGATGCCAGCCAGGTCGGCCGTCAGCTGCGCGCGCTTCGCCGAGATCTCGGCGTCGGTCGAGGCAACGGCCGCGGCGGACTGCTTCGGGTCCTCGAGCTTCGCCTCGGCCGCACGCCGGCGCTCGAGCACCGCGATCTCCTGCTGCGCCTCCTCAGCGACGATACGGCGGCGCTCGGCGAAGTGCTGGCTGATCGTCTCGAGGCCCTGCTCGAACAGCAGCTTCTCGTTCGCGTTCGCGGCCTTCGTGTCGGACTCGATCCTCTTGATCGAGTCCTGGGCCGACTGCCGCGCGCGCTCGAGCTGCTTCGTGTTGACGCCGCTGAGCTCGAAGTCCTCGGTGCTGACGCTGGTGGCTTTGCGCGCGCTGGCGATCGCGACGTCGACCTGGTGGATCCGCTGCGCCGCGAGCTCGTCGCCGGCGCGGAGCGCAGCCTGCTCCTCGGCACGGAGCTTCTGCAGCGCCGCGATGGACTTGTTCGCGAGCTCGGGAGCCACGGGCTCGACCGGCGCGGGTTGCTCGCGGTTGATGCGAGCGATCTCGTCGTCGCGTAGCTTCTGGCGATCGGCGAACTCCTGGCGGTTCGCGGCGAGCCGCTTGAGCAGCTCGGCCTCGATCCGGCGATCGACGTCCGTGTCCGCCTCGCCGGCGGCGTGGAACGTACGGCGGACGAGCTCGATGTTGAGCGGGAGCCGCGAGCTGAAGCTTTCGAGCCTGTCGAACAACCCCTCGACGCGGATCAGCGTCGTGGCGAACACCTTGCCCACCTCGGCGCCCCAGCGCTGCCACGCGCTGAGGTTGTCCGACAGCCCGCCCTCCAGCAGCTGCAGGGCCTCGATGACAGGCGGCGCGATGCCCGCGGTGATCTGGATCCCGACGCCCTGCGCGGTGATGCCGAACTCCTTCATCGCGTCGTTGAGCGCGGCCGCTTCCTCGACCGCATCCTTGCTGAACAAACGATTCAGCCGCGCGGCGACCTGCGGCGTGATGTTCGCGATGTTCGTGAGGACGGGGATCAGCTGCTGGCCCTTCTTGCCGAACAGGTCCTCCGCGAGCGCCGCGCGCTCAACGCCCTCGGGCAACGCCTTGAACCGCTGCGCCACGAGCGTGACGCGCTCAGCGAGGCCCTTGTTATTGAACTCGTCCGCAGAGATGCCGAGGTGGCGGAGCGCCAGCTCGAACTTCTCGACGCCGGGCGCACCGCGTTCGAACGCGACCGAGTCCTGGGCGAACTTGCCGATCGCGCCGCGCAGCTTCTCGACCGGCACGTCGGCGAGCTTCGAGACGGCGGCCAGGCCGGCGACGCCCTCGATCGTGCCGCCGATCCCCTGCTTCAGCTTCGCGATGTCGTCCGCGGCCTCGGAGGCGTTCTTGATGAACGCGAAGAACGCGCCGATGGTGATCGATGCGCCGATCGCCGCGAGCGCGCTCTGGACGCCGCTCAGCGCCTTCTGGAATCCCGCGAAGCCCGCGATGCTATCGCGCCCCGTCTTCTGCGATTCGGACCGCACCTTGGCGAGCGCGGCGACGACGTCGGCGAGGCCCTCAGCGGTCAGCCGAACTCGGACATCAGGAGTCGTCATCGTCGGTCCTCAAGAGCGGCGGGAGCTCAGGGGTCTCGGCGTCCTTGCACCAGGGCGCGAGCAGCGCGGTGATCAGGGACGCGTGGCGGTAGCTTTCGATCTGGTCGCGGGTGGCCTGGTGGCGGTAGGCGATGAGCGCCTCCTCGAGCGTCCACCGCGCGACGACGCGTGCGCGGTCGGGATCGCCGCCCGCTAGCTCGCGGACAAGGCCAGTCCACTGGCCGTATCGATCACCCTCCCAGCTGCGATCGCGGGACGGTCCTCCGCCGTCTTCGAAGAGCTGATAGAAAGAACGGAAGAGGCCGTCCCGCCGACGAAAAAATCGATCAGGAATTGCCGCGTGAGCGCGTAGATCTGAGCGGCGTCCGGAGTCGCCCGGAGCTCCTGCTCGATCTCCGCGGGCATGTCCGGATGCCAGCGGCTCGCGGGCACGCCCTGGCGCAGCAACATCCCGGCGAGCACTCGGTTGCATTGCCCGCCGGCGACGAGCTCATGCGTCAGCCGCTGCAGGTAGGCGCCGCCGTCCTCCGCGACGCCGATGTCGGGCAACGGCATCAGCCCGACCTCTCCCAGCATGCGGACGAACCAGCCGTTCCACTCGACCGTGCCGTGTTCGATCACGTGGTAGCGGCGGCCGCCGATCGTCACCGCGGAGCCGGCGGCAGCCGCGCGGAGTCGGAATCGCCGCCGCACCCAGGGAAGACCCCAGGTTGCGGCGGCGCCGATGATGAGACCGCTGAGCAGTCCGACGAGCACGCGGTTATGCCGCGTTGTCGACGCGCTCGAGGAGCATGAACGGGAACCCGGTGTGGTTCGCGCTGTCGTCGATCAGGGTGAACGTGATGTCGTACTTGCCGAACTCGTCGCCCGCCTGGATGAACTCGCGGTCCCCGTCGACCTTGATGCTCGCCTTCCAGACGCGGAAGTTGTAGTTCGGGCCGTACGCCTCCGTGCCGACGAACAGCAGCTCGACCGTGATCGACGTCTCGGATCCCGGAGACACTTCCTCGATCGCCGTGTACGCGGTGGGCGTGTAGCTGACTTCGATCGTGTCGCCGGTCGTGATGGCACCGCCCGCGACGATCTTGATCAGCACGTAGAACTCGTTGTCTTCGACCGTGTAGTCGTCGTCGATGACGTAGGTGACCGTGCCGCCCTCGTTCTTGACGACGATGCTGGTCGCGGGGCCGCGCTTGTTGAGGACGACGATTCCG
>Ga0070686_100000465_pt1 | contig 24524 bp, 21 predicted proteins | sample KBSS23LmetaG_FD_65654 | JGI IMG/M metagenome (GOLD analysis project Ga0070686, IMG submission 65654) | Switchgrass rhizosphere microbial communities from Kellogg Biological Station, Michigan, USA - KBS S2-3L metaG | ecosystem: Host-associated > Plants > Roots > Rhizosphere ... | reverse complement strand
ATCTCGATCCGGTAGCGGAAGCCGAACAGGCGCTCGGCGCGCTCACGGGCCCAGACCAATGGATCGAACGGGGCAAGCAGGGCCTGGCCGGCGATCCGGCGCGGGCGGGGTGCCTCGGCGTGGAGGAAGCCGCCCTGGCGCCAGCTCTCGACCGCGACCGGAAGCAGGGTCCCTGCTTCAACCAGATCGGCGATCGCCGTCCGGGTCTGTTCGACGCCGAGCCGGAAATAGTCGCGCAGGTCGCCGGCGGTGGCGATGCCGAGGGCGCGCGCGGAGAGCTCGACGAGGCGGCGATGGGCTTCGGCTTCGTCCGGCGTCGGCAGAGCGAGGATGGCGGGCGGGATCACGCGCTCGGCCAGGTCGTAGACCCGCTCGAAGCTGCCGCGCCGGGTGGCGGTGGTGATGCGGCCGGCCCAGAACAGCCATTCGAGCGTATGCTTGGTCGCCCCCCATTCCCACCAGCCGCTGCGGCTCTTGCCATGCTCGAAGTCGGAGGCGGCCAGCGGCCCGTCGCTCCGGATCCGGTCGAGCACCGCCTCGGCTTCGGCGCGCCGCTCTCCGGCGAAGGCGCGCAGGCCGGGCCAGCCCGCTTCGCCGCGCTCGGCCATCGCCATCCGCCAGCGCAGCAAGGGGTGGAGCGCGAGCGGCAATAGCGAGGCCTCGTGCGCCCAATATTCGAACAGGCGGCGCGCGCGCTTGGGCCCCCAGGCGGCGCGGTCGAGCAGCGTCCGATCGTACGGCCCGAGCCGCGAGAAGGCGGGCAGATAATGGGCGCGGACGAGGACGTTGACGCTGTCGATCTGGTGCAGCGCCAGCCGGTCCAGCGTGCGCCCGAGCGGTCCCCACCCGGCCACGGGGCGGCGGGGCGCGCCGAAGCCCTGCGCGGCGAGCGCGATCCGGCGGGCGGTGCGAAGCGAGAGCGTGTCGGAGCCGCGCGTCATCGCGCTACGAGAGCAGAAGGCGCGGCGCTGCTCAAGCCGGTCCGCGATTCAGGGCGCGCTGACCAGATGGGTGCCGTCCTCCTGCTGGACGAAGGTGAACAGCCGCCCGGTGAACAGGTGGATGATGTCCGCTGCGGTGTGGGCGTGCTGGCTCGGCTTGACCGTTGTGAAGGCGCCGCCGCCCGCCAGAGCGAAAGGCAGGAGCAGCTGGTCGGCGAGATAGGGCCCGGCGAAGGCGGTCGAGGCGAGATAGCCGGCCATGCGGTGCGCGGCCGTCTTCGCGAGCGATTCCGCCGAGACGCCGAGCTTGCCGAAGCCGGTGACGATCTCGGTCACCTGCTCGAACGCGGCCTCGAGCAGCAAAGCATTGCCCGGCCCCAGCTCCTCGGGAAGCTGGCGCACCGAAAAGGCCTCGTCGGGCCAGTCGAGATGCTTGCGCGCGGTCTCGATCTCGCGATCGGCGATGTCGAACGGCAGGCCGGCGAACAAGGCGGTCGCGGAGACGCGGCGCGGCGCACCGCGCGCGAGGCAGTCGATGCGGGCGAGCGGCGCGGGCGCGATCTCGACCTCGATGCGGCCGCCGCCGCGCGGATAGAAGCCGTGGCGGATCAGCCGCGCCTCGACGCGCGGTCCCATCCGGTTGAGGATCGGCAGGAAGGCGCGCTCGATGAAGTCGAAGGGCGGCGCCATCATATTGTGGGTGCCGCCCTCGAGCACGAGAGACGAGGGCCTGTCCGCGCTCAGCAGCGGCATCAGGATCGTCTGCAGGACGAGCCCCGTGCTGCCCGCGGTGCCGACCGCGAAGCGATACGCCCCGGCGCGGACCGCGCCCGGACGGAACAGGATCTCGGCGGAGCCGATCACGGCGCCGTCGCATTCGGCATTGCCGATTTCGCAGGCAGCCTCGAGCGCGGTCAGATGCTGGCGCATCAGCCCCGGCTTCTCGCGGCGGCCGCGGATGTTGACGATACGAAAGGGCTGGCCGGTGACGAGCGACAGCGCGAGCGCGTTGCGCAGCACCTGCCCGCCCCCTTCGCCTTCCGATCCGTCGATGACGATCATCAGTCGGTATCCGTGATCAGGAGGATGGTCGCGACCCCGGTGCGGGGATCGAACCAGAAAAACGAAGCGTCCCAGGCGACGTCCCGAAACCAGTCGCTCCAGGGCTTCCAGCAGACCCAGGCCGAAGCCTCGGAGAAGCGCATCCCGAACGCGGCGCGCATGAACGCTTCCGCGAGGCGCAGGGCTTCTTCGTCGGATCCCGCGAAGCGACGATAGGCGCCGCCCTCGCTGATACATACCGCGACGCGTCCGAAGTTCACGAAGCTGTTCTCCAGCGTGAAGTCGGGCGATCCCCGCTCCGCCGTGCGGCCCGCAGCCTCAGGCAGCGCCGCGACGACATGAGGGTGTCGAAAGAAGCGGTCGAAGAAGCCATGTTCGTTGAGCCGGTTGCGCGCGAGGAACCAGGCGAGGGCCCCCTCCGCCTCGACCCGGAACTGGGCGACACGGCCGCCGCCGTTGACGTGAGACTCGCCAAGCGCTTGTGCCACGGCGGCCAACCGGGGATCGAGCGGCTGGATGGGCGTGACGACCGCACGGTCCCAGGCAGCAATGAAGCCAGCCCGGTCCGGCGGATCCTGGTCCCAGTCGATGTTACTGTAGTCCACCGGAATCACCCCTTCACGCACACGACCTGCTTCAGCGTGTGGACGATCTCGACCAGATCCGCCTGCGCGGCCATCACCGCCTCGATCGGCTTGTAGGCCTTCGGCGTCTCGTCGATCACGCCCTCGTCCTTGCGGCATTCGACGCCCGCGGTGTCGGCGATATGCTCGGCGAGCGAGACCGCCTTCTTGGCCTCGGTGCGCGACATCACGCGCCCGGCGCCGTGGCTGCAGCTGTCGAACGAGTCCGCATTGCCGAGGCCGCGCACGATGAACGACTTGGCGCCCATCGAGCCAGGGATGATCCCCATCACGCCCTTGGCGGCGCGCACCGCCCCCTTGCGGGTGACGAGCACGTTCTGGCCGAAATGGCTCTCCCGCGTCACATAATTGTGATGGCAGTTGACCGCTTCCAGCTCCGCCTCGAACGGCTTGGCGATCTGGCCGCGCAGGGCCGCGATGACGTTGGTCATCATCATCCGCCGGTTCAGCGCCGCGAAATCCTGCGCCCAGTCGACCGCCTCGACATAATCCTCGAAATGCTCGGTCCCTTCCGGGAAGTAGGCGAGATTCTCGTCGGGCAGGTTCACGAACCATTTGCGCATGTCCTGCTTCGCCAGCTCGATGAAGAAGCTGCCGATCGCATTGCCGACCCCGCGGCTCCCCGAATGGAGCATCACCCAGACGCGCGCGCCCTCGTCGAGGCAGAGTTCAATGAAGTGGTTGCCAGTCCCGAGCGTCCCGAGATGGACGAGATGGTTCGCCTTCTCGAGCTTCGGATATTTGTCGGTGATCCGCTTGAAGCGCGCGGCGAGCGTCGCCCAGGCCTCGACGATCGCGGCGGGCGGCGAGCCCCAGCTTCCCGGATCGCGCCGGCCCTGCTTGACGTCGCGGCCGTGCGGCACCGCGCGCTCGATCGCGCTGCGGATCCCCTCTAGATTGTCGGGAAGGTCGCTGGCCACGAGCGAGGTGCGTGCCGCCATCATCCCGCAGCCGATGTCGACCCCGACCGCGGCCGGGATCACCGCGCCCTTGGTCGGGATCACCGAACCCACGGTCGCGCCGATCCCGACATGGACGTCGGGCATCGCCGCGACATGCTTGAAGATGAACGGCATCTTCGCGGCGCGCGAGAGCTGCTCCTTCGCCTTGGCGTCGACCGGCACGCCGCGCGTCCACATCTTCACCGGCGCTCCGCCCTCGACGTGCAGATATTCGAAACCCTGTTCGGCCATCTCGGCCTCCTTTTCACTCTCGTGTCTAACTCATCCCGTCAGGGCGACAAGCATTGGCGATGCTGGTCAGGGCGGCTGGACTCGAACCAGCGGCCCCCGGCTTCCAAGGCCGGTACTCTACCGACTCAGCTACACCCTGACTCTCTGGGGCGGCCGGCCCATTCCGGCCGCCCCGTTGCCGCTCGCCCGGCAGGTCTTGCCGAGCGTACAGCGCATTGCAGCCGACGTGCCAGAATTCCCCGACCCCCGACGAATGATCTACCAAGTAGTTCATCTTGTTAGCAATTCTGGAAAGACGGGACTCGGCGACCGCACGCAATCCTATGCTTGAATGGCAAATTGCTATCGACAGGGATAGTATTTTATCCCACAATATAAGACATGAAGCCGCTTACCGTCATCGGATTCCTCGGCTCGACGCTCGACGGCGCCAAGTATGACGCGTCGCGCTGGAACAAGTGGCGGCCTTCGGTCGGGCTCGCCATGCACCAGGATCTGCGCGTCGATCGCCTGATCCTGCTCCATGGCACCCCCCATGTGCGGCTCGCCGAGTTCGTCGCCGCCGACATCGCCTCGGTCTCGCCCGAAACCAGCGTCGAGCTGCGCCGGCTGGACTTCGCGGACCCGTGGGATTTCGAGGAAGTGTACGGCAAGCTGCTCGATTTCGCGCGGGGCGAACGCTTCGATCCCGAGGCCGAGGATTATCTGATCCACATCACCACCGGCACTCACGTCGCCCAGATCTGCCTGTTCCTGCTGACAGAGGCCCATTATCTGCCGGGCCGGCTGCTCCAGACCCAGCCGGCGCGCGGCGTGGTGAGCGCCGCCGGGACCTGGACGGCGATCGATCTCGACCTCTCCCGCTACGACAGCATCGCCACCCGCTTCGCCGACGCCTCGGCCGAAAGCCAGTCCTTCCTCAAGTCCGGGATCGAGACCCGGAACGCCGCCTTCAACCGCATGATCGACGAGATCGAGCAGGTGGCGTCGCGTTCGCGCGCGCCGATGCTGCTGATGGGGCCGACCGGCGCCGGCAAGAGCAGCCTCGCCCGGCGCATCTACGATCTGAAGCGGCTCAAGCATCAGATCGGCGGCGCTTTCGTCGAGGTCAATTGCGCGACCCTGACCGGGGACGGCGCGATGTCGGCCCTGTTCGGCCATCGCCGCGGCGCCTTCACCGGCGCGGTCGCCGACCGGCCCGGCCTGCTGCGCACCGCCGACAAGGGCATGCTGCTGCTCGACGAGATCGGCGAGCTCGGGCTCGACGAGCAGGCGATGATCCTGCGCGCGATCGAGGACAAGGTCTTCCTGCCGTTCGGCGCGGACAAGGAGGTCTCCTCGGACTTCCAGCTGATCGCGGGCACCAATCGCGACCTCGGCGAGGCGGTGGCGGCCGGCATTTTCCGCGAGGACCTCTATGCGCGCTTGAATCTCTGGACCTTCTCGCTGCCGGGCCTGGCCGAGCGGCGCGAGGATATCGAGCCCAATCTCGATTACGAGCTCGACCGCTTCGCCGAGCGGGAAGGGGACAGGGTCAGCTTCAACAAGGAGGCACGGGCGCTCTACCTCGCCTTCGCCATGTCGAGCGACGCGCGCTGGCCGGGCAATTTCCGCGACCTCGCCGCCAGCGTCACTCGCATGGCGACCCTGAGCCCGCGCGGGCGGATCGACGTGGACTGCGTGGAGAGCGAGATCGCGCGGCTGCGGCGGCTCTGGTCGAACGGGGCCGGGCAGGCGGACGATGGGCTGGCCGCCTTGCTCGGCGATGAGGCGGCCGCCGCGATCGATCCATTCGACCGGGTGCAGCTGATCGAGACCGTCCGCATCTGCCGCGCCAGCCGCTCGCTCTCCGAGGCCGGCCGCACCCTGTTCGCCGCCTCGCGACTCAAGCGCAGCAGCGCCAACGACGCCGATCGCCTGCGCAAATATCTCGCCCGCTTCGGCCTCGACTGGAAGACGGTCGTCGCCGACGGCTGAGTGCCGCGCTCAGCCCCGTCCGATGAACGGCATCTTGGTCGCCATCACGGTGACGAACTGGACGTTCGCGTCGAGCGGCAGGCTCGCCATGTGGACGATCGTGGCGGCGACATGGGCGGCGTCGATCCTGGGCTCGGGGGCGAGCGAGCCGTCCGCCTGCGGCACGCCGCGAGTCATCGGCTCGGTCATCTCGGTCGCCGCATTGCCGATGTCGATCTGGCCGCAGGCAATGTCGAGGGCGCGCCCTTCGAGCGAGAGCATGCGGGTGAGGCCGGTGATCGCGTGCTTGGAGACGGTGTAGGCGGTGGAATAAGGGCGCGGCATCTGCGCCGAGAGCGAGCCGTTGTTGATGATCCGGCCGCCCCGCGGCTGCTGCCGCGCCATCAGCCGGAAGGCCTCGCGCGCGCAGAGGAAGGCGCCGGTGGCGTTGGTCTCGAGTACGGCACGCCAGTTCTCCAGCGGGACGTCGGAGACCGGCGCCGGCCGCGCGGATATGCCGGCATTGTTGAAGAGAAGGTCGAGCCGCCCGAAGCGGGCCTCGGCGGCGGCGAACAGGGCGCGCACCGAAGCCTCGTCGGTAACGTCGCAGGTTTCGGCAGCGAGCGCGCCGCCGCCCTCGGCGCAGACCGAATCGAGCAGCTCCCGCCGCCGCCCGGCGACGAGCACGCGCCAGCCGGCACCGGCGAGGGCCAAGGCGGCCGCGCGGCCGACGCCGCTGCCGCCGCCGGTGACGATCGCGTTGCCGGTCAGAATCGGGTGCCGAGCCTCGCCCCGATCGTCATCGGCGTCGTGGGCACGATATAGGGCCGGCTGTAGCATTGGCCGCACTGGACGAAGCGGGTGAGCTGGGCGCGCGCGTCGAACGCATTCTCGACGAACAATTCGGCGGTGAAGCGGCTCCATTCGATGCCGAGGGCGAAATCGGCGGTCGTGTAGGCGCGGAGGCGCCCGAGCAGCTGCGCCGGATTGATGATGTTGCCGGTGCCCGACTGTACGATCGCCGTGCGCAGGTCGGCCGTGGCCGAGCTCTGGTGGGTCATGCTCGCCTGGAGATGGCCGGTGCCGCCGGCGAGCGGGAATTCGTAGCGCGCCGTCGACGACATCTTGAAACGCGGCGTCACCGGCAGGCGGGTGCCGGCGGGTGCCGAGATCAGATTGGCGCCGACCGGGCCGCAGGCGAAGGTCGGATCGTCGAACAGGCAGAGATTCCGCCGCGTCCGCGCGTCGGTATAGGCGGCGCTCGCCGACAGGTTGAAGGCCGGGATCGGGTGCCAGTTGAGCTCGAGCTCGGCGCCCTTGATGCGGGCGTCGGGGCCGTTGTGGATCTCGGTGAAGCTGTTCTGGCCGAGGAAGGAGAATTGGAACTTGCGCCAGTCCTGCCAGTAGACCGCGCCGTTCAGGCGGAAGGTGCGGCCCCATTGGGTGTGGAAGCCGATCTCGTAATTGGTCAGCGTGTCCTTCTGGTAGGGCGGTATGGTGCCGCGGCGGTTGATGCCGCCGGGCCTGAAGCCGCTCGACCAGGTCGCATAGACCATCTGGTCGGGCGTGATGTGCCAGGTGACGTTGGCGCGATAGGTGAGGCCGTTGCCGGTGGTCGCCTTGGGTTCGAGCCGGCCGCCGTTGAAGGTGGCGAGATCGGTGCAGGGCGAGCCCGGCACGGCGGCGGGCAGCAGGGTGCCGCCCGGATTGTCGCGCAAGGTCGCGCCGGTGGTGGTGTAGCAGCCGGCGACGCCGGTGCGCGAGCTGCCGGCGGCGTTGAACGGCGGGCCCGCCGGATTGCGGCCGAAGCCGAAGAAGCCGATCAGGCTGTTGTCGAAGCGATAGGCGCGCAGGCCCCCGGTCAGGGTGACCGTCGGGACGACGTCCAGGCTCAATTCGCCGAACGCCGCATAGTCGCGGTCGACGCGGTCCTGCTGGGTCAGCCAGAGCGTGCCGGGAAAGCCGTTCACCGACATGGCGCCGGCAAGGCCCGTAACCTGGTAATCCTGATGGATGCGGTGGAACTGGCGCTGGTAGAACAGGCCGCCGACGAAGCGCAGCCGGTTCTCGGCGGGCGAGGCGATCCTGAGCTCGTGGCTCATCTTGGTGAAATGATCGCGGCCGATAATGTGCTGCGAGGGATTGATCTGGTGGCCGGCATTGTCGGTGAAGTAGAAATAGCCGGCAATGCCGCCGACGCCCGAATAGAGGCTGTCATAGGCCTCGGCATAATCGGTATAATCGTTCGAGGCGTTAAGCCGCCGGTCGAGATAGGCGCCGGCATAGGTGATGTCGAAAGTGCCGAGCCGGCCCTCGACGGTGAGCGCAGCCTGGGCGAACCGGTCATGGGCGCGCTCGGGGTAGAAATGCTGGACCTGGAGGCTTCCGACGCTGGGATCGTAGCCGAAGAAGCCATGCGTATGCTGGTCCTGGGCGAGCAGGCCAGCGGTCACCGTCCAATGCTCGGCGAGCTCGATGCCGAGGGCGGCGCGCCCGCCGACGACGTCGACATCATTGTAATTGTTCTCGACCAGGCTGTTGTTGTTGATGACGATTCCGCCGGGCTGGGGCAGGAAGGCGCGGGTGCCGGCAACATTGTCGATATAGCCGGCGTCGTGCTGGTACCAGGCAACCATGCGCAGCGCCGCATTGTCGCTCAGCGGCGCGTTGACGAACCCTTCGAGCGAGCCCCCGAACCCGCCATGGCGGACGCTGTTGATCTCGCCGTCGAGGCCGCCCGCGAAATGACCGGGATCGGGCCGGTTGGAGATGATGCGGATCGTGCCGGCTTCCGACGAAGCGCCGTAGAGCGTGCCCTGCGGGCCGCGCAGCACCTCGATGCGGGCGATGTCGTAGACGTGGACGTCGAGCGTGCCGCCGATCGTGGTCACCGGCTGCTCGTCGAGATAGACGCCGACGGAGGGAAGCGAGCCCGAATGGTTGCCGTCGCCGCCGCTGGCGACGCCGCGGATATACACGTTGGTCGTGCCCGGCTGGAAGGTCTGGTAGGAGATGCTGGGCAGCAGGCGCGTATAATCCTGGAAATTGGCGACGTTGAGGTCCTCGAGCTGCTGGGTGCCGAGCGCCTGGATGCTGATCGGGACGTTCTGCAGATTCTCGGTGCGCTTCTGCGCGGTGACGATGATCACGTCGCCATTATCCTCCGCCGGCGTGGCTCCCGGGGAGGGCTGGGCCGGCTGGGCGGGCTGGGCGAAGGCGGCTCCGCTGGTGCAGAGCATGGTCGAGGCGGTGAGGCTGAGTGCGGCGCGCTTCAGGTACATAAATCCCCCCATTGGCGTCTTGCGCTGCAAGAATCCGCCGCTTTTGGGGGCACGTCAAACCTTTTTGGAGCCGAAACGAAATCCCGCGCGAACGTGGCCGAATTGCAACGCTCGACTTAGGTCCATTCCTCGAGGACCGGGCCGAGCGCCTCTTTCAGCGGATCGAGCCACGGCTCGTAGGGCCGCCACTGATCGAGCCCTTCCCGGTTGATCGGGCGGCGCACCTGCTCGGAGCTGGCGGTGCGCACGGCACGCGCGTTTTCGTGGAAGCGGAGGCAGGCCGGATCGAAGGCGAGACCGAGATGGTCGAGCAGGCGCCTGATCTCGCCTTCCGGATCCTCGATCAGCCTTTCGTGGACGAGGAGATGAGGCGGATCGGGCATGACGGCAGCCATGTGGGCCGTCAGCGCGACATAGGCCGCATAGTAACGGCCCATGTCGTCCAGCGCGTAGCTGAAGCCCTGGCCGCGGGCATAATGCTGCTTGAAGTTGGAGAAGCAGCAATCGAGCGGGTGGCGGCGGGCGTCGATGATCCTCGCATTGGGCAGGATCAAACGGATCAGGCCGACATGGGCCCAATTGTTCGGCATCTTGTCGATGAAAAAGGGCCGGTCGCTCTTACGCTGGATTCTGGTGCGCTCGAGATATTCCTCGCCGAGCGCGTGCAGGGCCGCCGGATCGAGCTCGGCGAGGCAGGCGGGATAGGTCGAGCCTTCCCTGCCGGGCCGCTCGCCGCCGAGCCGCCGCGCCAGCGCCGGGATGTCGGGGAGTTCCATCGTGCCTTCCACGTCCCTGTGGCTGGCGAGGATCTGCTCGATCAGGGTCGATCCCGCGCGCGGCATGCCGAGAATGAAGATCGGATCGGGCGCCGGGCAGCCGGCGCCCGCGCGCTCGGCGAAGAAGGCGGGCGTGAACAGGATCTTGGACTGCGCTACGAAGGATTCGACGTCGCCGACATCGTAGCGGATCATCGCGGCGCGGATGCGGTTGCCCTCGGCATAATAAGAGAAGCTCCGCGCGAAGTCCCTGCGCTCCTCATGCGCGCGGCCGAGCGCGAAATGGAGGTGGAGCCGGTCGTCCGCGCCGAGCCCCTCGACCGCCAGCGCCGCGTCCATCGCGGCCAGGTCCTCGTCGGAGAAGGAGACGGTCTTCAAATTGGCGAGGCTCCACCACAATTCGCCGAGCGTCGGGGCCAGCGCGAGGCCGCGCCGGTAGGCGGCGATGCCGTCCTGCTGCCGGCCCACCGTCTTCAGCGCATGGCCGTAGCTCATCCAGACCTTGGGCTGGTCGGGCGCGCCGGCGAGCACCTGCTCATAGAGGGCGATCGCCTCTTCGTAGCTGCCGATTCGCCCGAGCGCCGCCGCCTTGAGGTTGCGCTGGCCGAGCGCGCCCGCATCGTCGGTGGGGAGGAGATCGAGCTCGGCGATCGCCTCGGCCGGGCGGTTCTGCTTGTAGAGTACGGTGGCGAGATTGGCCCGCGCCGGCGCGAAAGCCGGCGCGAGCTCGAGCGCGCGGCGAAGCAGTGTCTCGGCGTCGGGATAGCGGCCGAGCCGACCTGCGAGCTCCGCCATCATCCGGATCGCGGCGACGTCGGTCGGCTTTTCGGAGAGGCGGGGCCGCAGCACGCGCTCGGCGGTCGGAAGATCGTTGTCGAGCAGGGCCTCGGCGGCGCGCATCAGCACCGGATCGCCGACCGAGGCGGCGATCGCGTCGAGCTCGGCCCGCTCCGCCTCCTCGACATCGCCCGCGCGCCGCAGCGCCGCCCCGAGCAGGCGGAAGGCGTCGGGGTTGCGCGGCGCGACGGCGAGGATCGCGCGTGCCTGCTGCGCCGCCAGGCGCGGGTCCTCGCGCATCAGCCGCGCCCCCTGCAGCAGCGCCTCGGCAACCGTCCCGCTCCCATCCATGGGGGCAGGTTAGAGAGGGCCGGAGCGCCTCACAAGCCGATCAGAAACGTGCACGGACCGAGGCCACCAGCCGGGCCCGGTAGATCGCGCCGAGGCGGCTCTGCGCGGTGTCGTAATAGCGCACATCCACGCCGATGCTGCGCGTGATTGCGTAGGTCGCGCCTGCATTGAAGGCGGTATAATCCGGCGCGCCCTCGCGTTCGCGGCGCGCGGCATTGGCACCAAGGCTGATCTGTGGAGACAGGCTAATCGAGGCGCCGCCTTCCACATAAAGCGAGCGGCGTGTCCCCCCGAGATCGTCGCCGCTCCAGGTCACGCTCAGCCGGGGCGTGAGAGGCCCGATCCGGCCGCTGACGACGGCGCTCAGCTCCAGCGCGTCACGGTCAGCTCCGGCCGGCACGCCGTTGTTCCACTTGTAGAGCAGGCTGAGGGCGAAATTCACGTCGCCGAGCCGTTGTCGGAAACCCGCGCCCAGCCTAGCCTCGCCATAGTCCGTGTCGTCGACATTCTTGTAATAGCCGAGCAGGACGATTGGGCCGAAGGCCAGCTCCGGCTGCGCCACGATCTGGATCCCGTCGGTCTGGAGCAGCCCTTTCGACACGCCCTGGGTGGCGGCGCTGATCTCGATTCCGGGATCGGGCGAGGGAAGGATGAACATAAGACGCTATTTGGGTGACGAAGATGAGGCTTTGATGCAAGCGGTCAATTCAGCCAGGCGGCGACCGCGTCGCCATAGGAGCGGCCGACCGGCACGAAGGATCCGTCGCTGAGGATGAGCTCCCGGCCGCCGCCATGCCTGAGCCTGATGCCGGCGACATGGGGGCGGTTGACGGCGTGGCTCTTGTGGACCCGGCCGAACCGGTCCGGGAGGGTTTCGAGCAGGCGCGCCAGCGTCTGGGTCACCAGCAGGACGCGGCCGTCCGCCAGGCGGACATCGCAATAATCGTCGGCCGCGCGAATCGCGAGGATGTCGCCCTCCGCCATCCGATGGATGCGGGTGCCGTCCTTGAGCTGGACGATCGCCTCGCCCTGCCGCTCGGCGCGGGCGAGGCGCTCGGCCAAGGCGGCGGCGCGCGCTGTCTCGTGGTCACGCTCGGCGCGCGCGCGGCGCAGGTTGCTCACCTGCTCGGCGACCAGCGCGACCAACACGGCCGCGAGCAGCAGATAATAAGCCCGGTCGAGAAAGGCGGTCAGCTGCCAGGCGAGGAGCGCGACGCAGGCGAGGGCGGCAACCACGCCGGCCGCCGCTCCAGACCTGCCCTCGCGTCGTCCGTGCAGCGCGCAAGCGCCGAGCGCCACCGCGCCCGCGAGGATGACCGCCATCGCCTTGATGTCGAACCAGGGAATCAGGAGCAGGCCCGCGGCGCCGAGCGCGCCGACCGCGAGCGGCGCCGCGCGGCGCCAGCGCGGCGCGAACCGCCGCGCGCCATAGGCGGCGACCAGGGTGGAGGTGATCGCCGCGACGATCGCGATTCCGCCCACCCGCGCCAGATGCCAGGGATAGGAATAGGAGACGAAGGTGCGGCTCACCTCCGCCACCAGCTGGAGCATCGCGGTGCCGGCGATGAAGGCAAGCAGGCGCAGCTCGCCCTCGCGCCGATCGGCGAGAGCGGCCGCCGCGAAATAGATGAAGGCGCCGGCCAGCGCGCCGAGCGCCAGCAAGGCGGGCAGATAGTCCCTCAGCCCGGGCAGGACCGGGGTCTCGTAGGGCCATATCTCGAACTGGTGCACGGGGCGGCGCACGGGCAGCCAGAGATGATGCGCGGACATGCGCACCGAGACGAGATTCTCGCCCGCATGGACGAGCCGCTGCGGCACCACGAAGCTGGAGACGAATTGGCCGGGAACTTCGCCGGCCCGGTCTGGCCCCGGCACGCCGTTGCGCCCGACGAGCACGCCGTTCCAGCGCACCTCCGCGCTCGCCATCGCGATCAGCCAGACCATCGGCGGGCGGATCAGGGGCATCGCCGCCGGGTCAACGGTCACCGTGCGGACCAGCAGAGTCTCGGGAGCTTCGAGCCGGACTTCGGTGAGGTCGACCGGCCGGCAGTCTCGCGCCGCCCTGGCGTCGGCGCAGAGGCGCACGGGTCCTGTGGTCACGGGACGCGCCGCGCCGGCGAGAAGGATCCAGGCAAGAAGCAGGAGGAGGCGTTGCACCCCCGCATCATAGGACGGGAGCATGCGCCTGTCCCTGCCGTTCACCGGCGCTTCCTGTCGTTCACCGAGCCGTGCTTGGCTTGGCGGACGCTTGCCGCGCAAGCGAGCTTATCCGCTCCGGGAGGGATATATGTTGCGTTCCATGCTGAGCCGGCTTGCCTTCGGCGCGTTCCCCGCCGCGCTCTGTGCCGGTCTCGCCGTCGCCGACCCTGCGGCCGGGCAAGCGCCGGCTCCGCCGATTCCGGTCATCGACGTCCATATGCACACGCCGCTCCAGTCCGGCGTCGCGGCCTGGCGCGCGGCCATGACGGAGCTGAACGTTCGCGCGGCGGTGCTGATCGGCACGCCGCGCCAGTGGCGGGGCATGACCGGGCTCGACGATCCCCGCTTCCTTCCGTCCCTGACCTTTCCCTGCGAGGACGGACGCGTCCCGAACGTCGGCTGGCAATGCTTCGACGACGGCGCGGCCTTTCCCGATCTCGCCGCGTTGCGGCGCTGGGCACAGGAGGGCCGGATCCGGGCGCTCGGCGAGGTGAACGCCCAATATATGGGCATCGCGCCCGGCGATCCGCGCCTGGAGCCTTATTATGCGCTGGCCGAGGAACTCGATCTTCCGCTCGGCATCCATCTCGGCATCGGGCCGCCGGGCCTCGCCTATCAGCGGCCCGGCTTTCCGCCGCGCCGCTCGCCCCATTACCGCGCCGCGGCTGGGGACGTGCTGGCGCTCGAGGATGTGCTGATCCGCCATCCGCGACTGCGCCTCTACGTCATGCACGCGGCCTGGCCGATGACCGAGGACATGCTCTACATGCTCTACATGCATCCGCAGCTCCATGTGGATGTCTCGGTGCTGCAATGGGCGATCCCGCGCGCCGCTTATTACGCGCACCTGCGAAGGCTGGTGGAGGGCGGCTTCGCCGACCGGATCATGTTCGGATCGGACGGCGGGGTGCAGCATCTGCGCGCCGGGATCGAAGCGATCCTGAACGCCGATTTCCTCACGCCCGAGCAGAAGAGGGCGATCCTCCACGACAATGCCGCGCGCTTCTTCCGTCTCGGCGCGGAGGCCGGTCCAAGCCCCTGAAGCGGAACCCGGGGGCGGCTGCCGCCGACCCGCGCAATCCCCATCCAACGATCGCCATGGAGCCAGACATGAAGCGCAGATTCCTTAACCCTCTCCTGCCGCTCGCGCTCGCCGCCGCGGCCGTAGCGACGCCGGCCGCCGCCGCGGCGCCGACCCTGCGGCTCGAACCCTTCGCCTTCCGGCTCGCCGACGGCGGAACCCTGGCGGCCGAGCGCGGCCGCTTCAGCGTTCCGGAGGATCGCAGCGACCCGCGATCGCGGCGGATCGAGATCGGCTTCGTCCGCTTCCGTTCGACCAATCCGCATCCGGGGGCGCCGATCGTCTATCTTGCCGGGGGGCCGGGCGGATCCGGGCTCGGCGCGGCGAACGGGCCGCGCCAGCCCATCTTCCTCGCGCTGAGGGCGGCAGCCGACGTCATCGCCTTCGACCAGCGCGGCGTGGGCCTCTCCAACCATATCCCCGAATGCCAGGCCGCGCACCGGCTCGATCCGGCCCTCGGCCTCACCGAGCGCGTGCTGACCGATTATTATCGCGAGACGCTCCAGGCCTGCGTCGCGCGCTGGCGCGCCGCCGGCGTGGCGGTCGGCGGCTATGATACCGAGCAGAGCGCGGACGATATCGACGATCTGCGGCGTGCGCTCGGCGTCCCCCGCCTCGACCTCTGGGGCATTTCCTACGGCACCCATCTCGCTTTGGCGACGATGCGGCGCCATCCCGCCGCAGTGGGGCGGGTCGCTCTGTCGTCGATGGAAGGGCTCACCCAGACAGTGAAGCTCCCCGCCCATGTCGATGCTGTGTTCGCGCGGATCGAGGCCGTCGCCGGCGCGGGCCTCGCGGCGCGGATGCGGCGCGTCCACGCGCGCTTCGACGCCGAGCCTCAGACGTTCACGGTCCCTGGTGTCGGCCCCGGCGGCGGCGCGGTCAGCTTCCGCGCCGATTCCTTCCCGCTGCGGATGATGGCGGGCTTCCTGCCCAAGGATCCGGACGGCATCCCGCGCCTGGTCGGCGCCTATGCGGCGCTCGAGGCGGGCCGCGGCCAGGCGCTCGCGCCGCTCGTCTACGACTTCTTCTACCGCCGCCCATTGTCGGTCGGGATGGGCGAGCTGATGGACGTGTCCTCGGGCATTTCCAGCGAGAGGCTCGCTTTGGCGCGGCGCCAGGCGGCGGGCTCGCTGGTCGGCATGGCGACCAATTTCCCGATGCCGCAGCTCGGCGGCGCCGTCCCCGGGCTCGACCTCGGCGATCGCTTCCGCCGCGAGATCAGATGGAACCGGCCGGTGCTGGTGTTCGAAGGCGATCTCGACGTGCGCACCCCGCTCGAGGAGCAGGCCGTCGCGACCGCGGGCCTTTCGGCCATGCACCGCGTCCTCGTCCGCAACGGCGGCCACGATCTGTTCGAGGCGCATCCCGACGTGCCGCGGCTGCTCGTCGACTTCTTTTCCGGCCGGCCGGTGACGGTTTCCGAGCTGTCGCTGCCCTCGCCCATGCCGGCGCGCTGAGCGGAGCGGCGCCGGCTGCGTCCCGCGGCGGGACGGGACGGGCGAAATTAACCGTCCCAGCCCCTTGCGGGAACATGGTAAACCGATTGTTAATGGCGGCGATGAACCACCTGTCGCCGCTGATCGTCCGCCGCACCGGCCCCTGGGCCGCGGCCCTGCCGCTCGAAGAGGCGGATGCGTTCGCCGGCGCCACGCCGGCGGCCTGGCTCGAGGACCTCAAGCTGTTCGCGCTCGGCTGGATCGGCGGCCTGGTCTTCTTCGGGACGCTGATAGGCTAACCCAGTCCCCAGTCCCTAAACCGTCGGCGGCAATATCTCGGTATCGGTGCAGACGACGTCGTCGCACGCCTTGTGCAGCTTCCAGGCGAGCCAGGCGGAGATCAGGCACATGGCGGCGGCGAGCAGGAGCTGGTTCTGGACCGGCAGCCCGGCCAGGGTCATGCCGACCGCGATCAGCGAGCCGACCACCATCGCGCCGGAATTGACGATATTGTTCGCCGCCACGGTGCGCGCCGCCTGCGACTTGGGGACGGTGGTGGTGAGGAAAGCGTAGAGCGGCACCACGAACATGCCGCCGGCAACCGCGATCCCGAGCAGGGAGCCGAGCAGCGGCCAGATGCCGGGATGGTGGAGGAAATCGCGGATCGTGAAATAGGTGCCGGCCGGCGCCGGGCTCCAGCTCACCGCGGTCACGTGGAAGCCGAGCACGAACAGGCCCATGACGAGCACCGCGGGCGTCGCATAGCGCGCCGAGACCTCGCCCTTGAGCAGCCGGTTGACCGCGACCGAGCCGATCGCGATCCCGACCGAGAAGATGGCGAGGAACAGGCTCGCCACCGCCTTGTCGGCGGTCAGCACGTTCTTCACCAGCGGCGGGAACTGGATGAACAGCACCGCCCCGATCGTCCAGAAGAAGCTGATCGCGACGATGGCGAGATAGAGGCGGGGAATGTGCAGGGTCGCCGCGACGAGGCGGATCGAGGAGCGCACGATGTTGAGATCGACGACATGGCCGTTGTCGATCGGCAGCGCGACCGGCACCTGGCGGCCGCTCCAATAGCCGAGCAGTGCGATCAGGATGACGGCCGCGGCCGCCGCCTGGACCGAGATCACGCCCGCGAGCAGGGTGCCCCCGAGGATCGCGATATAGGTGCCCGCCTCGACCAGGCCGGTGCCGCCGAGCACCTCGTCGGGGCGGAGCTGCTGGGGCAGGATCGCATATTTGATCGGGCCGAAGAAGGTCGAGTGCACGCCCATCGCGAACAAGGCGAGCAGCATCAGGGGCATCGCCACCGAAGCGACGAGCAGCCCCTTCCAGGCGAGCAGCAGCCCGGCCGCGCCGACCAGCATGATCGCGATCTCGACCGCCTTGATGATGCGGATCAGCCGCGCCTTGTCGGCGGCGTCGGCGAGCTGGCCCGAGAGTGCGGAAAGCAGGAAGAACGGGAGGATGAAGACACCGGTCGTGATCGCGCTGAACCAGGTCTCCGCCTGCTCATTGTTGTAGACGCGGTAGACGACGAACAGCACCATCGCGTTCTTGAACAGATTGTCGTTGAACGCCCCGAGCATCTGCGTCGTGAACAGGGGCAGGAATCGGCGGGTGCCGAGGAGATGGAAGGCGCCGGTCATCGGTTTTGCGGACGTGCGGTTCCCACGGCGGATGCCTGGCCATTGATCACGTTCGTCGGCATCCTCTTGTCAGTCTCGGGCGAACGGCCTTGCGCGGTCATAGACGGGCCGCACAAAGCCGCACAAGCCCATGCGATGGTTATCCATGGCTCCCCGCCTCTCCCAATTCTCCCATAATGGGGCTACAGGGCCGGCCAGCCCATGCTGACGCTGCCGAACCTCCTGACGCTGTCGCGCATCCTGGCGGTGCCGATCCTGGTCTTCCTGCTCTGGAGGGCGAGCCCGCTCCAATATGGCATCACCTTCGTCCTCTACTGCCTGGTCGGCATCACCGATTATTTCGACGGCTATCTCGCCCGCGCCCAGGGCACGGTCTCGCGGCTCGGCCAGTTCCTCGATCCGATCGCCGACAAGATCATGGTGGTCGCGGTCATCGTCATGCTGATCGCGCGCCCGTCGCGCGCCGGCGCGACGATCATCTCGGACTGGCACCTGATCCCGGCCCTGATCATCCTGCTGCGCGAGATCATCGTCTCGGGCCTGCGCGAGTTCCTCGCGACTTTGCAGGTCTCGGTCCCGGTGAGCGCGCTCGCCAAGTGGAAGACGACCCTGCAACTGGTCTCGCTCGGCGCCCTGATCCTCGCCGGCGCGCTGCCGGGGTGGCCCTGGGTGCTGCTCGTCGGCCTGGTCAGCCTGTGGAGCGCCGCCGCTCTGACCCTGGTGACCGGCTGGGATTATCTGCGAGTCGGCCTCAAGCACATGGACTGAGCTTGCGGTCAGGCCGCCGCCTTCAGCGCATCGGCCAGCATCCGGAATTCCTTCTCGCGCGGGGAGCCGCGGCGCCAGACCAGGGCGATGCGGCGCGAGGGATGGTCGGCGTCGAGGCGGCGCGCGACCACGCGGGTTCCGGCGAGAATCCCCGCCTCCATCGCCATTTGCGGGATCAGGGTCATGCCGAGGCCGTTGTCGACCATCTGCACCAGAGTGTGGAGCGAGGTGCCGAGGATCGCGGCCTCGGCGCGCAGCTCGGGGCGGTTGCAGGCCGAGAGCGCATGGTCCTTCAAACAATGGCCGTCCTCGAGCAGCAGCAGCTTGGTCTCGTCGATCGCCGCGGCGGAGACGAGATCGGGCAGGCCTTCGGCATCGCCCGGGGGAAAGGCGATCAGGAAGCGGTCGTCGAACAGATCGGCCTTCTCGACGTCGCCGCACGTATAGGGGAGGGCGAGCAGCACGCAATCGAGCTGGCCGCGGTGGAGCGCGTCGCAGGCGGACTGGCTGGTCTCCTCGCGCAGATAGAGCTTGAGGTCCGGCCATTGCTCGCGGAGCCGCGGCAGCAAGGTCGGCAGCAGGAAGGGCGCGATCGTCGGGATCACGCCCATGCGCAGCTCGCCGGCGAGCGGCTTGCCGGCGGCGCGGACCATGTCGGCGAGATCCTCGGTATCGCGCAGGATGCGCTGCGCCTTCTCCGCGACGCGGCTGCCGAGCGGGGTGAAGCGCACCACGCGCCGGGTGCGCTCGACCAGGGTCACGCCGATCACAGTCTCCAGCTCCTTGATCCCGGCCGAGAGCGTGGACTGGGTGACGAAGCAGGAATCGGCCGCGCGGCCGAAATGGCCGTGGGTCTTCAGCGCCACCAGATATTGGAGCTGCTTCAAGGTGGGGAGGTAGGTGCTCACGTTCCCGGCCGCGGCGATTCATCGTCCTGATCGATCAATGCACGCGCTTTAAGCTGACAAAACGATGAAAGCCAACCGCCGTCGCCGATCGGGCCTGCCGAAAGCCGCGCGCCTGCGGTAGAGCGTCGCCACCGACTCGAAGGAGGTTGTGATGCGCTACAGGACTCTCGGCCGCTCCGGCCTGATCGTCTCCGAGCTTTGCCTCGGCACCATGACGTTCGGCGGCGGCGAAGGAATGTGGCAGGTGGTCGGCAAGCTCCAGCAGGACGAGGCCGACGCCTTGGTCAAGGCCGCGCTCGACGCCGGAATCAACTTCTTCGACACGGCCAACGTCTATTCGGAGGGCCAGTCGGAGACGATCCTCGGCCAGGCGCTCAAGAATCTGGGCGTCGCGCGCGACCAGGTCGTGGTGGCGACCAAGGTGCTCGGACGGATGGGGAAGGGGCCCAATGCCGCTGGCGCCTCACGCGGCCACATTTTCGACCAGGTCGAGCATAGCTTGAAACGACTCCAGCTCGACCATATCGATCTTTATCAAATACATGGCGTCGATCCTTCAACGCCGATCGAAGAAACGATCGAGGCGCTGGACAGCCTCGTGCGGCGCGGGATCGTGCGCTATGTCGGCCTGTCCAACTGGGCGGCCTGGCAGATCGCCAAGGCGGTGGGCATCGCCGAGCGGCGGAACCTCGTCCGGCCGACCTCGCTCCAGGCCTATTATACGATCGCCGGCCGCGAGCTCGAGCGCGAGCTCGTCCCGATGATGCAGTCCGAAGGGGTCGGGCTGATGGTCTGGAGCCCGCTCGCCGGCGGCCTGCTTTCCGGCAAGTATAGCCGCGACGACGAGAAGGGCGACGGCGGCCGCCGCGCCAGCTTCGACTTCCCGCCGGTCGACAAGAACCGCGCCTATGACATTATCGACGCAATGAAAAAGATCGCCGAGGCGAAGGGCTACACGGTCGCCCAGATCGCCATCGCCTGGCTGCTCCACCAGGAAGCGGTGACGAGCGTCATCGTCGGCGCCAAGCGGCCCGAGCAGCTCCAGGACAATCTCGGCGCGATCGACGTGACGCTGGACCACGAGGAGCTCGCCGCGCTCGACGCGGTCAGCCGGCCCACGCCCGAGTATCCCGGCTGGATGACCGAGCGGCAGGCGACCTACCGCTATGTCGACGCGATGCCGCCGCCGCGACCGGTCAACCGCTGATCGAGGTCTCCGCGCCTTCGCTGTCGAGGAAGCGGGCGATGGTCGCGCCGAACCTTTGCTCGGGCGGGGTGGTGAAGCTGATCCCTTTCTCGTCGCGCGCGGCATAGAAGGCGGCGAGATCCTCGACTCCGAAACCGAGCTGGACGCTTCCGGCCGGATGCTCGTCGGAGGCGGCGTGCAGCGCCAGGGTCGTCGGGCCGGTGTCGAACTCGGTCCAGAAGGGCGAGGCGAATTTGAGGATCAGGCCGAGCGTGTCGCGGTGGAAGGCGACCGCCTTGTCCATGTCGGCGACATATTTGATCGCATAGCGAAGCTGCATCCTTCCTCCTCCCTCACTCTTCGGCCGCCGGCCCAGCCCGCCACTGCGCATCGACCCGCGGAGGAAGCGCGTGCATCCGGCTGACGAAATTCGCGACCTGCCACATCTCGGCTTCGCTCAGCAGGCCGTGCCAGGCGCCCATGCCCGAATAGCGTATGCCGTCGCGCACCGTGACGAACGCCTCGGCCGGAGTCAGGTGCTCATGGCCCTGCGCCTGCCAGAATTGTGGGACGCGGGGGTAGAAGCCGGCGCTGCCCCAGGCGCTCGGTCCGCGCGAGCCGCCATGACAGCCGGCGCAATTCTCGCGGTAGACGCTCATGCCCGCGACCAAGGCGGCTTCGTCGCCGGGCGCGACCGGGTTGGCGAGACCCTCGGCGCGCCGCTCGAGCGAAGCGTCGAGCGCCCGCTCCCCGATCTCTTCCTCCCAGCCCGGCGGCGCCGAGAGGCTGTCGCTGGACAGGAAGCCGAACAAAGCGAGCGCCGTCAGCAACAGCGGCAGGAAGACCAGGCCGCCTACGAAGGCGGCGAGCAGGGCAGGCCAGCGTCGCATCGCCGCCTCCTTTCGTCAGAGCCCATTGCCGCCAAGTCTAGGCTGCGGCGAGATAGGCGTCCAGCCGGGCGAGATGGGCGGCCTTCTCCTCCTCCGGAAGGAAGGAGCCGAGAAAGGAGTTGCGCGCGAGCGTGGCGAGGTCGTCGCGGCCGAGGCCCCGGCCGTGCGCGGCGGCCCGGTAATTGTCGTTCACATAGCCGCCGAAATAAGCGGGATCGTCGGAGTTGATCGTGGCGCGGAGGCCGGCGCGGAGCATCTTGTCGATCGGGTGCGCAGCCATGTCGGGCACGACGCAGAGCTTCAAATTGGAGAGCGGGCAGACGGTGAGGGTCATCTGCTCGCGCGCCAGCCGCTCGGTCAGCGCCTCGTCCTCGAGCGAGCGGTTGCCATGGTCGAGCCGGTCGATCTCGAGCAGGTCGAGCGCTTCGTAGACATAGGCCGGCGGCCCTTCCTCGCCGGCATGGGCGACGCGCCGGAGGCCCAAAGCTGCCGCCGCGGCGAACACCCGCGCGAACTTTTCGGGCGGATGGCCGAGCTCGGAGGAATCGAGCCCGACCGCTTCGATCCGGTCGAGCCAGGGCCGGGCCTGCTCGAGCGTGACGAAGGCGTCGGCCTCGTCGAGATGCCTCAGGAAGCAGAGGATCAGCTTCGAGGTGATGCCGTGCCGAGCCTCGGCATCCGCCATCCCGGCGAGCAGCCCGCGCATCACCGTGTCGAACGAGATGCCGCGCGCCGTATGGGTCTGGGGATCGAAGAAGATCTCGGCATGGACGACATTGTCCGCGGCCGCGCGCTCGAAATAGGCGGCGGCGAGGTCGCAGAAATCCTCCTCGGTGCGAAGCACGTCCGCGCCCTGATAATAGATGTCGAGGAAGTCCTGAAGGTTCGAGAAGCTGTAGGCCGCGCGCACCGCCTCGACGCTGTCGAACGGGATCTCGACCCCGTTGCGCTTGGCCAGCGCGAACATCAGCTCGGGCTCGAGGCTGCCCTCGATATGCATGTGGAGCTCCGCCTTGGGCAGGCCGGCGATGAAGGCGTCGAGATCGGTCATGGGCCGAACCTTAGTGCAGGCTTGGCAATGGCGGAAGGGCCAGTCATGGTAACGCTCCCATCGGCGGAGAGGCGTGGAAATGGCGCGAAGACTGGCATTCGCACTGGCGCTCCTGCTGCTGCTCCCCGCGCCCGGCCTGGCGCAGCATTGGGTCGGAAGCTGGGCGGCGTCGCAGCAGATTCCGGAGCCCAATAACGCGCTGCGCCCCGAGCAGCTGACCGACGTCACCCTGCGCCAGCTGATGCGTGTCACGCTCGGCGGGCCGCGGCTGCGCGTCCGCCTTTCCAACCTCTTCGGCACGGCGCCCCTCTTGATCGATTCGGTCCATGTCGCGCGCACCGCCGGTGGGGACAGCGCCCGCATCCTCCCCGGCGGCGTGGCGCTGACCTTCGCCGGCCGCTCCAACGTCGTGATCCCGGCCGGCGCCGAGATCAGCTCCGATCCCGTCGCCTTCGCCCTGCCGCCGCTCGCCACGGTCGCGGTGACGACGCACGTGCCCGCGCCGCCGGCGCAGCAGACAAGCCATCCGGGCTCGCGCGCCACCTCCTGGCTGCTCCGCGGCAACCATGTCGCCGCGCTCGACCTTCCCGGCGCAGAAGGCGTCGAGCATTGGTACCTGCTCTCGGGGATCGACGTCGAGGCACGTGATGGGGCTGCCGCGATCGTCACGCTCGGCGATTCGATCACCGACGGGCGCGGCGTCACCCATAGCGGGAACAACCGATGGCCGGACGTGCTCGCCGAAAGGCTCCAGGCCGATCCGCGCACCCGCCATCTTGCCGTGCTCAACCATGGCGTCGGCGGCGGCCGCGTGCTGCTCGACGGCGCCGGGCCGAACGCCCTGGCCCGCTTCGAGCGCGACGTCCTCGCCCAGCCGGGCGTGCGCTACGTCATCATCCTCGAAGGGGTGAACGATCTCGGCACCTTCACCCGCGACGCGCCGCAATCGCCCGAGGCCCATCAGGATCTCGTCCACCGCCTCATTGCCGCTTATGCCGAGATGATCCGCCGCGCCCGCGAGCGCGGGATCATGGCGATCGGCGGCACCATCATCCCCTTCGCGGGCTTCGAGCTCTACCACCCGACCGAGGTCAACGAGGCCGACCGCCAGGCGGTCAATGCCTGGATTCGCGCGCCCGGCCATTTCGATGCAATCGTCGATTTCGACGCGCTGATGCGCGATCCGGCCCATCCGGAGCGGATGCGGCCGGGGATGGACAATGGCGACCATATCCATCCCTCGATCGCCGGCTATCGGGCGATGGCGGAGGCGGTGCCTCTCGACCTCTTCACCCGCCGGCGCTGAATTTTTCGACGGATCGGCGGTGAGCGCTTTTCGCGCCGATTGAGGGGCGGTTCATCTGGAAGCCCCGATCGGACGCGATTATCTCCGGGCTGTAACGACGGGACATCTGCCATGACGTCGGCGCTGCTGGCCTATCTGGAATCGATCAAGGCGCGCGATCCCGCGCCGCGCTCGCGGTGGGAGATACTGCAATATCCCGGCGTCTGGGCGCTTTTTTATCACCGCATCGCCCACTGGCTGTTCGGGAAGGACCTCTTCTTCCTCGCCCGCCTGGTCAATCACTGGTCACGCCTGGTGACCGCGATCGACATCCATCCGGGCGCCGACATCGGAAAGAACTTCTTCATCGAGCATGGCTTCGTCGTGATCGGCGAAACCGCGACGATCGGCGACGACGTCACCATCTACCAGAAGGTCACCCTGGGCGGGACCAATCCGACCGACGGCGTCGGCGGCAAGCGCCATCCCACGATCGAGGACGGCGTGATCATCGGTTCGGGCGCGCAGGTGCTGGGGCCGATCATCGTCGGCGCGCGCGCGCGGATCGGGAGCAATTCGGTGGTGAACAAGGACGTGCCGCCCGGCGCGACCATGGTCGGCACCCCGCGCGGTCCACCCTGGTCGCCGCCGAGCACAGCGCGGGCGCGTTCCTGCCCTACGGCACGCCCGGCCCCGGGACCCCCGATCCCGCCACCCGAAAGCTGGAGAGTCTCCAAAACGAGGTCGACGAATTGCGCGCGCGGCTCGCCGAGCTGGTCGAGGAGCGCAATCTCGAGATGGGGGCCCGGGAGAGGGAAGGGGCGGGATCGAAACGGCGCAAGGCTGGCGGCCGGCGCCGCGCCTGATGCCGCCGCCAGCATCGGGCGCCCGTCCGGCGAGGCGACCGTTCGTCAGCCCATCCGGCGCTTTCGTCGCGGCGCGGCAACGCGCCATCTGGAAATCTTAACCGGACCCGCTTATCTCTAGGCCGTAACGATAGAAAGTCTTCCATGGCGTCGGCGCTGCTGGCCTATCTGGATTCGATCAAGGCGCGCGATCCCGCGCCGCGCTCGCGGTGGGAGAT
>Ga0070686_100000461_pt1 | contig 24755 bp, 29 predicted proteins | sample KBSS23LmetaG_FD_65654 | JGI IMG/M metagenome (GOLD analysis project Ga0070686, IMG submission 65654) | Switchgrass rhizosphere microbial communities from Kellogg Biological Station, Michigan, USA - KBS S2-3L metaG | ecosystem: Host-associated > Plants > Roots > Rhizosphere ... | reverse complement strand
TGATTGCGGCGGAGAGCGGCCATCGCCGCTATCTCGTGACAGGGGATGAATCCTATCTCAAAGCCTACCGGGGTCTGGTCGAGCAAATGCCCGAATTCTCCCGCTACCTTCAAGCGTTGGCCGGTCCGTCCGGACAGGAGGAACGCATCAGGGCGCTGGAACAGCTCATCCAGCAGCAACTGGACATCGAGACCGAGGCCATCCGCAAGCGGAGCACTCAAGGCGCTGAGGCCGTGCGTCACCTGGCCTTGCCCGGCGTCGCGAAGCGCGAACTCGACGACATCCATCGGCTGATGTCGGAGCTCGAGAGTTCGGCACAGCAGGCCACCCGAACTCGAGTGCTGCAATCGGCAGGAACGACCCGCAGCACAATTGCGCTCCTCGCGCTGGGCGCGATGCTGCAGCTCGTCCTGCTGGGGTCTGTGTATTTTCTGATCCATTACGACATTACCAACCGGCGGCGAGTGGCCGCGGAATTGCGGCGCCAGGGGGAGCTGCTGCAGGCGGCCAACAAGGAATTGGAAGCGTTCAGTTATTCGGTCTCCCACGATCTCAGGGCGCCGCTGCGCCACATTGACGGGTACGCGGCGCTCCTCTCGAAGACGGCGGGGGAGGCGTTGAACGACAAGGCGAGGCGCTATCTGCAGACCATTTCCGACTCGGCCAAGCAGATGGGACAACTGATCGACGATCTCCTGGTGTTCTCACGGATGGGACGCCAGGAGATGCTCCACAGCACCGTCAATCTGAACCAGCTGGTCCGGACGGTCATTCATGATTTGCGTCTTGACTTGCAAGGAAAGACCATCTCCTGGACAATTGGCTCGTTGCCGGAGGTGCCGGGCGATCCGGCGATGTTGCGTCAGGTGTTCATGAATTTGCTCACCAACGCCGTCAAATTCACGGCCACGAGGCCGCAGCCGAGCATTGAGATCGGCACGACCCGTGACTCCCCTGGCGAAGTGACCGTATTCGTCCGCGACAACGGGGTCGGGTTCGACATGCAGTACGTGAATAAGCTGTTCGGCGTGTTTCAACGCCTGCACCGGAACGACGAATTCGAGGGCACAGGGATCGGCCTGGCGAATGTGCGCCGGATTATTCACCGGCACGGCGGGCGGACATGGGCCGAAGGGGCCCTCGACCAAGGCGCGACGTTCTATCTGTCACTTCCCTTGAAAAGGACATCCTCATGACCACTGTGAAACCGATCCTTTTGGCGGAGGATAATCCGCGCGACGCGGAACTGGCACTCGCCGCGATGGAGGAGCATCACATTGCGGACAAAGTCGTCGTCTGTCATGATGGCGCAGAAGTGTTGGATTATCTGTATTGCCGCGGGGCCTTCAAGAGCCGGGAATGCGGCAATCCGGTCGTCGTATTCCTGGACCTGAAAATGCCGAAGGTGGACGGCATCGAGGTTCTGAGAACGATCAAGAACGATGCGAATCTCAAGCCGATTCCGGTCGTCATGCTGACGTCCTCCCGCGAAGAGCGCGACCTGGCTCAAAGCTATGCGCTCGGTGCCAATGCGTATGTGGTCAAACCGGTGGAGTTCCAGCAGTTCATCTCGGCGGTGAAGGAACTCGGCGTATTCTGGGGAGTCATCAACGAACCCCCGCCTGAAGGGAACTAAGTCCACTACAGCCTGGCATCTGGCCGAAAGGAGTCTGCCCTAGAGGACCTGTGAAAACTCCCCTCCGCCTGCTCCTTCTCGAGGACGATCCTGTCGACGCCGATCTCGTCGCCGCCACGCTTTCGGAAGCGGGGCTCGCGTGCACCGCCCATCGCGTGGATACACGTAGCGCTTTTATTGCCGCCCTCGAAAGCGGGGCGTACGATCTCATTCTCGCCGACTATTCTATCCCCGGCTTCGACGGCATGACGGCGCTTTCATTGGCTCGGGAACAGGCGCCGGACATTCCGTTTCTCTTTGTCTCCGCCACTATCGGAGAGGAATTGGCCATTGATGCAATGCACCAGGGCGCCACGGACTACGTCTTGAAGCAGCGATTGGGCCGGCTTGTCCCCTCTGTGCAACGGGCGCTCCGCGAACGCGACGAACGCCGGGATCGCAAAAGGGCCGAAGAGGCGCTGGCGCAGAGCGAGCGACAGTTCAGGCAGGCGCAGAAGTTTGAAGCGGTCGGGCGCCTCGCCGGCGGCATCGCACACGACTTCAACAACCTCCTTACCGTCATCATGGGCTACGGCCATGTGCTGGCGACGGAACTGGGCCGTGAGCATCCCCTCTACACAAAGATCGAGGAGACTCAAAAGGCCGGCGAGCGCGCCGCCATGCTGGTTCGTCAGCTCCTGGCCTTCAGCCGGAAGCAGCCGCTTGAACCGAAACACGTGAGCCTCAACAATGTCGTCTCCAACCTGGAAGGCATGCTGCAGCGATTGATCGGCTCCGACATTCGTCTGGTCATCGGACTTGATCCCGGCAACAGCCAGGTTCTGGCTGATCAGGCCCAACTGGAACAAGTGCTCATGAACCTGGTGGTGAATGCACGGGACGCGATGCCGAACGGCGGGACGCTGATCATCGAGACCGCCCAGGTCGAACTGGCGAAGTCTCCGTTGTACCATGTCGATCCGTTGCCGCCGGGACCCTATGTCAAGCTCTCGGTCGGAGACACCGGAAGCGGGATGGACCGTGACACCCAGGCTCATATCTTCGAGCCGTTCTTCACGACGAAAGAGGAAGGGAAAGGCAGCGGCCTCGGCCTTTCGACGGTATTCGGCATCGTGACGCAATCCGGAGGGGCGATCGACGTGAGCAGCCGCGTCGGACAGGGCACCAGATTCGACATTTTCTTTCCGAGGATGGCTCCCGAAGCCCATCCGGCATCTTCCCCGCAACCGCCCGCACAGCCCGTGGGAGGCCATGAGACCATCTTACTGGTGGAAGACGACGCCAGCGTGCGCATTCTGTTGCGGGACGCGCTGAGGAAGCTCGGCTACCGGGTGCTCGAAGCGAAGCAGGGCCTGGAGGCTTGCCTTCTCGCTTCGCAGGAGCTGGATCGGCTGGACTTGCTGCTGACCGACATGGTCATGCCCGGCATGGGCGGCAGGGAACTGGCCCAACATCTGATGAGCATCAAGCCGGACCTTCGCATTCTCTTTATGTCCGGCTTTACCGATGATGTCGGTATCCTGGCGGGACATGAACATGGCACCAGCGGATTTCTCCAAAAGCCATTTACGCCGGAACTGCTGGCCCGCACGGTGAGAAAAATCCTGGATGCTCCATTGAATGCTTTTCCCCACACGGCTACGAAGCGGGCCTCGCGGTAAGCGTGCTACCTGCCAAGATCCGGCGGCCGGGTTTGACGCTGAGGCCCGCCCTCCCTATACTCCACTTGAACGCGATGAAGTTTCTCCGTGAATCGATGTTCGCACCTGTGCTGGTCATTCTCGCCGGACTTTCCAGTGTCGGATCCATCAGCCATTCGGCGTCGGGGCAATCCATCGCGTGGGACCGTCCCGCGGACGGGCTGGCGATCGGCATCTGGGATCCGTCGCCGCTGTGCAGCGACGTGCCGCCGCTGGTCGTCTCGGAGATCGATCCGCTGCGGTACCGCATCTCCGTGCACTATTTCCGCAACGAGACTCTGCTTGAGCCACCCGATATTCACGAGTGGCAGAGGCGAACGGGCCATGACCTGGTTTTTAACGCCGGCCTCTTTCGCGAGAACTTTTCCTATTTGGGACTGCTGTACGCACAGGGAAAGCCTCTTGGAGGGAAGCGGCATGCGTCCTGGATGGGGCTTTTCGTCGCCGAGCCAACCCAGGCAGGCGCATCACGGGCAGGGATCCTCGATTTGTCGACCGATCCGTTCGACGAGGAACGCCCCCCCTATAGTGAAGCGGCCCAATCCCTGATGCTGTTGGATCGAACCGGCAAGGTTCGCGTCAAACAGAGCGGCAAGCAATCCCAGCAAACCATCGTTGCGGAGCTTCAGAACGGACACGTGCTGATCATGAAAACGACCGAGGTCGCCTCTCTGCACGCGATCGGCCGCTGCCTGCATGAAGCCTATCCGGAAGTGCGCCAGGCAATGGCGATGGATGGAGGGTCGTCGTCGGACCTCTCGATCAGCCCCGCCTTGCAACGCGCGGTCGAGAAGACCGAAGGGACGCATGCTTGGATGGCCCTTCTCAATGCCGGCCCCGTCGGTCACATCGGCCTGCCGGCGGTCATCGGCGTCAGCCCGCGGCGGAACTCGTCGCGTCCATGAGCCGTACCGTGGGGAACGCGTGGATGAGACTGCTAGCGCGAGACCGGGTAGCCGGCCTCGACCCACGCATTCATGCTCCCTCGAACATTGTAGACGTGGGTGTATCCCAGGTCGGCCAAGGTTTCGGCCGCGATGTTGCTTCGGTGGCCGGACTGGCAGTACACCACGATGTGCTCGTCCAGAGGCACCCCGATTTCCCGATGACGGGTCTTGATCTCACGAAAATCGATATTGAGATCGGTGCCGGGGATGAACCCCCCCGCATGTTCCTCCGGCGAACGTACATCAATGAGGACAAAGCCCTTTTGCGCCATCGACGGCGCTTTGGTGAGGCCCGCTCGCAGTTGCTGGACTGACAACAGATAGGAGTGGTGGGCGGAGACTCCAGTCGTGAACCCGGCAATCAGCAATACCCCGGCCAACGTGATGGCAATTCGGCGAATCATGGTAGACCTCCTGAGGACAGTCTTTTTGCGCCAGATGCGCGGGTGTGGTGGTTATCATAGGAGCCGCATGAAGAATTGGTCAAGCCTCGGATGTGCCCTCGTCCTGCTGCTCACCGGCTGCGCCGAGGGCGCGAAGTTGGTTCAACGCGGTGAGGACGGAGGTGTCGTCACGTATCCTTTCAAAGCGGAGCATGGCCCCATGCTGTCGTCCTTTCGGAAAGATGCGCTGTCTCTCATGAAAGACACCTGCGGAGCAGGCTATCAGATCATCCGCGAAGGGGAGGCCAAAGGCAGGGCGCGAGTGGTGGGTGGCATCGAAGGCGGGCAGGAGGTCGTCCGCGAACGGCGATGGGGGATCGAGTTCCGCTGCAAGTAAGCGCCGACTATGACGCGGTGTGACCGTACATTGCGGTCAAATCGTCGATCGTCAGCAGACTGATCACCTTCACACCGTCAGCTTCCACTTTCGCCCGACCTTCCTGTTCCTTTCGATCCACAATCACCAGCGCGCAACGAACGTGTAGTCCAGCCTGCCTCGCGGTCGCGACAGCTTTGAGCAGCGATCCTCCGCTGGTCAGGACATCGTCCACAATCAAGGCGCGATCTCCGGACCGGATGGCGCCTTCGATGAGCTTTCCCAGGCCGTGATCCTTCGCCTGCTTGCGTACGACAAATGTGCGCCATTCCCGCTTGGGATCAGCCGCATACGCGAAATCCGAGATGGTGGTCGCAATCGAAATCGCGCCGATTTCGAGCCCACCGAGACAGTCGATCTCCACTCCGGCCAACGCCTCATGGGCGAGCTGGCCGACCAAGCGGCGGGCGGACGGATGCGCCATCAAGGCACGACAGTCGACATAAAATGGGCTGACCTGTCCCGACGCCAGTGTAAATCCTTTTGTCCGATCCCACTTGAATGACTGCGTCTCGTGGAAGGCCCGTGATAATTGCTCTCGAAACGACGCCATGCTTCTTCCTTCCCCTCCGAACGACGGCGGTGATTGTACACCGTCGCTCAATCAATGTCAGAGCTTTTCATCCGTCGCAGGATCGGATCGAACGTCATGAGAACCGTCTGACCTGCTGCCGCAACGTTTCTGCAATGAGATGGACATCAAACGGCCAGGCGTAGTGCAATTCGACTCCCGGATGTTTGGGCCGTAATCGCGCAAGTGTTTCCGGGATCTCGATCTCGGAATGGGCGCCACCGGGTGTGAACATGGTGGTTGCGATGGTGATGTGGGTCGCGCCTTGCCTGATTAGGTCCTCGACGGATTCCTCTACGGTGGGAGAGCAGAATTCATTGTACGCCAATGCAAACAGGGTCCCGTCCAGCATCGGACGCAAGGCGGCGCCGACCGCTTCCAATCCGGCCTGGTAGGGATCGTTGGCCGCCGTCCTGGGCCACCGACGTATGGTTGCATCCAGGTGCTGCTCCTCCGCCGACGGGGGCGTTCCCGCCGCGCGCCTCTGCGCTTCGAGGCGTTTCAATTTGCTGATCACTTCAGGAGGGCAGTCTTTCGGAACGCCTCCGTGACCAACCAATACAACGCCCTGCACGACCGTCGGCATGCACACCCCCTTGGCTACACGTAATTCCGCAGCATCAGTTCCTTGGGATGCGGATTGAGATAGACCTGCTGTTGAAGGTATCCGATCTCGTACATCGTCGCGTAATGCTTAATCAGCGTAACAGGCACGATAAGCGGCACGATGCCTTGGTGATAGTCCGCGAGCACTCCGTCGAGTTCCGTGCGTTCCCTGGGCAGCAGCCGGTCCTTTAAATGTCCGACGAGATGCTGCAGCACATTGACCTGTTTTCGCCTGGTCGCCTTGACCGCCAGAGCCGTCATGAACAGGCGCCCGTAGAGATCGGCCAGTGTCTTGGGTGTATAGCAGTGCGCACGCGCAACCAATCGACCCAGGGACTGATAAGCCTCGCGACTATGGGCCATCAACAAGTATTTATGAATGGTGTGAAAGTCGACGATCGATTGGCGCAAGAGCCGGCCGCGGAGCAGGACTTGCCATCGGTGGTAGCAGAAGATCCGTTCGAGAAAGTTATCGCGCAGGGCAGGGTCGCACAGACGGCCCTCGTCTTCAACCGGCACGAGGGGGAAGCGTTCCGTGAAGGCTCTGGCGAAGAGGCCTGCTCCGCCGCGGCTCGGCATGCCTTGGGCATTGTAGAGTTTGACCCGCTCGATTCCGCAGCTCGGCGAATCTTTTTTGAAAATGTATCCCGAGAGATTCGTTCGTTCGAGCGCCTCGAGCTTACTCTCGGTGAATTCGGTCAAGGGCTTGGTCAGGTTCCGCTTGCTCGCGATCGTGATGAGCTGAGGGCTTTTCGCATCGCCGACCAGGCGCATGGCTTCGCGAGGAGTGCCCAAGCCCGCCTCTGCCTCCGGGCAGACCGGCACCCACTCGACATATCCACCCAACACATCGGTCAGAAACCTGTCCTTCTTGTGTCCTCCGTCGAAGCGGACCTCCTCACCCAACAGACAACTGCTCACGCCGACACGGATGGGCAGCGACTCAGGCGCTTCGCTTAGCACGATCTCACCACCGAGGCTCCTTGAATGAATGGCTCACGATTCCGAAACACGTGTGCCCCTCGCAATTCCAAGAGCCATTATAACTACCGGGATCGTGAGCTGACCATGACCAGCATGGTGAAGCAACATTGATGGCGGCGAGAAGCCTCTAGGGTGATCCCGTGTGTTCGTGCTCCGCGCAGGGGATAAGGGGGGGGCTTCTGCATGCACCAGATCCCCGCTCAGATGACAAATGGCAGTCCAATAACCACGCCCCCGCTAAAGATCATGATTTACCACCGATTTCAGTCCAGCTGATCTACCAACGCTTGTACCGTGAGCGGTGCATTGCCTTCCAACCGGTTGTTCACGAGGACATAGGCTCTCCGGTTCTGCCCGATCGCATCCTTGATCAACACAACGGCTTCTTTTCGCATGTCAGGCAGTTCACCGACGATCTTGGTGTACGGCTCCGCACGTTTCTTCGCCGCTTCATACGACATCCTGAGCGGCGTGAGTAAACGCAGCACGGTGAAGGGAGCCGTAAAGGCTTCCAGCTTCTGGTGTTGCTCGGCAACAGCTGGCATAAAGGACCAATGGTTATAGACGTGCGCCACGTCGTGTCCGGCCAGCATGTCTCGATAGCGCGTGCCAAGTATTCCCGAGTTTCGGATTTCCACCGCATAGCTGAAGTCTCGTGGCATTTGAGCAAAGAACTTGTCGAGTTTGTCGACAAAATCTTTCGCGAGCAGGCCGTGGCGTTGGAATTCGAACAGGAAGGGTCCGGTGTTCGACCCAAAACCCGCTTCCCGATAGGGCGAGAGCACCAGCTCTTTGAACAAGACCGCATCGAGGAACCGGAGGTTGGCTTGCCCAGCTTTCACACCATACCGAGGGTGACTCGAGAAGGTAGGGATGGTGAGTTCCTCCCAGACCTTGCAGCACATCTGGAAGTCTTCAGGCATTTGCGTGAGGTAATGCCGAAGTTGGTTGACGGTCGGCGGCCGGTAGAAAGTCGAATCATTGCCGACGGTACGAAACAGTGGCTCGCCGTTGTACCGATACTGGCAATACTCGCCTAAGCATTCCCGGGCAAAGTTCGTCTTCTTGTACGCTTTCTGATAGACCTGCCCTTGCCAGCCCTCATAGGTCCATGTCGAGGTACCAAAGCGAATGAGCGGAGAAGGCGCCACGGAGCGGCAGTTTACCGACTGGTAGTGAGTCTCACAACCATCAAACTCGTTGATTATAAAGCACCCCGTTGGCCGCCCGCTGAATTAACCCTCCGGACACATTCAGGTAATCCCGTCGCAACCTTCGCAGACTACCTTGTACTGAGATTGCAAGAATTCCTAGCATCCCTATGAGACCGATTACCGAGAAATTGATTCGTGAGTCTCAAAGCGGCAAGCCGAACTGGCTCTGTGTGAGCAGCCCTTATCTGCTGAAACTGCTCATGATCATTCTTAGCAAGTTCTTGCCTGGATCCATCCACCAACCGCTCCCTCCGCTGCCTCACAGTTGGCAGATCCTTCGGCCTTCGACACGAAGGATTTCAAGCCGACCCTCTCCGCCCCCCTTCCCCTTACTCGATAACAAGACGACTCTTCGCTCACCAGCTCTGCGCTGATCGGGCCGCCAGGACACACCGGCGCTGAACGGCCGCCGCACAAGACCATGACGCCTCCTGCACGAGAGATATCCGGGGAAAAGGGTGTTGGGCCGTTTGGACGTCGCCGACCCACCTTGGATTATCTCTGGGGAACGTTTGGTACCTGTAAAAGAAGGCATGAATATCACTGCGGAAATCCGTGGTCGTCATTCACATCCGCCCACCGGACGTTCATTCACTTCTTACCTCGTCAGAGGGATTGAGCCCCGGTATGTGTGAAGTCTATGCTCACAGCCATGATCACGGTCCTCCTGGTTGACGATTATCCGGCCATGCGGCAACTGCTTCGCGACATCCTCGAACGGCATTCCGACATCCGTGTGATCGGTGAAGCCGCAACGGGGGAGGAGGCCGTGGCCCAAAGCACCAACCTCCACCCTTCTGTCGTCGTCATCGATATCCAGTTGCCGACCATGACTGGCATGGAAGCGACAAGCCTGATCAAGCGTCAAAGTCCTTCCACCACGGTCATTGCCCTGACGGCAGGCGCATCAGACTTGAGCGAAACGGCAATGCGAGATGCCGGCGCCGCGACCGTGTTGAGCAAAGGCGATCTGCTCCATACGCTGTATCCGGCGATCATTGGCCGCGGACGTGCCCCTCAAGGTCTGGGCGCTACTGCGGATACGTGATGCGACCTTCACTAAAAGATGTTTGGGCAAGCGAAAAGTGAAGACAAACTCGAATCCGAGCCATTCGGCCCCAGTGGCGTTTTTTGGAAAACTAGGGTTTTGGACCAGGCGCTACTCCTCTGCGATTTAATATAACGGCTGTGCCCATACCAGGAGACCAACTAGCCAGCGCGGAGGCGATTTATGAAACCGATGAAACCAATCGTTAAGCATGGATTGAGATGTTGGAAGTGCTCGGGCGCGCTCAAGGCCGAGACAGTTCATCTTCAGAGTGGGCTTGATATTAAGCACTACGGCTGCCACGACTATGGCCGCAAATGGCCTGCTGGCGTCAAGCCGCAGCGAATGATTGCGGCCTGATCGCAGACGATTTCGTTCCTCTAACACAATCAGCAAACGGGCGTTTAGCCACTGATTCTTTCCGAGGCCGTTTGGATCTTTCACTCATCCTCTCGCGCCTACTACGGCCTAACCCGTACAGAATTAAGGCAGGGACAATGGGTCCTTGCGCGCCATTCCATTTCCTTGTACCGGAGCATCCCGCCCACAATTATTTCCAGTGACGTTCCGATGAACCTAAGAAGGTACGGGCGCCTCCCTGCAGAATATCGTGCCTCGTTTAGTACTGCTTCCGCTCACGGCCAAGGGATAGTTGTTGATATCTCAATTGGCGGTTGCAGAGCTCGAAGTATCTTCATAACCCAGCAAGATGAAAATTTAGGAGTGGTGATTCGTCTGCCAGAGCACGAGACTCCTCTCTACGTCATGCGAGCGATCGTCAGGTGGACGAATGCCGACGAATTTGGGATGGAATTTATGGATATGGAACTAAACGATCGCCGATAACTGATCGACTTAGTAGGACAAATTGCCTACCAAGGTGACTAAAGGCGCGAGCCCTACCCGGTCAATGAGACGCTCTGGTGTCTGGTCAGGCAATCAGCGCACTCGAAGGATGTATATTAGGCATACCTTTGATCGGGCCTGTGAGGCTGCAGCTATGACCGATTTCCACTTCCATGACCTGCGGCACACCTTTGCTTCATGGCTGGTCATAAAGGGCGTTCCTTTGGCTACTGTGAGCACGCTGTTAGCGTCCTTGATCCTATTTCTGATTCGCCGGACCGGTTCAGCTTGAATCTTGTTCACCAGGATCGATACCTCCATGATGATGACGTTTAATAATACGGCATGCGCAGATACGAGCGCGCGCGGCAGCGTCGACACCGCCATGGGTACCATCCCAACCAGCTGATCAGGCGTTCCCAGTTGCCCACTCGATGCGCTCGCAGCCAATAGTGATTACAAGCAGGAGATGAAAGCGCATCTACGTCGTAGCCTAGAGCCTTCAGAACTCTCGTCGATGAATTAGCGATCACCGGTCGTGCCTTTCACATGAGAGCCGTCGCCTGGAAGATTGCCTCGGTGGAGAGTTACGCAAAACATGCATGGACGAGAGAGGGTGTGACCCCATCAGCAAGCCGGAATAGGCAGAACACGGACATTCAGGTTACTACAGCACAAAGAAGGCGACGAGCTTCATGAACAACTTCATCCCCTCGTAGCATACCAGCAGCCACAAGAGCGCCCGCTCCAGTCCCGTCATCGAAAAGCGGAGATGGTGACGACCCGCTTCGGGCCCGTGCTGCATCGGGTGGGCCCTCCCACGATATATTGGGCCGTTTTCGGCTGCTTCACGAGGAAGAGTAATTACTACGGAACTCGGTTCTGTCATTTTTGGATCCAGGATGTTGCCGGAAGGCTTCTGCACTCACTTCGCGACAAGGTCTTCTCTTCGACGCATCACTTGCCGGAGTGTAAGAGCGTTGATGGGGGATCAGGTACTATGAGTATCCCTTATTCGATCCCCGGCCACCTCTGCTGCCGCCTGCGCGTAAACCTGCATTTTATTTGGTCAGATGACAGTTACATGACAGTCGAGCCAAAACCGATGCATGAAGGCGGTCGTGACAGGGCTTGGTAAGGACGGCCGTGAAGCGTGCGAACGGCCTGATTAGGAGAGGTGTTTGAGGTTGGTGCCGAAGCCGGGATTTGAACCCGGACACCCTTGCGGGCGCTAGACCCTGAATCTAGTGCGTCTGCCAGTTCCGCCACTTCGGCTTATCGGGCTTGAGCCTTCCTGGGGAGGCCCATAGAAAGTGGGAAGGAGATTATCCAGAATTCCGCTCGCCCGCGTCAAGCAAGGAGAACTCAAGGCGAGATCTTTGCCATGTCGCCTAACTTCCAACGACCGGCCGTTCCGAGGTCACGCTGATCCCCCGTGAGGACGATCCTCTCGCGGACGAGACCCGCCGCCCCGAGCAGGGGAAGCGGCGAGATCCATGGCGCATTGTCGGCGATCAGCACATCGAATCGCACGCGGCTGAAGAGGGGATCCGTGAGTACACGGTCGGCAGTGGTAATCACGAGCCGGCGGTTCTGAATGAAGGCCTGACGATTGGTATCCTCCTCGGCCGCCAGCAATTCCCTGATTTTTTTGGTCCCGCCCAAATGGACGATTTCCTCCTTCAAATCCTCAAACTCCGGCCGCATGTCTTTGGGTACAGCAGCTTCGGGCACCAGTTCCTCGATCCTAGCCTTGGCAATGTCGAGCTCCTTCGTAAGGCCGGCGATTTGGTGCTCATAGAGCGCGAGGTACTGGTGCAGCGATTCGACATTCTTCCCGACCGCTTGCATGGTGAGGCGGCGCAGGAGGGGTAGTGTTTCATATTCTGCCAGTGTCGACTGCGCTTCCTTGTGTTTTGCCTGAAGATCGCCCAACTGCGTGAGCAGGCGCCATTCAAGCAGCCGCACCTCATCAAGATCCTTTTGCTTATGTCCCTTATAGGCCAGAATCGGCGTGAGTTCGCGGAACCGTTCGTATTTCCGCCGGAGCGCCGCCTTATCGGCCCGAGACTTGGCATAGAACTGATGCATTTGGGCTTCGAATCCCACTTCCTGAATAGGGAGACCGAACGCCTGCTGCGCGACCGTCATTTCATATCGGCTGACCCAGGTCTTGTAGACGAGGCCTCCGGCTTTCATCGCTCGTGCGATGGCGCCGCTGATCTCGTCGGCCGCATGATGATCCGGCGTCACGAGCAGAATTCGCTTGTTGGCCTTGATGAGCTCGATGGCTGTTGCCGCGACCCTCTGCTGACGCGCGAGCGGGTCCTCGGTCCAGATCGTCGTAAAGACAGAACTTGAGCTGCCGCCTCCTTGTTCCGAGGAACTCGGTGTCTCGAACAGATGGGCGAGCCGGTCTGCAGGACCCAACCGGTAGGAATCAGGCTGCGACAGCATATGCGCCAGCCGCTCCGAGGCCTTCGCGAGATAACCGGCCCCGTCGGGAACGATGGTCGCATCGGTGACCGTAGGTCCGATCGCTTCGAAGGTTTGCACCAGGGCCACGCCGTCTCTGCAACTCAATACGAGGCCTTCAGCCGGCTCCGTCATGTCGTCCAGAACAACCGACACCGGGATATCGACGGGCAATCTCCCGTCTGGGGGAAGCCGGAACTCGTAGAGATAAAGGGTGCCGACGGTTTGCAGGAGACGGCCGGTGACTGGCGCCAGCGGATGGTCGCTCTGCAATGCGCCCAGGGGCGTCTGCTCAGCGGGAAGTTGTCTGACCCAACGTTCGATGAGATCTCGTGCCGTCATGCTGCCGCGCACCGTGGTTCGCGGCCATAATACGGGCGCCCGGCAGTGAGAGTCCAGCCACGAGAACCGTGTGGAACTCGGTCGAGAGGGGACGTCCGAGCGCAATGGCGATTGACTTTTCTGGAGCCCCTCCAGTATCCTCTTTTCCTTTCCAACAGAAGGAGTTAGAGGTATGAAGGTCATCCTGCAAGAGACAATGGAAGGGGTCGGCCATTTAGGCGATCTCATCGATGTGAAAGACGGGTTCGCCAGGAATTTTCTGCTTCCCCGCAAGAAAGCCGTGCTGGCTAATGACCGCAATATTAAGTCCTTCGAGCATACCAAGCGGGTCGCCGCAGAAAAGGCCAAGAAAGAGAAGCTCGAGATCGAAGGGCATGCCAAGAAGATGTCCACGGTGACGCTCACCGTCGAAGCCCAGGTCGGGAAAGACGACAAGATGTTCGGCTCGGTCACCGTTAAGGACATCGCCGAGGGGTTGGCGGCACAGGGCCACACAGTGGACCGTCGCAAGATTCAGCTTCCACATCCCATCAAGGAGCTCGGCAGCTTTACCGTTCCAATCAAGTTACCGCGCGAGGTCACGGCCGCCGTGACGGTCCGTGTCGTGAAGAAACAGGACGCTGAACCCGCTACGGCCTAGTTTCAAGGCCTGGCTACAACCCGACGAGGCAGGTGCAATGTCGATGAAAGATGCAGTGGGGTCACTGGATGCGTTACAAGGCACCGACCCGGAGGTCTATGCTGCCATCGATGCCGAGGAGGAGCGCCAGCGCAACAAGCTGCTGTTGATCGCCTCGGAGAACTTTGCCAGTCCAGCGGTCCTTGCCGCTCAGGGTTCGTTAATGACGAACAAATACGCCGAGGGGTATCCCGGCAAACGCTATTACGGCGGCTGCCAGCATGTGGATACGGTCGAGGAGCTGGCCATCCAGCGCTGCAAGCAGATTTTCGGCGCCGAACATGTCAATGTTCAGCCGCACTCCGGTTCGCAAGCCAACATGGCCGCCTACCTCTCGGTCCTCAAACCCGGTGACACCATCCTCGGGATGGATCTGGCGCAGGGGGGCCACCTGACCCACGGCAGCAAGGTCAATTTTTCCGGAATGATCTTCCGTGCGTTCTCGTACGGTGTGGACCGACAGTCGGAAACGATCGACTATGACGCCGTGAGAAAGCTCGCCGAAGAATGCCGTCCCCGCATGATCGTGGTCGGTGCGAGTGCCTACGCGAGGACGCTCGACTTCCCGAAGTTTCAGGCGATCGCTCAATCGGTCGGTGCCTACCTCATGGTCGATATCGCTCACATCGCGGGCTTGATCGCCGCCGGGCTACATCCGAATCCCATTCCCTATGCGGACTTCATCACCACAACCACCCACAAGACGCTCCGCGGCCCCCGCGGCGGCGTGGTGATGTGCAAAGCGGAACACGCCAAGGCCGTCGACAAGTTTGTGTTTCCCGGGATGCAGGGCGGCCCGCTGATGCACGTGATCGCCGCCAAAGCCGTCGCGTTCAAGGAGGCCCTTTCCCCTGGCTTCAAGCGCTATCAGGAACAGGTCATTGCCAATGCTCGGACCTTGGCTCAGGGCCTGCTCGATCGCGGATACAAGATCGTCTCCGGCGGTACCGATACCCATCTGATGCTCGTGAATCTCACGAATAAAGGCATCACCGGAAAGGAAGCGGATGCCGCCCTGGATGCTGCCGGCATTATCGTGAACAAGAACGCCGTACCCTACGATGAAAAGCCGCCCGCCGTGGCGAGCGGCATCCGGTTGGGCACGCCGATTGTCTCGACCCGCGGGATGATGGAAGCCGAGATGCGGGAGATCGTCACCCTGGTTGACCGGGTGTTGCAGCACCGGCAGGATGCGGCGGTCCTGGATGAAGTCCGCGGCCAGGCCAAGGCGCTCTGCAGCCGGTTCCCGATCTTTCACTCCTACTAACTTCACAACAGGGCAGGATCACCGCCGGTGAAATGTCCCTTCTGCGATGAGCTGGAAGACAAAGTGGTCGACTCGCGCATGGCGAAGGAAGGCGAACTCATCCGCCGCCGGCGTGAATGCCTGGGCTGCAAGCGCCGCTACACGACCTATGAGCGGGTGGAGGAAATCCTGCCCGTCGTGGTCAAAAAGGACGGGCGACGCGAAACATTCGACCGGTCCAAGATTCTGTCAGGCCTGAAAAAGGCCTGCGAGAAGCGGCCGATCAGCACGGCCACTATCGAAGCCGTCGCCGACCGGATCGAAAAGCGCATTCAAGAAATGGGCGAAACGGAAATCGAGAGCCGGATCGTGGGTGAGGAGCTGATGAAGGAATTGCATCAGCTCGATCAGGTGGCCTATGTGCGCTTTGCATCCGTCTACCGGGAGTTCAAGGACATCGACCAGTTCATGGACGAGTTGAGAACCCTGGCTCAGCAGCGCCGCGAGCGGTGAAAACACGATCTGACTCTTCGCTTGGACGTTTTTCCTCTCCTCCCGTTCGTCGAGACACAACGAGGATGCCGACTAGGAAGAGGCGTATGCCGACCTCACAGGCCAAACTGTCGAAACCGGCGCGAAAGAGCGGAGTCTCCGGTGTAACCCACGTGGCGATCATCGGCGCGGGACGAGGCGGGACAGCGCTCATGGAGATTTTCGCCAATGATCCGCTGGTCGACATCGTGGCCGTGGCGGAAATCGAGGAGTCGGCGCCGGGACTGGCTCTTGCGAGGCGGTTGAAGATTCCCGTCACCCGCGACTATCGCATGCTGCTTAACCTGGAACAGGTCGACCTCATCATCGACGTCTCCGGGAGCCCCGACGTCTGGCAGTCGCTTCAGGATTTCCATCGCATGGGCGTCACCATCCTCGGCGGTGCCAGCGCCAAATTCATGTGGGAACTGATCGAAGCACGGATCCGGGCGACCGCGGAAATCGAGAAGACCCTCAACAAATATCAGTCCCTCTATCGGCTCTACGTCAAGGAAACGGGGGCCGCCGTGACCGAAGAACGCACCCGGATTGCCTGCGAAATCCACGACGGCCTCGTTCAGAGTCTGGCCGGCGTGGGCTTCAAACTCGAGCTCTCCCAGCAATTGATCCGCAAGGATCCCAAGGCCAGCCTGGCAACACTGCGGGAGAGCAAGGAACAGCTCAAGCTTGCCATCAAGGAAGCGCGCCAGGTCATTTTCAACCTCCGTCCGCTGCAATACGACAAGATGGAGCTCATTCCCGGGCTCACCAACTACCTCAAGTCGTATGAAACGCAATATCACATCAAAACCGATTTTACTGTGTCCGGCGATGAGCAGTTCCTGTTTCCGCGCACCAAGATATTTCTCTTCCGGATCGTGCAGGAGGCCTTGAGCAACGTCGTCCAGCATGCAAAAGCCGACCGAGTATCGGTGGAGTTGATGATCGGTCTTGAGAAACTCACGGTTACCATTTGGGACAACGGCGTCGGATTCAACATGGAGCAGGTGCTTCACAACCCGGAGAAGTGGGACCATTTCGGGGTGCGGGGTATTGTGGAGCGGGCAAAGCTCGTCGGCGGCGAGGCAAAAATCGATTCGAAAAAGGGGCGGGGCACCCGGATCGTGGTCGAAGTGCCGCTCGGAAAAAAAGAGAGGGTGGACGATGGAGAAAATTAAGGTGTTAATCGCAGATGATCACCGGGTGGTGCGGGAAGGGCTGGCCGCCATCCTGAAGACCAAGGACGACATCAATGTGGTCGGGGAGGCTCAGGACGGCATGGAGGCGGTCGAAAAGACCAAGACCTTGATGCCCGACGTCATCCTGATGGACGTCAGCATGCCTCGCATGGGCGGCGTCGAAGCCACCCGTCAGATCAAGCGCGAGCTTCCCCATATCGGCATCGTGGCCTTGACCATGTATGAAGAGCAACAATACATCTTTGACCTCGTGCGGGCCGGCGCCACCGGCTACCTGTTGAAGGACTCCGAATCCTCTCAGATCGTTGCCGCCATCAGAGCCATCTACCGCGGCGAGTCACTGATTCATCCGTCAGTGGCCAGCAAGATCCTGGCAGAGTTTTCGCTGATGGCGCAAAAAAAAGGCAAGAAGCCCGCCTGGGTCGAACATGATCTCACCGAGCGTGAGATTACCGTCTTGCGGCTCGTGGCGGACGGAAAGACCAATAAGGAAATTGCCAACAGTCTGGACCTTAGTGAGAAGACCGTCAAAAACCACGTGCGGAACATCTTCCATAAGCTGCAGGTCTATGATCGAACGCAGGCGGCTATTTTGGCAATTCGGAAGGGCCTCATCGAGCTGGACCCCAGACCATAAACAAGGGATTCACCTCGTCAGTATTTCCCTTTCTCTGTGATCTCCCTTCTGAAAGTCACAGATGTTACATTTACGCAACAGATGAGTAATAGGGATAGCGTTTCATACTCTCCTTTATTTTCAACATATTACGATGTTTTTCCTCCTCCTGATGCCTTGGCACTAGAGTTGCTGTGACCACTGTGATAGCTGGAGGCTTTCGGTGAGACAACAACAGACCCTCTTGAATCCGATCAGTTGTACCGGGGTCGGATTACATACAGGAAAGCCCGTCACGCTCACGCTTCGCCCTGCCCCCGCCGACACCGGCGTGGTATTCGTGAATCGCAACGGACACGCTGGAGCCACGCTTGCGGCCTCTGTGGACCATCTTGTCGCTACTGAACTGTGTACGGCCATCAGCGGAAACGGCTTCCAAGTGAAGACCATTGAGCACGTGCTGGCGGCGCTGGCCGGTTTGAGCATTGATAACGTTTTTGTGGACATTGATGCCGCCGAAGCACCGGTCATGGATGGCAGCTCGGCCCCCTTCGTCCGATTGATCCAATCGTCGGGCGTCGTGCCTCAGAATCGCCGTCGCTCCTTTTTGAAGATCACACGACCGCTGGAGATCGTCGATGGTTCGCGGCGCATCCGCATCGAGCCGTCCTCCACTCCGCGAATCACCTATACGATTCAGTATGACCATCCGCTGATCCAGACCCAGACCTATGCGTACGAGCACTCGACGCACGCGTTTGCCGCGGAAATCGCCGAAGCAAGAACTTTCGGATTCTTGCAGGAGGTGGAGGCGCTCTGGGCCCGCGGCCTTGGTCGTGGCGGCAATCTCGAGAACACCGTCGTCCTTTCGCAGGACGGCATTCTGAATGAATCCGGTCTCAGGTTTTCCGACGAATTCGTACGGCATAAAGTCTTAGACCTCATCGGTGACTTCTCTCTTCTGGGCATGCCGTTCATCGGCCATCTGATTGCCGATCGGTCGGGTCATGCGTTGCATACGCGTTTGGTCAAGCAGATTCTTGATCATCCGGAATGCTGGGTGCTGCTGAACGCCGATCACTCGGCCTCACAAGCAGAAGTGAGTCCCGCTCTTGCCTCCGTCTCTCCCAGACCTGCGACCTCCGTCGCACTCCAAGCCTCTTAAGCGGTTCACTGCTCAGAGTCTTCGCAAGGAACGAAGGGGACCGGTTGGTTCGTGGATGGCTTTGCGTTGGTACGGGGAGAGCGATAACGTCGGGAGCGAGTGGCCTCGCTCCCGGCGCTAGAATCGAGGCGGGGATTACTTCTTTTTCTTCTTTGCAGCTTTCTTCGTCGCCAAGACACTCACCTCCCTTCGGAACACTGTTTCCTTATGAGGCGATGATCCTCATATCGCGTGGTGAAACATCTCCTCGGACGCCTCGAAGGTGTTCGGCCCGACTTTGCGGAAGCGCTTATCGCGCTTCAGCGATGTCGCCACAGACGTGAGCGGCGTCTTGCCCTTGATTTGCAAACCGCCCTCGACCAGTCGCTGGACGAGTTCCTTGGCATGCATGGAGCGGTTCGCCTCACGCAACACCTGATAGGCCGCTTCCGGTACGCTCTTCCCGGCATATTTGCTCCGTCCTAAAAGTATTTCACGTGATTGATCCGTGACGTCGACGGGAAGCCCGCTCGCGCCTTTTCCGTCCGTGACGAGCTGCGTCGATAACATCGCGAGCTTGGCCTTGTCCGCTTCCACGCGGTGTAAGGTTTCTGCAAGTTCCAAATACTTTTTGATCGTGGCGATTTCGTCGTCGAGTCGACGACGCTTTTTTTCGAGATCGTGAAGTCGATTCTTGTAGGCGTGGATGCGCTGTTCAAGGCCGACCAAAATATCGGTGAGCTCTTCCAACGGCCCTCTCCAACCAAAGCATGCTTGCTTTATATGCTTGCTTAGATGACAAGTCAATAGTGCGAGCGAAGAATAAGGCTTGCGTGCGCGGCTCGTGACACGCGACGCAAACGCACCATGCTATGATGCCCGCAAGATGTCTTCCGACGATGCGTCCGTTCCGACAGAGCATTTGCTTTCCGTCGCAGTGGACGCCGCCAAAGACGCAGGCAGCGTGCTGCTCGAGTATGCAAGATCGGGATTTCAGATTGAGCGCAAGAACCCGATCAACTTGGTGACCGATGCAGATCACGCGGCGGAACAGTGCATCATCGACCATCTTCGACGGTGTTTTCCCACTCACCGGACACTCGCCGAGGAACGAGGGGTCGACGGGCATGGCCCCTCCCCCTACCGCTGGATCATCGACCCCCTGGACGGCACCACGAATTTTGCCCACCGATTTCCCGTGTACGCGGTTTCCATCGGGGTGGAATGCGGGAATGACCTGCTGGTCGGCGTCGTCTACGACCCGAGCCGCGACGAGTTGTTTACCGGCGAAGCAGGCCGCGGCGCCTTCCTCAACGGCCGACTGGTGACGGTGTCGACGACCGCACAGCTCGACGCTGCACTCATGGTCACTGGGTTCGCCTATGACATCCGCGAGACGCCGAAGAACAATCTCGATCACTTTGCCCGCTTTGCCCTCAGGGCACAGGGAGTGCGGCGCACCGGAAGCGCTGCCCTGGACCTCTGTTATGTCGCGGCAGGGCGGTTCGATGGTTTTTGGGAAGTGAAACTGAATCCCTGGGACATGGCCGCCGGCGTCCTGATCGTCCGGGAAGCCGGTGGACGCATCACCGATCTCCGCGGGAACCCTCATTCCATCCACCAGCCAGAACTGGTCGCAAGCAACGGCTTCATTCACGACGAAATGCTTGGAATACTCGGCGAAAATCTCCACCTCTAGCGGCTTCCACCGGCCGTCTCGTGACAATTTGCCGATGTACACCGCGATTCCGGCTGCGTTATGATGAGGCACGAACAAAGGGGGACACAGCGCATGGCCACATCAACACCTCCATCGGGCTCACCCAATGGTAGGCCTCCAGCAGCCGGAGCGGAAGCGACCTCATGGGATGTCGAGCTGCTCCGCGTCCTGGTGAGCCGGAAGGGCTCTCAGGTCGAGGCGCAGTGGGCGATTCATCCTCAGCTCAAGCAGGATCTGCTGCCGCACGAATGGCAGGAAGTCACCGACCTCATGGAAAAGGTGTCCGCCATCGTCGGAGGCCGTTTTTCTCAGGTCCTGTCTCAAGCCGACCCTGAGCCTTCGAGCAACGCCTAATCACTCAGCACCCCGGCAGTCTCACATTCACCAGGAGTGTCGCATGGACACCTACTATCATCCCCACGATCTGGGTAAGTTTGCCGACATGGGCAAGGGGAACGCCGCCCTCTGGGATAAGTTTATGAGCTATTACAGCGCGGTGTTTGCCGAAGGGGCGCTGACCGAACGAGAAAAGGCACTCATTGCATTGGCAGTGGCTCACACGGTGCAATGCCCTTATTGCATCGACGCGTACACGCAGGCATCTCTGGAAAAGGGCTCAAATGTCGAGGAAATGACTGAAGCCGTGCACGTCGCGTGTGCCATTCGGGGTGGCGCCTCCCTGGTTCACGGCGTCCAGATGCGCAACGTTTCCGAGAAGCTGTCGATGTAGAGACACTGAGCCGAACCGCTGACTGAGAACGCGGTACTGGTGCAGGCGCGCCGGGGTGGACGGGTGAAAAGGACGTCGCTTTTCAGCATCCTGCTAGAGATAGGGATGCTCCGGGATCGCCAGCGTGAAATACTTGCCGCGCTCTTCGTACAGCACCCGTCGCGACGTGAGGTCGGCCAGAATCGGTTCAGGCTGATCACGGTTGTCGATCGATTGGTCGCCGAGGGCCGTGCGGATCTGATCGAGACTCTTCGGTGACTCGTTACACAATTCGATGAGCAGCGCGGCTACTCCGTCATACCGGCGTCGGGTGGGACTCTTGGGATTCCGGCCGTCATACACCGTCACATAGCCCAATGCTTTTGAATAGTACAGAAAAGGCCGGTCGTTGGAGGCATGCAGCCGTTGCCAGCCTTCCACGGCGGAGACCAGCTCCTGGAAGACGTGCGGGTCCACTTGCCAGTTATCCACCTCGTATTCAAAGTCATACGCAATCTTATTCAGATCGACCTGCCGGGCATCGTATACATACTGATAGGCCAATCCCGGCCCCGTCATGCGCACCCCATAGTCGTGAGGCCTCGCGTAGTAGGGGCTGAAGCGCTCCAACCAGAATTTGCCCGTCGCCTCCGGCGGCTGCAGGTGGACCAAGGACGGAATCAAGTCAATCTGACGCAGATAATCGTCGTTGGTCTCTCCCGGAAAACCCAGCAGGATGTTCCAGGAAACCGTCACTCGATAGTAGTAGCTCCATTTCAGACAGACGATGTTTTGCATCGGCGTGACGCCCTTGTCCATCGCCTTCAGCTGAGTGGCGCTCAAGCTTTCGAGTCCTGGCTGCATGCACTTGACGCCACCCAGCGCTAACGTTTTGATCTGGGGCTTCTGAAGATTACTTTTGGTTTCGATGAAGACATCCAGATCGCAGTGGTCGGACGCGAATTTTCCAAACAGCTGATCGATGTATTTCATATCGATGATGTTATCGACCAGTCGGAAGCGCGCCGTATCATATCGATGGGAAAGATACGTCATTTCCCGCGCCACCTGCTCGGGGGATTTGGCACGAAACTTCATGCTCTGTGCGTTGAGGCCGCAGAACGTGCAGTGATGCTTTTCCCCCCACCAGCACCCCCGCGAACCCTCGTAAAGGAGAATGCGATCGAGTCCCTGAGCGGCGCCGCCTAATTCGGCCAGCAGATGATAATAGTCATCATAGTCGGGGGGGCCGGTGTTCGTGAAATCGGTAAAGAGCGACGGGGTCGGCGTCAATCGGATCTTCTCACCTTGTCGAAACGCCACCCCCGGCGGGAGTGCGTCGGAGCTATCGGCCAGTACCTGGCGGGCCAGGGCAGGAAACGCCACTTCGCCTTCCCCCACGACCACATGGTCGATGAACGGAAACGCCCGGAAATATTCCAGGCCCATTTCTCCGTCGTAGTTCGCTCCTCCGAATACGATGGTCACCTCGGGGTAGAGATCTTTGATCAATTTGGCCATCGTCAGACTCGCCACGTTCTGATCGAAGGTAGAGGTGAAGCCGATCAGCTTGTATCGGCTCCAATCAATGGCGGTTAGCGCCCAGGTGAGGAATTGCGGGGCAATCTTCGTCGCCATCTCCTCAAAGTAGCCGATCGGCTGTCCGCTCTCCCGGCCAATCTGCTCGAAGACAGGCTTGAAGACGCGGGGATATTCGGCGCGCTTGGGATTGTCGCGGAACAGCAGGGAGGAAAACAGCCATTCGCCGAAGAGCGCTCGCTTCTCACAAATGAGTTCGTACAACGGGACACCGATCTTGTGTGCGAACCGCACGTTCAAGTGATGACAATCGACTGGAATGCCTTGCGATTTGAGGAGGGCCGAGAGCGTACCGAGCTGGATCGAGGGGTACTTGGAGAAGCTGAACGGCATGTTGACGAGCGCCACCTGCGCCTCGCCCATCGCCCGTTCCCCGGAATTGGTCTCGTGACTCACGCGCGCGTCACCCGCCTGCCATTGCACGAAACGGTTCGAATTCCCGGTCGGCCTTCGCGGCCAGGTAAAAATCGCTCTCGGTCAAGCCGCTGATCTTATGGGTCCAGATCTCGATCTTACATTTCCCCCAAGAGAGGTGGAGATCAGGATGATGGCCTTCGGTTTCGGCCACAGCACCCACTTTGTTGACAAAGGCCAGCGCCTGCGCAAAGTCTTTGAACGTATAGAGGCGCTCGAGGTGACCCTGAGGGTTCAGGGCCCATCCGCGGCCGACTTCGTTCAATAACGCCTGAATCCGATCTTTTGGAAGCGGCGGCACAGCGCCGCGGCAAGGCACACACTTATTGTCAGCAAGACCCATGATGACCTCCCTCACTGAGACGGGAAGGTTATTCTACGGGGGCGGTTGAGAGAGAAACAAGACGGGAAGCGGCTATTCGGGCTCCTCGGTGACACCGTCCGATTTCGCTAGATCATCCACTTTGACCTTTTCAGGATTGAATTTGGCCACTGCCTGGGTCATACGGTCCAACGCTTCATCAAAAGAGAGGGTTGGAGCCTCCTTAGGCCGGAACCGGAGAGGATTCGTACGGGCAACGACGAAGCTTTTCAGGTAGGGACTGGTCAACCCTTTTGCCTTGAGCGCCTCGACCTGCTCGACGACTGCGTCGTCCAGCTCAAGGAGTCTGCGTGCCCGTGCGCGCCGGGATTCGATCGCCGTTCGTAGGGGGGTTTTCAGAAACTCCTCCACCCGTTTCAGCACAGGATGGTAGGCGCCACCGCTGAATCGCGGCCGTTCTTCATAACACAGTCCCAGGGTGATCAACGCCGGCTCTTCGAATTCCAAGGCATAGGCCTCTTCATCCATTTTGTCCAACTGCATCAGCTCTTTGTACATGCGGATGACTTCAAGGGCCTTTTCGCGAAGGTTATGCGCCTTCTCGGTATTCAGCGCCAGAATTTGATAGGCGGCGGCAGGTTCCGGGACGACGAGGGACACAATGCTGTTGGCCCCCAAAGTGCGCATCGCAGAAAGGCGATGGTGACCGTTCGGCGTCCAATATTTTGCCGTTTGGTCTGCTTTCGGCAGGCGTACGGAGATAATTGGGTCGAGGAACCGCCCGAGTTTCCCGATCACCGCTTCGAGTTTTCTGACGTGGGTGTCGGACAAATTCCGTTGATAGGGCGTCGGCTCGACCAGGGCGATGGGGAGGGCGGCGAGCACCAGCCAGTGACCGCCATACGGTTCGCGATACACCGACAGGACCTTGCCGCCGTCCTGCTCGATCGCCCGATGCAGCTCAACCACTTCACCCTGCGGGGCCGCCGCTTGCAGTTCCGTCGCGGCCAATCCGGTCGATTGCCCGGCCGGTTTTCGCCGGCGTCTGGTCCCTGCGGTCGGAGCTTTTTTCTTCGGCTTCTCAGCCATCAGCGGATATGGTAGGAGAGTCGCCCGACAAAAGAAAGGCCTCGCACGTGCCTGGCTCGACTCCTCCCATCAATACCATCGGCTGGTTTACGGCCGGTTGCCTGCTGGTCAGCAACATCATCGGGGGCGGCGTGTTTACGACCACGGGCCTCATGGCCAGAGACCTCGGAGATCCGATCCTGATCCTCTTACTCTGGAGTCTCGGCGGACTCTTTGCCATCGGCGGTGCGATGGTCTACGGAGAGCTCGGCTCTCGGCTCCCGTATGCGGGCGGCGATTATGTCTATCTCCGTGAAGCC
>Ga0070686_100000460_pt1 | contig 24812 bp, 34 predicted proteins | sample KBSS23LmetaG_FD_65654 | JGI IMG/M metagenome (GOLD analysis project Ga0070686, IMG submission 65654) | Switchgrass rhizosphere microbial communities from Kellogg Biological Station, Michigan, USA - KBS S2-3L metaG | ecosystem: Host-associated > Plants > Roots > Rhizosphere ... | reverse complement strand
GTCTGCTCCATCAGGAAATCAAGCCGCGGCGTCGAGTCAGGGCAACCGTACTCGACCAGATCCGTGGCATAGACCTCATGGCCGTGGCTCCGCAGCACCCGCACGATCGCGCCGGGCCCGCATGCCGGTTCCCAGATCGTCTTGGGCAGCGACTCGACGCGCAACAGTGCCTCAACCGCAACATCCGGCGTTTCATAGAGGTCGTTGCCGCGCTCGCTCAGCGAATGCCGGCCGGAGTTCGCTGCGTGCGAGAGGGTCATGCGGCACGATTCTTGTGATCCGAGATCTCGGCCAGGAACGCAGCGCGCTCGTCTGCCGACGCTTTCGCCCAGGCTTTGCGCAGCAGGCCGAGCGGTGTTGCTGGTTTACGCCATCCCGCCTCGGTTGCGGCAGCATTGGCTGAAAGCTCACCGGCACAAACCCTATCGAATAGATCAGGTCGCTCACGCTTGAGGCGATCCAGCGTGTAGGCGCGGGAGTTTCCTTGTCTTGGTTTGATAATTACATTGTTATTATCATCGGCCTTGTGAACATGACGCTTGCCGGTTGTTGCTTTGCGCCAAAGCGCCAACACTTCAGGTTCGTCCTTGAGCAGTGCTTCAACCTTCTCGGGCGGCCAGCCGCAGCCGGCGAGCGGCTTGGCAGTGATGAAATCGAGAAAGGTTGCGTGTTCAAATACACGACCGCGGTGTTCGCGCTTGCGCCAGGCTTCCGTCTCGAGCACGCGTTTAATGCTGCGTGGCACAGCCTCCAGATTGTTGGCAGCATCATCGACTGCATGCCACAAACCTTCAACCAGCACACCTTTGTCGCGTAGATTCAGATCCATCCGATTTCTCGCAACTGAGTTTCAAGCCACTCCAGTTTTTGTCGGAATTGCAACAGCGTCATCCTGCCATGGCCGCTATTGGTCAACCTGATCCACTGCGTATGGATTTCTTTCGGCTCGCAATTGCGGGCCCGTGCAAGTTGATTGGCCCGGCTGTTGCACCGCTTGGCCATCTTCACCAGTTCAGCTTCATTGTCCGGTGTTGCCGCCTCTGGCGCAGGCGGCATGCTGATGCCGAGATCATGCAAAATAGCCGCTGCCTTGGCTTCTGAGATTTGATGCTTGCGAGCGAATTCAATAATCAGCGTCGAACGCTCCACGTCGTGATGCTGGCCACGATTGGTGAGCCCGTCGAATTGCACCTCGGCGTTTAGCAAGGTCAATTGTTCGGGCGTTCTCTCCCGGTCACCGCTTGCTGCGGATTTTTCATCTTGCTCTTGCTCAGCAACGACCTGCGCCTGAAATTCCTCGATCGTTTTGGCGTGCTCGGCAAGGTCCGGGTCTTGCGGCAAGAAACAATATGCTTCGATATCCTCGTCGGTTCCCTCATACCGCATGATGCGACCGACCGCCTGGCGGAAAAACAATGCCGTGCGCCAATTGGTGGCATAGGCCAGCACCATCAGCCGACGAATATCTACGCCCTCGCTAACCTGACGGACCGCTACAGCCCACATGCGGCTAGCATCATTGCGGAAAAGATCGACTGTGCTGGTCGCCAGATCGCCGTCCGATACAATAAGATCTGGTTCGGTGCCGGTTATCTGCCGCAACAGGCCTTGGATAAACACCGCGTGGTCAGCGTTTTGGCACAACGCGAGCCCGCCAGCATCCGGCTTCGTCTTGCGCACCTCGATCAGTTGGTTGTGTGCGTCCTGCAAGAGCCCGCGCATGTAGGCCGGACTGCTGAGCAGCAGGCGAAGCCGCTGCGCTGCGTCGTCTTCGTGTAATTCATCATCGGTGTGAAATGTTTGTACCTGCTCATCGACCTTGAATGTGACACTGCCCGCAAAGCGGTGAAACGTTAATTCCCGGATGACACCATCGCGCAACGCAGCAGGATAATCATAGGCATAGTCAATCTGATAAGCGCCATCAGATCCCACACGCAGGAACGGAATCAACTCGCCGTCCGAGCGGAAAGGCGTACCACTCAAACTCAATCGTTTCTCAGCAGGTTCAAAGGCCTCACGCATTGCGCGGCCCCAGGACGCATGATCACCGGCGTGATGGATTTCGTCGAAAATCACCATGCATCGATGCTTGACACATAGACGCTTGAACAACAGCGCATTGTTTGCAATCGTTGCATACGTGGTTACAACGCCATGGAAATCTGCACTCTCCAGGTGGCCGGCAAATCGCTCGGTCAGCAACTGAATCCCAAAGGTTTTTTGCGCCTCGTTCTTCCACTGCGAACGAATGTTCAGTGTTGGACCGGCGATAATCAGGCGACGTTCCGGCGAATTGAGAAACTCGCGCGCCACACCCAAGGCAGCCCGCGTCTTGCCCGCAGCAGGCAAGGCAGCAAGCAAGAAGTCAGGGCTGGGATGATCGCGATATTTTTTTAGGAACTGAACCTGCCACGAACGGGTCAATGCGGTCTCGATCGTGCGCGCGCCCTTGCTGAGATTCTCTGCCGCAGTTGTTGTCTGGGCGTTGTCCATTGTTGTCGTTCCTCCCCGCGACCACGGCTTCACATGGTCGGCATGCCAGTGGTCGCCCAACGGCTCGCCGCTCAACTCGCTCTTGCCATCGGCGGCCAAGAACAGCGCCTGCTTCTCACGTTTGGTGAAGCGCCGCCGCTCGGGCATGCCTCAATCTCCGTTCACGCGCGCTTGGCGCGTGTCGGCTCGTCGTCGTATTCGCGTGGCGGATCGAAATCGAACAGGTCGCGCACTGCGGTCGCGCCCTTGCGGGCGAGTTCGGCCTGGATGCGTTCCATCGAGCGCGCGGGGAACCGGCCGGCCCGCCTCCAGTAGGTCATCATCGGCAACGTGACGCCGAGCAGGTCCGCAGCGGCCTTGTTGCCGCCGAGACCGTCGACCACGCCGTCGAGTGTGTAGATCAGCCTGCGCCTTGGCATCTTGCCACAATACTTCAAGATGCCTTAAGGTTCAAGACACTGATTCGGCAAGGGATAGGGCATCGGCATGGAATCTGGCAAAAACCGTCGCATGCCACGGGTGATCAAGGGTGGCCCGCCGCCCTACGACATGAACGATAAGGCGATCGGCCAACGCATGAGGCAATTGCGTCTCGCGTTCGGCAAGACACAGCAGGAGATGGGCGAGATCGTCGGCGTTTCGTTCAACATGATCTCGATGTGCGAGACGGGTGGCGGCCGCCTCTCAACCGATCACATGGTCAAACTACTCATCGAATTCGATGCGCCGCTCGAATGGCTCTATCTCGGCTGGAAACGTCACCTGTCGCCCGAATTGCGCAGCAAGCTCGACCGTGTGCCGGCGGTCAAACCCCGTCGTCCTCGTCGTCCTCGTCGTCCCCGTCCGGATCAACCGGACCTCCCTGGGCGTGGTCGCGCGCCATCAGATCAGCAATGAAATAGTGCTGCAGCAGCGCACTATCAGGATCAAGGTCGTACTGTGCGTAGATCCTGTAGGCCTCGCGCTTCAGCAGCGGAATGCGTTCGGTAGGCGGCCGCCCTTTCATACTGTGTCCTCCTGAAAGGTTGAGTTCCTTCAAGGGTCGCGACGGGGATTGTCGAGTTGTGCCACAATTTTCCAACAGTGTTGAAGTTTTTGGTGGCGACTTAAGTATAATTGAAGTAGGCTTGCCGGGTCAACGCGACATTTCGAGCGCGCCATGGCTGACCACCGCCTCGACCCGACCTTCGTGCGCTCGCAGATCGAGCTGCTGCGCGTCACGCATCCCGACATCTGGGACGCGGGCGACGAGACGCTGCTCGCCGACATGTTGGAAGGCGAGACCGGCCTGCGCGAGTTCCTCGACACCGGCCTCGACGCCAAGCTCAAGTCCGACGAGCTGATCGAAGGCATCGGTGCCCGTATGTCCAACGCCAAGGCACGTCTGGATCGCTTCGAGCAGCGCAGCGATGCCATCCGCTCGTTGATGTTCAAGCTTATGACCCACGCCGGTCTGCGCAGGGTCGTGCTGCCCGAGGCGACACTCTCGATCCATGCCGGCTCGCAGAAGGTGATCATCACCGACGAGGCCGCGCTGCCGGAAGCCTGCTGGCGCGTCAAACGCGAGCCCAACAAAACCACCATCAAAGACATGCTCGCCCGCGGAGAGCATGTGCCGGGCGCGGAAATGTCCAACGCCGAGCCTTTCCTGAATGTGAGGACCAAATGAACACCGTCGAGATCATCGAAGCCGACCAGACCGTTCCGGCCATCATGCCTATGGATTTGATCGAGCGCGCCATCACCAACGGCGCCAGCGTCGAGGTCATGGAAAAGTTGATGGGATTGTATGAGCGCGCGGAAGCCAACAGAGCGCGCCGAGCCTTTGACGCTGCGATGGCCGACGCGAAAAGCGAAATCCAAGTGATCCCAAAAAGCCGCCAGGCGCACCACTACCGTTACGAGGACATGGGCGATGTGCATGAGGCTATCGCATCTGCACTCGGCAAACACGGACTGCATTATCGCTACGAAACCGACAATCCGCCTGGGTCAGGCTGGATCGCAGTGACCTGCATCGTTTCACACCGTGACGGCCACTCGGTAAAGGCAACGCTGTCAACGAATTATGAGATCGGCAAAAACATGAACGCGAGCCAAGCCGTTGGCAGCGCGTGCACATACCTGCAACGCTATACGCTGAAAGCCGCGCTCGGTCTCGCTGCCGCAGTAGATGACGATGCCCAGTCGGCCGGGAATGCGCGCAAACCGCCGCCCGAAAACGAGGATGAATTCGCGAGACGTTGGAAACTCATCCTCGATACCGCAACCGACGACGTTGAGCTTGAGAACCAATGGCGCGCGGAAGCCGATCTGCGCCTAATGATGATCTGGCGTCGCAAAGATCCGAAGGTGATCTATGAGGCTCTGAGACGCCGACAAACTGAACTGATCGCCGCCGAGGAGAAGCGCGAGGCGGACCTCGCAACGCAGCGGCTGGATGCGGGGGACGCATGACAGACGAATTCAGCGTCTATTGGTGGGACCGCGAGGACCACTATCACGCCGAGCGTTGCTTTATCGACGCCGAAACGGCGGTGCGCCTGGCATTCTCGCTCACTGAACGACCGGCCGCCAAGCTCGGCATGATCCGCCGCGTGATCATCACCGATGGCGGTGACTGCACCAGTTTCGAATGGAAGCACGGAATCGGCGTCACCTATCCGCCGCGAGAGGCGCCATCATGAGCCAGTGGTTGCGCGATGCGCTGCTCGAGCTGCTGTTCTGGCACATGGCGGGGCACATCGACAACGGCGCGGACTATGACGAAGCGCTGCGCCTCGGCGTGGCGGAAATCCGCCAGCAGATCCGCGAAAGCCGCCGCGACCTGGCGGATATGTTGCTCGACCGCGCCGTGAGCGACATGCGCTATGTGCGCGAATACGGAACGCAGTTGTTGCACTAGGACGACAGCCATGCCGATCCCGCCCGACGAACTCAGCGCCTTCTTCGACAAGCTCTATGACGATCTGCTCGAGCAATGGGATCGCGCGGTAGATCGCGGTCAGATGACGGACATCGGCAAAGAACGCAGGCTCGCTCGACTGGACGACATTGGCGCGATCCTGCGCGCACTGGGCGAGGGTCAAGCCGTGCTGACCTACCAACAACCTGCACCACGCAAGCCGGCACCACTGATCTTCCTCCGGCCGGAGGCGATCGATGATCTCTGACCAAGTTGCGGCCGTGCGCCCCCAGCCCTCGGCCGCCACCGTGCCGGGACCGGAACATTCCTCGGCCAGTACTCCCCGAGGGCAATCCCCGGTCCCGGCTGCGCTCTTGCTCGCGGTCATTCCGCTGGTGCTATTCGGCGGCCCGGCCGCAGTGTCGGCGCCGCCGCCGCCGCTGCCCATCAAGCAGGTGCAGACCGAGAGCATTCGCGTGATCCGGATGGACGCGACGACATTCCGCGGGCGGTGGATGCCAATCTATGAGCTGGCACCCGCCACCGTGATCCACGAAGTGAGGGGAGGTGATGCCCCACCGCACGAGATAACGAGCAAGCCGGTGGATGTGGCTGCTAGTGCTGCACCGCGTCCACCGGCCGCCCGCATCGTGAAGCGAGCTGCGCTACGCCAGGACATCTGCTCGAGGCACGGCATGCACAGAGTGACAGTGATGCGCGGCAAATGGCAAGGATGGAGGTGCAGGCGATGACTGACATCGTAGAGCGGCTGCGCGACCTCCAAGATCACTACTCGACCAGCGGTAAGCTCGGGCCTGAGAACTACCACATCTTCCGCGACTCAGCCGATGAGATCGAGAGGCTGCGGGCGGCGCTAATAGCAATGGTGGTCGGCGCCGCGCTAACCACACCCATGTGTCACCATCTGCGTGCAACCGGCTCTCCGAAGGAGCCGCCGCCATCGCCTGACATTCGTGGCACGTCATTCAGACGATTTTGAGCGTGAACATACATAAGCGAGGTGAGACGACCGCTGGGAGCCGGATGGCGAAGGTCAAGACCGCATCATGTGGGAGAACGCCAGAGAGGCGCTTGGCTTTGCGAGGAACCATGACTGACATCGTAGAGCGGCTGCGCACTTGGGCCGACATACATCGGCATGGTGCTCGCCCCGGTGGCGACCTGATGGCCGAGGCCGCCAACGAGATCGAGCGGCTGCGCGCGGCGCTGGAGCGTGTGCTTGCAGACATCGCGGAATACGAGCGTGTCAACAACCTCGCGCCAAATCCCGGCCGACAGTATTGCTGGGACAGCGTCGCCAACGCACACGCCGTATTAGAGGGGAAGCCATGACCGACATCGTGAGCGTGCTGCGCACTTGGCCAGCAGGGGAGCGCGTCAACGTCAACGTCATGCGCGAGGCCGCAGACGAGATCGAGCGGCTGGTCGCACAGGTCGCCAGCGACGACGAACACTATCGGGCCGCGATGGCAATGTCGGAGAAGCACCGCAAGCTCTGGGTCGAAGCATCCCAGTCACTCGCTGCCATCGCGAACAGCATGAAGCACGAGTGGATCGACCCGGCTGAGCACGCGAACTGGTGTATCGAGCGCGCCAAGAGGGAACAGCGCGGTGACTGACCTCGAAAAACGACTACGCGAATACGTTGAAAACATCCGTGGCAAGGATGAGCCGCCAGAGAACTATCTGTGCTGGCAGGCCGCAGACGAGATCGAACGGATGCGCGCCATGGACTGGCGGGAGATAGCCCAGCGTCTGTGGGATGGCGACTACGCCAGTCGTGATCTCGTTAATTTTGACACGGTGACAAAATTAAAACCCGCCAAGACCGCGAGTAATCCGAAGGGTGCAGGTCGCCCGAAGGGTGCAGGCAAAGCCAGTAGCGTAGATGAACTCGCGCAAGCGATGGCCGCCGCTTTGAACATCCATAAACGAGGCGAGACATGACCGACTGGTTGCGGGCGCCGCTATTGGACAAGCGCATCGCCCACGGCGACGAATTTGCTGGTGACGCATGGCGGCATCGCATCACCGGGGAGATCCGATACGTCGCAGTCGGGGAACGGCCAGGCGACGACGGCACGGCAATCGCGGTTGGCGGCGAGCCGGGCGCGAGCGCGGGCAAGTCGGAATGAACGTTACGTCAATTGGTTAACGCTTCCTTAACTGACGGAACTGTACCAATGTCGCGGGATTCGCTGTCCGATCTATGGGATCAGTTGGCTGAAGCCATAGCGCGGACGGCAGCGCGCAAGCTTTTCAGAGAGACTTATGGGGAAGTCTACGACGATGACACAAAGGGCCGCACTGTACGCCAGGTTCTCGAGCGATCTGCAAAAGGATCGAAGCATAGACGACCAACTGGTTCTGTGCCGCGTCCACGCCCAACGCGAAAAACTTAAGGTCGTCGCCACCTTTGCCGACCGCGCCAAGAGCGGCGCAACCCTGTTTGACCGTCAGCAGCTCTGGGAACTGATGCAGGCCGCCAAGCGCCGCGAGTTCGACGTGGTTGTGGTCGAGGCCCTCGACCGGCTCTCGCGCGATCAGGAAGACCTGCCCGGCATCTACAAGCGGCTCGAGTTCGCCGGCGTCAAGATCCGTACCTGCAACGAGGGCGAGACGACCAAGCTGCACATCGGCATCCGCGGGCTGGTCAGCTCGCTATTTCTGTCCGACCTCGGCGCCAAGGTCCGGCGTGGCCATGCCGGCCGCGTGCGCGAGGGCAAGTTTCCCGGCGCCGTCACCTATGGCTATCGTGCCATCACCGGCAAGCCGGGCGAGCGCGAGGTCGATCCCGAGCAGGCCAAGGTGGTGCTGCGCATCTTCAGGGAATATGCCGCCGACCGATCACCTCGCAAGATCGCCGCCGACCTGATGCGCGACGGCATCCCGGCGCCTGGCGGCAGTACCTGGAACCATCAGACTTTCATCGGCGGCCGCTACAAGCGCGGCATCATCGGCAACCCGCTCTATGTCGGAAAGATCATCTGGAACACGCACACCACGATCATCAATCCGGACACCGGCAAGAAGGCCAAGCGCGCCGCGCCGGCCGAGGATCACATCACGGTCGATGCACCTCACTTACGGATCGTGCCGCAGCACCTCTGGGATGCCGCCAATGCCGTCCGCAAGAACAGAGGCATCTCGATGTTCGGCCCGACGGGAAAAGTCGTGCGCAAGACGACCAACAACAAAGAGCATATGCTGAACGGATTGCTGCAGTGCGAATGCGGTAGCCATATGCGCATCACGAACACATCGCGATCAGGCAACAGCCGAGTCGCCTGTGCCGCGGCACACCAGCACCAAACCTGCGACCACTCGAAGACCTACGACATCGAAACCTTACAGGCGGCCGTCCTCGATTGCATGCGCGACCAGTTGACCGACCCAGCGCGGATACAGAAGGCCGTGCGTGCCTTCCATGATGAATGGGCGACGCAGAAGCGCAAGGTCACCGGCAACGCCAACACGATCAAGAAGCGGCTTGCCGACATCGAAGCGGCGACCGTGCGGTTCGTGAACGCCCTGGAGAAAGGGTCAATGCCGACCACAGTGATCGAGGAACGCCTCTCGAGCCTCGAGACGGAGCGCGTCGGGCTTGCTGAGCGCCTGCGCGTCGTCGAGGCACAGAACGGCAGCAATGTGATCGAACTGCACCCGCAAACCCTCAAGGCTTACTGCGAGGCCGTCGACAAGTTGCACCTGTCGTTTGCCAACGACGAAGACCACGCGGCGAACCGTTCCGCCTTCAGGAACATCATCGATCGGATCATCGTCCATCAGACGGTTAAGCGGGCGCCCTATGAGTTCACCACGTACCACCGGGTCGAGGCCCTGATGGGCATGGAACTGTTCCCGAAGACACGGACAGCGCAAGAATTGCTGAAAGATCAAGGCTCTACGTGTAGCGTACTTGGCGCCCCAGAGAACCCCGGGGTGCCGGTATCGCAACAGCGGAACCGCATCATCGCATTCGGCAGATGGCGGGCCGCGGCGTGAACTTCACCATTGCGCTCATCGGATTTGGATGGGGATGCTTCCCGCCTAGCGCGTTCCACGTGAAACTGCGTAGCCCGATACTTGCAGCCCTGGCGCCGCGGTGCCAAGTTCCATCGCCGGACCGCGGCTAGGGTAGCTCCCGAATAGCCGGTCCGTTAACCGGCCACGTCGTGGTCCGGTACCGTTCTGAAATGTCTGCTGATTCCTCATGGGGCGGCATGGCTGCGGCTCGGCCGTTCCGATACACCGATTCCTCATCGGCCGAGTCGCGCTGAGACGCCGGTCTGAAGGCACTGCGGAACATGGATCGGTAGCTCATAGTGGTGCGTCCGTTCCAAAGTTATCCCGAGCCGTTCTGTTAACCGGCCTTGAGGGCAACAGTGTTTTCTTCCTGCTTCGTCGAGTACCGTTTCACGCGGGCCTTGCGACCAGCGCCAGAGCGGTTCTCTCCACAGGCTGTCACCGCAGAACTTGCGGCGATTCGTGCGAGGTTCAGCGCGGCGTTTACGTCGCGCCCGGCCTCGAATTCACAGTCGTCACAGCGGAATATCCTTTCCGCCAAGGCCAGCGTGTCTTTAATCACGCCGCAGCAAGAGCAGGTCTTGCTTGAAGGTTCAAAGCGGCCCGCTAACACTATCTGCGAACCGTAGAGCTTGGCTTTGTAGGTCAACTGACGGCGCAACTCGAAAAAGCCGCCGTCCATGATCGAACGGGCAAGACGGCGATTGGCCGCCATGCCGCGCACGTTGAGGTCTTCGATGCCGATGAGGCGGTAGGTTTTGGTGAGCCGGGTCGTCAGTTTATGAGTGGCATCCCGGCGGATATTTCCGATGCGGGCGTGCAGCCTGCCGAGTCTGGCTTTCGTCTTGCGCCGGTTATGCGACCCGCGCTGCTTGCGCGATAGTGCCTTGTTGAGCCTGCGCAGGCGGCCGAGCAGCTTCTTTTGTGCCTTCGGGCCTTCGACCGCTTCGCCGGTCGAGAGCGTGGCGAGTGTGGTCACACCGAGATCGACGCCGACAACGGCCTCTGGCTGGGCCACAGGCTGCACGTCATTGGTGTCGATCATCAACGCCACGAACCAGCGGCCGCCTTCGCAGGACACCGTGGCGCGCTTCAATGGCCCGGTGAAGCGCACTTCCTCGCGCGTTCGCACCCAGCCGATCACCGGCAGCTTGATGCGCTTGCCGTCGGCACGGAAGGTTCCGGCCTCATTGGCGGCGCAGAAGCTCGCCCGGTCGTCCTTGCGCTTGAAGCGGGGATACCTGCCGCGCTTCTCGAAGAACGCCCGGAATGCCGTGCCGAGATCGATGATGGCCTCCTGCACGGCGCACTTGGATACGTCGAAGACCCATGGGTACTGCTCGCGCTTGAGCGCGTTGAACTGGCGGCGCAGCGAGATTTCGGATGGCTGTGGGCCGCAACCATATTCGCGTCGCAGCGCATATTGCCGCTGCCACTCGGCCAGTGCCCAGTTGTAGGCAAAGCGTGCGGTCCCGGATGCACGGGCGAAGTACATGCGTTGCGCAGCGTTGGGGTCGAGCGCAATCTTATGGGCCAGCAGCATGGCGCTCCTCCACAAGCTTGGTGTGGTAGCCGTTCACACGCGCTAGCAAGTGCTGCATGGCCAGAAACAAGAACGAGGTATCGGTGTCCATGTCGATACCTTTGGTGATGATCTCGCCGCTTTTCAGCTCGCCGAGCATTTGCTTGGTCTTGTGGCTGCGGCTGCCGTAAAGCCGCGCACTAAAAACCGTGATGATCTCGATCACGTCGGCCGCCAGTTCCTCCTCGAAGCTCGGCGGTTCACCTTTATTGATGATGACAATCTCGATGTTCTGGATTTCGCACAATGCGAAGATCAGTTCTGATCCGAATCGCAACAGCCGGTCCTTGTGCGTCAGCACCAGCCGCCGGATGCGTTTGTGCAGGATTAATTCGAGTAGACGATTAAGGCCTTTCTTTTTGTAATTCAGCCCAGAACCAAGATCGCTGATAACCTCATGACGCCATCCCTTGGCGGCGCAGAACGCTTCGAGCAACTCGCCCTGCCGTGCAAGGTCGGATTTCTGGTCGTGACTGGAAACGCGGGCATAGCCGATGGTCGGCATGTCCTCCGAGCCGAGGTTGAGGATCTTGCCGAGGTCGTAGTAGCGCACGCCGCCCTTGCTGCGCCGGTCGGGAACCAGCTCGCCGGACTTCTCCCACGCCCGGAGCGTCTGGACATCAACGCCCAGCGTTTCCGCCGCTTTCCCTATCTTTACAAGTGCCATAACAACAGGTAGTATAAGAAACAATCAGGTTTCTGTCAACAGTGGCTACCCCTCGTAACGGAGAGGACCCTCCCAATGATGAAAGCTATCACGCTTGCGCTGACTGTGGCCGCGATCTCGACCAGCGCAGCGGCACAATCTACCAAGGACGACCCGTACAAATGGCTCAATGATCGGCTGAAGCCTTACGAGGCGAAGACGATCCCGGCTGATCCGAATGCGCCAGTTCTACAAGCAGGGCCGGAGTTCACCCGGACGCCTCTGCTTACACCCGGCAATAGCAGCAGCGGCAACTCGCTGTTGGATGGCTGCGTAATCAGTGCGATCGGCCGACTGCCGAAAGCAGAAGGCTTGAATGTAACAAACTCCTCAACCGAATTCCGCAGTTCGTTCAGGAAATACGACTTCTACAATGTTGTGATCCAGGCCGAGTTGAACGGCCGCAACGGCACCTATCAATGGATCTGTCGGGTCTATGACAACACCTCGGCCAGCCTGATTGAGAACCGCTGACGCAACAAAAAAAGAGCCGCCCGGCGGTGACCGGGCGGCTTGCTAGGATGGGGTAGAGTGGAGCCGTCAGACTAGCACGGTTCCACCCGCCGTCCGGGAGAAAACGAACACCACCACCGCGCAGACCACAGCCAGAATGATGCAGGCGACCACGAGGCGGCGGTCGTCCATCACGCCTGATCCTCGATCTGCTCGACCTTCACCACGACGCCCGGCGGCGCATCGATCAGTATCCTCACCACCAGCGGCTCGACCGGCGGCTCGGCCTCGGTCGCCGCAGCCTGTAGCGCAGCCAGGAAGCTTGCGTGATAGCCGGCTACCTTGGCCCCGAGCTTGTCCGGGTTGATGATCCGCCGCGCACCAACAGCGTCGTTGGTGTCAGCGTCGAAATACTGCGGCAGCGACTTGCCGGTGAACCAGCCTTCCATCATGCCCTGGCTCATCACCTGATAGGCGATAGCCGAATCGAGCGCACGGCTGGCGTGCCATTCGAGATCATCCGCGCCGGTCAGGTGCAGTTTGGCCGTTGCCCGACGATAGTTCTCGCGCCACGTCAATTGGACGTAGCCTCGGCCGTAGTACCGCTGCTTCGTCTCGGCATCGATTGCACCGTACTTGTGCCCAGTACCCTTGCCGAACTCCTCGATCGGCTGCATCGTCGCTGCCGTCTCGTGGAACGTCGTCGCCAGCATGTAGGCGAAATGCCGAAGGTCATCTGAGGTCGGCTGGTTTTCCCAGGCTGAAAGCAACAGGTTCTGCCCGTCGACCTGATCCTGTTTCAGCGAGCCGCCGAACGGCTTCAGACGCACTGCCTCAAAATAGACCCTGCGATCAAACGCGGTCACGGCTGCGGTTCGCCCTCGTCCTCGGCGTCCTCCACCTCTTCGGCATCAGCCTCGTCGAGCTTCGCCCGCAGCGCCGTTAGCAGCCGCTGCAACACCGGCCGCTCGTCCAGCGCGTCCTGCGCCTGCTCGACCAGCCCGCGCAGCTCGCCGAGGATCTCTTTCAAACGTTCGCGCATTTCCGTAACCCTCCCTTACTTCTTCGTCAGAAGATCCACCATCCGCTCGATCTGCGTCGTGTGCCTATTGACTTGCTGTTCAATCACAGTGATGCGCTCTTCAGATCTAGCCATGCGCGCCACGCTGTATTCGGCGCCTCTTGTCTCGAGCGTCATCACGCGCTGCTCGAGCTTAACACTGTACCCGATCATCCATGCTGCCCCGGCGCCCAAGGTTATGACCTGTGCCGCTAGGAACACGACCAGGGTGTGGTTCTCGGAGAACCACGATTTGAGCTTATCGACCATGATGATAAACTCACGGCATTAGCGCAGCGGCCGGACGCGCAAACGTCCGACCGCCACTTGACAGGCAACCTGACAGAGAGGCTGCGATGCCCGCTTTCATCGATATCACAGGCCAGCGGTTTGGACGATTGACCGTCATCCGCCGCGCTCCTCCCCACGAAGTACGTCAATGGGTTTGCCGCTGTGATTGCGGGACAGTGAAATCGGTAGCGCGGAGTGCTTTAATTGCGCGGCTCACCCGTTCGTGTGGATGCCTGAACCAGGAGCAGCGTCGCGCACGAAGCATTAATCTTTCCGGTCAGAGATTTGGACGACTGGTTGCGCTCTCTTTATATCCAGCCAAAAACGGCGCACGGAAATGGCTGTGCCGATGCGACTGCGGCAAAGAAACAATAGTTCGATCCGAATTGCTGCGTGATGGACGCACTCGATCTTGCGGCTGCCTGAGACGCGATGTCCTGCGCAAGATAAAGACAAAACACGGACATGCTCAGTTACACAACGAAAGCCCAACATATTGGAGCTGGGTCGGTATGCTGGCCCGATGCCGCAATATTAAACGCGCCAACTATGGCGGTCGTGGTATCACCGTCTGCGAGCGCTGGCATACGTTTGAACACTTCTTAGCCGATATGGGTGAACGACTGCCAGGATTGACATTAGATCGTATTAATAATGATGGACCCTATTCCCCCGAGAATTGCCGCTGGGCAACGCCAAAGGAACAAGCCGCAAATAGCAGACCAAAAAACACACAAAAGCTAACCCCGGCTGATGTCATATCAATACGGAAAGACACACGACTTCACCGCATAATTGCTGATACATACGCCATTTCATCTTCAGCAGTGTCTTTAATCAAATCGCGGAAACTTTGGCGCAATCTTGCCTAAGATAGTAGGACGAGCGGGTCGATATATACGGTTGTGCTCGCTTTCGCGACCTTCGTCCAGATATATAACCACCCTTTCTTCTGCGGCGTGAACGTCACCGCGAGCTTGAAGTCTGTCGTGCTGCCGCCCCACGTTTGCGAACTGGCGGTCTGGTTCGCCGCCGTCGTCAGGGCATTGGCCTTCGAGTCGTTCACGAACGACGCGACTGGGAAGCCCGAGGTGCCGAGGTAGCTACATTCAATCCAAACTTCGTCGTCCAGCGGCGTCGCGCCGCCGCCCCAAATGCCCTCCACAGTCGCCGTCACCGGTGATCCGGTCGTCTCGTTCCAGATGGCGATCGGCGGGCTGACAAACGGCTGGTGCCATTTCGAATTCGCGGTCGTCACGATCTTCCAGGCGATCGGTGTGGTGCCGTCCGACGCCCCACCGGTTCGCACGATCGTGGTCTCGATCGTCTGCGTACCCTCGTAGCGATAGCGGTCGTATCGATAGTTGGTCGAGCCGCTGTCCGAGCGCACCACGTCGACCTTGACGCGCCCCGGCGTGTTCGGTGCTGCCTGTATCGCCACCGAGGCATTCAGCTTGCAGTCCTCGATGAGGACAGAGCCGGGTCCGCCGGTGGTGTTCCCGACGAGGGTCTTGGTCGAGCCAGCAGCACTCAGGTCGAGGCCGCGCAGCACGACTACGCCAGTAGCGCTGCTGAAGCTAATCAGCGTGGTTGGCACCTGCGCGCCGAGCAACGCGGTCGACCCCGGCTTGTTCTCCCATGTCCAGGTGGCGCACGGGGCGATCGTCTGTGCAACAGCAGAGAACGAGATCGTGCAATTGACGTGACGCACCTCGCTTGCCACGACCGCCCCGACATTGCCGATCGCCAACACCGCGCCACCAGTACTGCCCAGCACGAACGCGCAGTTCTCGTACGTCTGGGTGTTCGTATTCGTACCGGCGAGGGTGATGACCGGAGCGCCGGTCGAATTGCCCGCCGTGAACGACAGCCCGTAGTAATAGGCACAGCCGGCGATCGTGATGTTGGTGTTGGTGGTGGACGTGAACGCTGCGCCGGTCGTGAGATCGGCCGCGACCGGCGGCACCGTTCCGGCATGGTTGACGCAATAGAAAAGGCATGGCGCGGCATTTGTGCCCGGTGACGTGAGCGTGAGCGTTGCCGCGCTCTCGGTGTGATCTTCCGAGATGTAGAAAATGTCGCCGGCGACCTTGCCCGACAGCGCCGTGACCAGCGTGGTGTAGGCATTGGTCCAATCGGCGCCGGTCCCGGCACCGGCCGCACCGGATCGAACGTAATAGCTCGCCATCCGTCAGCCCTCGTTGATCATGGGACCAGGTGTCATTCCCTGACGCGACCCGGTCGTGTTTGCGAAGGCATACGAGGTCATTGCCTGCCTGGCGGTGAACTCGGAAACGTCGGCGACTGTCACGCTGATGGTCTGGTCTACTGTGCTGAATGACATGGTCGTTGCCCGTACATTCACCACGTACACATTGTCGGTATCCGCATCGAGCGGCGTCTCGTAATCCTGTGTGCCATCGGAAAGCCAGCGCAGCGTCGATCCGCTGATCTCGAAGAGCGCCTGGTCCGCGCCGCCGACGATCGACCATCCGGCGAACTCGGTGGCGACGAGCGAGTGCGCCAACACCTCGTTCTCATCCACCGATGCGGACGACGATGACGTGATCGTCGGCGTGAATGGCGGTATCGTCCGCACGACCGGCGTTTCCCCTGACGACGCGCCGATGTTGCCCGGCGTGAAGACGCCTGCGATGCACGAGTCAAGATCGAGCGGCATGGATCACGTGTCCGGGAACTGGTCGCCAGGCGGACTGAACGATGCGTCACCATACACGTCGCCGTAACGCGACACACCGCGCGTGATGCGTACCTCGTCGATGCGGCCGAGGAACGACCCACCAGACAGGGCGTTCGATCCGACCGAGATCCGTTCGGCGGTTACACCGATGGTGCTGTCGGCTGGCGTGGTACCGGCCTTCATCACGCCATTGACATAAATACGCAACTTGCCGGTCGAGTCCTTGTCGACGGCGATGAAGTGCCAGGTGGCAGTTGTGATGTTGGCCGCCGTCGTGTCGAGCTGGTTGGCCCAGCCACCGGGATCTTCGCCCCAGAGAAATTGCAGTTCGTCATCGCCGTTTTGCCAAAGCCGGAAGCTTCTGCTGAGCGCCCCGCCATCGATCGCAACGAGCACCTGTGCGCGGTTAACCGCATCAAAGTTTGCCCAGCATTCGATCGTATACGGCGACGTGTTCGTGGCAGACAACGCGACATCGTTCAACGTTGTAGCGTTCTGGGTCATGATGCCGTCCGACGTGCCGTCACAGACGAGCGCGCCGGTTCCAAACTTTGCAGATGCCGACACCTGTGCGTTCCCAAACGCCGGCTCTATGTCATGGACATATGAACTGGAGTCGAAGAACGCCGTCGACCCGACCGACCCATTCATGTGCAGCAACAGCACGACCGATCCGATATGAGGATCGAAGTCGCCCGCATAGATCGAGCAGCGCAGGATGGCCTCACCCTCGATGTCGACGACCCAGTTCGCGCCGTGCGAGGTCTGGGTGCATTTGAACACTTCGTTGTCGAACCCGTCCGCAATGTTGGTCAGCGCGAACAGATCGCCCGGCTCGATCCCGTATCCAATGGCAAGAGCCTTGAATGCGACCCTGCGGCGCGCGTTCTCCTGGTACTGCTGCGAGAATGTCGCGAGTGCCTGCCGGGTGTCGGCATCGATGACCAGCGGTGACGTGACGGTCTGCTTTCCAACCGCAACCGAGATCACCATCGGATCGCGCGGTATCTTCGCCAACGAGGGCACCGCAGTGTAATCCTGATCGGGATCGATCGCGATCAGTTCGTGCTCGCGGCGTTGCGCTGTCGCACTGCCGCGAATAACCGAGACGGCGTTATCATCTCCGATTATCGAGTCGCGATCGAACACGATGTCTGGCGTGACACTTGAACCACGGTCCTTGACGCGCAGTTTGTCGGACGTGAGCACATCAAGATTACGATATTCACCCGCCACATTCTGGCAGAGCTGAACCATGGTAAAATTATCTTTGATCAGGATAGCATCGACCACGTCGGTGACACCAGTCGTCTCGAAATTGGCGGCTGTGTAACCGCACCAAGGCGACCGCGCAATCCTCTCCAGAGCCTCGCCCAGATTTATAAAATCTAGTGGATCGGCCCCGTCAGTACAATCTCCGATCTCGCAAGCCACGTAGGGCACCGGCTTCCCGGTGATCGCCATGAAGCGCGCAATCGGTATATCGAGAATCTGCAACAGCATCTGTGGACGATAGGCGTTCTCGTCACCCGCGAAATACGTTGTCTCCAGGCTGCACGCGGTCTGCGTCAGAGTTCCAGGTTTGAAGATGAAGTCGAACGGGTCTCCGTAAAACGTTCCGTCTGCCGGCACGGTGCCGCCGCCTGCCGACGCCCACGCCAGTTCGTTGTCCAGATCAATCTTGTATATCTTGCGGTCGCCGGACGGATTGGACGGCACTCCGAACGACACGATGAACGAACACGTCGAGCCGCTGATGTATGGCCCCACGATTGGAGCCGGCGACGCACCAATTCGTGCGTAGCCTCCGGTGTAGAGGCACATCGGGCGACCGTACAATTGATTGGCATCGATCTTCGGATCAAATGTCGGCGAGACCGGCGTCGGATTAGGCGCAACAGGAGCAACCACTGGCGTAAGTGCGGGCGCTCTCTGCCTCAGATCTATATAAGGAGATGACCATCCCGAACCAAGTACGGTCCACCCCGCCCATGGGTTATCGGCCCAGGCCATTACACGCCCACGATGGAGTTGATGCCCAGGAAATGATCCTCACCCTGAAAATTGATCTTGTTGTTGAACTTGGTCCGGCAGGTCGTGCCGGTTTTGTCGCAGCCAGGATAGATCGTGATGTCCTCGCCGGCCGTCAGGCGCGCCATGCAGATCGGCTGGTAGGTCGTGATCTTCAGTGTGCTCTGAACCCAATTGGCAACGACAGCCTTGAACCCGGAGGCAGTGACGAATGTCCCCTGGTTAAACCACCCATCGGCGGGCGGCGCACCCAACCCGGCAACCGTGAAATTGAACCTGTCGATGATCGTGCCGACCGTGCCGGCATGATCCCAGGCGGTCTCATCGAGACTGCACAGCAAACTGAACAGGTCCGTCCGACACATCGGCTGGAACGTCTGGATGAACGCCTCGGTCTGCACCGCAAGCCCGCGAATGTCGAACGATCCGCTCGATCTGATCACGTCGATCGACACCGTATCGATGATGCCGGTGAACATCGGGTCGCCGAGCGTCGGCAATGTCAGCCGGTCGACCAGGTACATCTGGACCGTCGCACCGTCCCAGAAGCCGGTGTTCAGCTCGAACGTATCGAGCGTGCCGCCATCGGAATGCGCGAACTGGATCTCCATCGATCCGACATCGCCACCGATAATGTGCTTGACCGCCGAGATCTCGGCGCCCGGCAGCGGCGTGAAGGTCTGCGCCGAAACCGTCAGCGCCTCGTCGGCCTCGGCAATGCGCAGGATCACGCCATCCAGGCGCGTGATCTTCACCACCCGCGCCAGGAACAGATGCGTGCTGCTCAGCGTGATGTTGTAGTCGCGCATCAGGCCAGCTCAGCCGCCCCGATGACCTCGCGCAGCGAGATGCTGTTGATGTTGGCAATGCTGTTCACGTTCATCACGACCGGCAGATAGTCGGTGTCAAACCGCACCGGGATATCGAACTCCCCGCTCCAGGTCAGCGCATGTCCATTCGGTGGCGGCGTAACGAATGTCACCAGTCCCGTCGTGCTGATCGTGTAGTGCGTCGTGATCGTCTGCAGAACGCCGTTTACGCTGATCGCAGGTATGGTCGCGAACAGATAGATCTCGCGTGTATAGGTGAACGATCCCGGCGTGTTGAGCAGGATCAGACTCGGATCATATGTCTTGGCCAACTGAAAGGTTGTATCGGAGCCGTCGCCGCTCCCGAAATTCGCGCCATCCGCCTCGAAATCCGACCAGTCCTTGAACCGAAAGGGACGGAAGCGCCCATTGTGCGCATAGAACAACGCCAGCACGGCGCGGTAGCTCCCGACCGGATCATCCGAGTGCAGAACGGAATACGCGATGTCGTATTTCGCGCGGCACTTCGCCCAGATCTTGATCCGCTGTTCCTGTCCGGACACGGACTCCTGAATGACCGTGGAGAATTCGGGTCCGCCCTGCGCCCCTTCCTCGATGTCGGGAGGCAGGCGATAGGTCGAGATCGTCATTGCGGATCAGCCAATCGCACGGCGCATCGCCTGCGCCTGCTGGAATGCCGTGGCCTTCATAGCCGCGACCGTATTCTGATCGGCGTTGCCCTGGACATAGATATTCACGTTGACCGGCCGCTGGTTGCTGTTTGCCGGCTGTTTGATCTCGACCGGGATGCGACCGCTCGGAACCGGCACGTAGGCCTCGGGCGTCGAGCCTTCGCCGAATACGGCGACCTGCGGGCTCGTTGCCATACCGCCGCCCTGGTATTGCCTCAGCGGCAGCTCGCCGTATTGCGTCATGATCCCACCCTCGGCAAAGGCCCGGAAGCCGAGATGCGTGCGGCGCGGATCGCTCGAATAGAACGGCGACAACACATCGGTCATTGCGGATGTCGCAGACGTGTTCGCGTCCGTGGCCTGGGCCAGTTGCTCAAGCTTCTCGTTCAACTGCTTGATCAACTCGGCGGTCTGCAACGAACCCGGCGCGGCCTGGAGTTGCCCCACCAGTTGCTGGATCGAGCCGGCCTGCTGCTCCTTTGGCAATAGATCGATCGCGCGAGAAAGAATGCCGAGCCTATCCTGATCGACCGTGGGCGGCGCGCCAAGCGCCCCCGCCGTCATAATGCCCCCGCTGAGCATGTTGTTGACGGCTGCGCCAAGGTTGCCCCCTGCAGCAGTCAGCATCTTGTTGAACTGGAATTCAAGCCCCTGTGCGGTGGGCGCGCCGGTCACCGGATCGAAGCCGCCCTCCCCGTAGATCGATCTGACGATCGCCGTCATCTCCATCACACCGCCCGCGCTCGAGGTGTAGCCGCCCGGTTTGAATTGAGTTAACCCCTGCGGGCCTTGATACATCCCGCCCGTCCCGAGGCTTGTCGGCCCCATGCTTTTCCACGTCGTTGCAAACGGAATGAACGCCGTGTTCGCGAGCAATGCTGCCTGCCCCGCCTCGAACATTGACGAGGCCATGCTGTTCAAAGCGAACGCCGCATCCTCGGCCGCTGCCTCCGTCCGGAGAATCGACTTGGCCGCTTCGTCGTTCGCGACAGACCAACTGATCAAGCCGTCTTTATATGCGGCCCAGGCGTCCGCCGCAGTATTGATGTGCTTGAGCGCATTATCCGCCGCCTCTATCTCTGCCTTGCTTCGCTCCTCTTCTGCATTGCGCAATTGCTTGCTTGCGACCGCCGCCGCAAGGGTACTGTCCACGTTGTCATCTATCAGCTTCTGATATGTCTGGCGTGCCTTGATACGATCCTGCTCCGCACCGTCACTGGCGCGGATCAATTCGCCCTCGTTCTGCAAGTTCTTCAGCATCTGCCGGGCGTTGGTGTTGGCCTCCGCTATTGAAATAGCACGTTGCTTATCGGCCTGTTCAAGCGCCTTCTGTGGACCAATCTGTTCTGTCAGAAGGTCGATCGTTGCCGCGTACTGCGCGTTGATCCGCTGGCTGCCAGTGACTGCCTGCGCGACGTTCAACTGTCCCCGCAATTGAATCATAGTCAGTGTATGCTGAGATTCAATCTCGGCGAGCTTCACTGCACGCTCGGCGTTGGCAATGCGCGTACCCTCAGCCTCGCCCAGCTTGTCGGTCAATTCAGCCGTCCGCTGCTTATGCTGCACCTCGATCTGCGCCATCGGGCCGATCGCCTGCGCCATTTCCAGTTGCCGGCTCGCAGCATCGGCCAGCTTGGTGCCCTCGATGCTCATGCCGGGATAGAGTTGCGCGATCCGCAAAGTGGCAACCGCCTGTCGTTCGGTGGCCTCGGCGGCTTCCTTGCCTTGCAGGTTGGTCAGCTTGAACTGCGCAATCGAGCCCAGGCCCACGGCGGCCAGTTGCGCGTTGGTGGCGACGCCAGCCATTGCGTCGGAGATTGCCCGCAGGCGCATCTCGGCATTTTCCAGTTCAATGCCGGTTCGGCCCAACTCGATCATCTTGTCCACGGTCTTGGCCAGTTCGGGATGCGCCGTGCCGATCCTGCCGAGCTCGGCGTTGTATTCCTTCATTCCCGGAAGGCCGGCGGCCTGCGCGGCCTTCAGCTTGTCGGTGGCATCGATGATCTTTTCCATGCCGGGCGTCAGCGGCGCCTCGCCGGCGAACTCGCCCCTTATGTCGCCGCCGATGTTTGGTCTCGGCGCGGTGCGAATGAGGGCGCCCCTTGCCTCCTCGTTCAACTTGCGCTGCAGGTCGAGCAGATTCCGCTTTATTTCGAATTCCGTCAGATCCCTGGGATTCAATTGCGCCCTGGCTTCGGCGGATGTCCGCTGATCAATCAGGGCCTTGCCTTCCTTCAGCAGGCGGTTCTGATTTTCCAGTGCCTGCTCGACCGTGGTCGACGCCCGCACGAATTGCGCCGCCGCATAGACCGCCACGGCGCCGATCGCCGCAATGCCGGTCACGATGCCGGCGGTCGAAGACAGGAACCGCGTGCCCCAGCCGATCGCCTGCGTGAAGAACGATCCGACACTTTTGCCGCTCGCAATGAACACGTCGGCGATCTGCGTGCCCTGCTGCGCGAGAATCATGAATGGCGATTGGCCCGACACCAACTGAACGCCGACATCCTGCGCCTGCCTGCCGAGATTGACCAGCTCGTGCCGCGCGAGGCCGATCCCCTGCGCTGCCTGTGCGCCGCCCGTCGACATACCGGCAAGCATGCGCTGGGAAGCGACGGCATTGACATCGCCCGCCGCAGACATGCCCGTGACCAATCTGCTTTCGGATGCAGTGGTTCGCGCGAGGCTGACCGCCTTGGCGGCTTGTTCGGCGGCCGCACTCGCCGCCGTCATGCCGGCAACCATCTTCTGGCTTGCCACCGCGCCGGCATCGCCCGCCGCCGTCATGCCGGTAATCATTTTCCTTGCGGCTGCATCGACTAGGCCAAGCTTTTGAGCTTGCAGGTCGAGATGCCGCGTGACTTCGGCTTGTGTGGTCAGTCCCTGGGCCAATGCGTCGTTCGCCACTTTCGTCGCACGCGCCATCTTGTCCTGCGCGCGTGCTGTCTCGTCCAGCGCCAGCGTCTGCCGCCTCCAGGCCGTTTCAACGGATATCGAACCCTTGGATACTTTCTCCGTTTCGACGGCAACGCCGCCGTACTGCTTTGCGAGATTCGCAACAGCCGCCGACGCCTCGTTGACGCCCTCATGGGTGCCCTTGATGGCGATCAAGCGGACGACGTTGCCAACATTTGCCATTGCGTCACTTTCTCCGCTTGGTCGCCCGGTCGCCGAGGCCGCGCACGACGCGCTTCACGCCCTCGGTATCCGTCGTCTTGACCTGCTCGGCCATTTCCGGCTCGTCATCCTTGATGCGGTTCAGCATTCCAATCCAGGCCGTATCGGCTTTGCGGATGATTGTTTTGGCGCGCTCAAACTCAACCCCGTCGAGTTCGAGCTCGTCGCGCAGATACTCGCGGATCTTCGACACCGGGATTGGGCCGATCGACATGCCGAGCTGGCGTTCAGTGCCCAACTCCCAGAACGCATCCCACAACCAAACCAGATGCGGTTCGACTTCAGGCTGATTGTAGAATTCTGCCGGCGCCTCACGTCCCTTCTTGGACATGAACTCCCAGTGATCGATCTGGCTGCCCCACTGATGTTGCCATCGCAGGGCAGCAATCAGTTTTTTGCGTCGGCCTCAGTCTCTTCCTTGCCCTGCTCGGCAACGGTGGTTGCGGCCCAGACGCAAGCCCAGACGAATTGTTCGTATTGCGGGTCGGTAAGATACTTGTTCGCCGCTTCCCTGCTGTACGGCTCCGGCTGGCCGTCACCGTTCTCGATGCCGCGCCAGTCAAGCAGCGAGCAGTCGCGGATGAGAATGCCGTTGATGCGCAACCGGTCTTCAGCCTCCAGGCCGTTGACCCTGCGCTGACGCGGCACGGCCGCGATGAGCTTCTGCTCCATGCGCGCCCAGTCCTTGTTGCCAGAACCGCGCACCTTCAATTCGAGATCCATCCATTCGGGGATGTCTTTCACCCACGCGCCCTCTTCGCGCTTCTGTAGATCGATCTTGCGGTCGCTTAATTTCATGACACCCTTTGTGATCTGTTGAACCAAAAAGAAAGCGAGCGGCATTGCTGCCGCCCGCCAGTCGTTCCGCGAGGAGGATCAAACCGTGCTCGCGGGCTCTTCGATGATTGCTGTGTTGATGCCGATGTTGAACACACGGCGCATGATGTTGTCGGCAGTGGCCAGCCGCATCGTCTTCGACATCACCATGCCGCGGTAATACTGGGTCGTCGGACTACCCCCGGAAGGCTGATCGCTCAGGACCAGTTTGAAGGCATAATTGTCCTTGGTCGCTTCTGCGGCAATGAGAGCCTGCTGTCCCACATCGAGCGGATCGTGGAAGCAGATCACTGCCTGCGTGCCGGCGTCACGCGCGCCCTTGACCTTGCGCACACGACCGTCCGCGATTGCCGTGCCGCTGACCGGCGGCGACGTATCGCCCAACTCACCGAGATCTTCGGTGAGACCGATCTCGATCCAGGTGAGAGCTTCGTATTCGGCAAGGGTGTCCACCGTTGCCGCAGCAGCCGCGTTGGAGATGAAGAATTGACTTTCGCTGGTGGTTTGGATGTCGCCCATGATGGCGCATCTCCTATGTTGAGGATGGCCGTCTTGCGACGCGCCCCAGACTGCCGCCCACGCAGCCGGAATAGAAAAACCCGACGGTGGGCGGCCGCCGGGCGTTCGAACTCAGGTCGATGTTCGGGAAGCGTTAGTCGTCAAACTGGTAGCGATACGGAATGATCACGCTCAAGCTGAACCAGTTGCCGTCGTTCGACACGTCATTGACGATTGGCGACGAAGTGACGAACGTCTCGATGCCGTGAAACTTCTTGCCCCGGAATATGCTGGCGAGGTTGTCCGCTATACTCAGTGCGGCATCCATCTCGGCAGTGCGGCGAACGTTGACGACCAACCGCGCCGCGCCTTCCTCGAAATAGCGCCGCCCGATTGTCGGCTGACTGCCGTTGACCACCGGGTATTGCAGAACGATGAACGCATCGTCGCTGTTGCTTGGCGGGCCGGTCACAATGGCCGGGATGACCGGCGGATCGCCCAATGTGTACTCGTACAGCCGCGCCTGA
>Ga0070686_100000458_pt1 | contig 24928 bp, 25 predicted proteins | sample KBSS23LmetaG_FD_65654 | JGI IMG/M metagenome (GOLD analysis project Ga0070686, IMG submission 65654) | Switchgrass rhizosphere microbial communities from Kellogg Biological Station, Michigan, USA - KBS S2-3L metaG | ecosystem: Host-associated > Plants > Roots > Rhizosphere ... | reverse complement strand
AATGGGGATCGAATGGATTGGTGACGACCACCGATCCCGGAGCATGCGCCCATGTCCTTCCCAGAGCGAAGAGCGACCCGCTTCCCGATCGATCAACCCCGATCGCGTGCGTAAGATGGAAATGGGGGACACACTTGCCGAGCGTATCGGGCGCCACGAGAATCTCGCCGATATTGCCCCGGATGGTCTGCACTGGCCGTGAACGCGACATGCGCAAGGGATAAGGCCGCATGGCGGCAATGGAAATAGGTCGGCCGCCGTGCCCGGGCGCTCAGCCCCTGGTCCGGTAGCCGCAGACGATCCCGAACAGGAAGGACATGAACAGGCCGAGCTGGACCTTGCCCGCGGGATCGGTCCAGCCGAGGAAGCTGCCCCCGAACGCGAACAGGCCGATGAAGCAGACCAATGCGATACCCAGCATGGCGCGACTCCCCTCGCTCTTATGCCGTAAGAATCGCACCTTGCGGTAAACGAGGTGTGAACGCTTGCGGCCGCTCCGCCTTGGCGTCATAGGGCGGCCATGAAGGTCCGCGTCTACGTGACCCTGAAGAAGGGCGTGCTCGACCCGCAGGGCAAGGCGATCCATCACGCGCTCGAAGGGCTGGGCTTTGCCGGGGTGAACGACGTGCGCGCCGGCAAGCTGATCGAGCTCGACGTCGAGGATGGCACCGGCGAGGCGGAGGTCGAGGAGATGTGCCGCAAGCTTCTCGCCAACACGGTCATCGAGAATTACCGGATCGAACGCGCGGAGGCGGCCGCGTGAAGAGCGCGGTCATCGTCTTCCCGGGCTCCAATTGCGATCGCGACCTGGCCGAGGGGCTGCGGCTGGTCGGCGGGCGCGCGCCGGAGATGGTCTGGCACCGGGAGAGCGCGCTGCCCGCAGGCCTCGATCTGATCGCCATTCCCGGCGGCTTTTCCTATGGCGACTATCTCCGCTCGGGCGCGATGGCGGCGCAGTCTCCGGTGATGGCCGCGGTCCGGGAAGCGGCGGAGCGCGGCGTGCTCGTGCTCGGCATCTGCAACGGCTTCCAGGTGCTGACCGAGGCACGGTTGCTCCCCGGCGCCCTGATGCGCAATTCGGGAATCCGCTTCGTCGGCCGCGACGTCGCCCTCCGGGTCGAGAACAGCCAGTCGGCCTTCACCGCCCGCTACGAGGCCGGCGAGGAGATCGTCTTTCCGGTCGCCCATCATGACGGCAATTACCAGGCTGACGCGGAGACGCTTGACCGGCTCGAGGGCGAAGGCCGCGTCGCCTTCCGCTATGTCGGCGAGGTCAACGGCTCGGCGCGGGGGATCGCCGGGATCCTCAACCAGGCGGGCAACGTGCTCGGCATGATGCCCCATCCCGAGCGCGCGGTCGAAGCGGCGCACGGGCGCGAGGACGGGCGGCGGCTGTTCGAAGGTCTGCTGGAGGCAGTCGGCCAGCCGGCCTGATTCCCATTTCGTTAGTATCTTGTCTATTATGAGCCTGCTTATTATATGCGGGCCGCCATGGACAATTTCGCCTTCGAAGTCGCCGAGACGGCGCGGCTGATTCGCCGCGAGGCGAACAAGCGCGCGGCCGTGCTGGGTGCGACCAAGGCGCAGTGGCGGGTGCTCGCGCGCCTGCACCGCGCCGGCGACGCCGTCCGCCAGATCGAGCTCGCCGAGGCGCTCGACATCGAGCCGATCACGCTCTGCCGGATGATCGACCGGCTCGAGGAAGCCGGCCTGGTCGAGCGGCGCCGCGACGGCGCCGACCGCCGCGCCTGGCGCATCCACCTGACCGAGGCGTCGGCGCCGGTGATCGCCAGGCTGGAGGCGATGGGCGTCGGCTTCAACGCCGACATCCTCGCCGGCATCTCCGAGGCGGACCGCGCGGCGGCGCTGCGCGTTCTCGCCCGCATCCGGCACAATCTCGACCAGATCGACCAGGAGCTCGAGCAGGCGTCATGAGCGAAGCGGATCCCAAGGTTCAGGCCGAGCAGGCGGCGCTGGCGGCAATGGCGGCTCCGGAGGAGGCCCCCGAAAAGACGCGCGGGAAACGGCCGTGGCGGCTGATCCTCCTGCTCTCGGTGCCGCTCGTCCTGCTCGCGATCGGCGGCTATATGTGGCTGACCTCGGGCCGCTACGTCTCGACCGACAATGCCTATGTCCAGCAGGACATGGTCTCGGTCGCGCCCGAGGTGAACGGCATCATCACCGAGGTCCTCGTCCACGAGAACCAGCAGGTGCATCGCGGCGACATCCTGTTCCGCATCGACCCCCGACCCTACCGGATCGCGCTCGCCAATGCCGAGGCGCAGATCGCCAATGCCGAGGTGCAGGTGAACCAGCTCGAGGCCCGTTCCTCGGGCACGGTCGCCGACATCCAGGGCGCCGAGGCCAACCTCGCCTATCAGCAGCGCGAATTCGCGCGGCTGCAGGAGCTGATGCGCCGGGGCTGGATCACCCGCACACGGTTCGACGAGGCGAACCACAATGTCCAGGAGGCGCGCGAGCGCCTGTCCAATGCCCGCGCCGCCTCGGCGACCGCGCAATCCGCGCTGCGCGGCGGCGGCGCCGCCAACCAGCCGGCGGTCGAGGCGGCGCGCGTCGCCCGCGACCAGGCCCTGCTCAATCTCTCCCGCACCGAGGTGCGCGCGCCCGCCGACGGCGTGATCAGCCAGACCCGCCGGCTCCAGACCGGCGCGACCGCGGTCACCGGCGTGCCGATGGTCACCCTGGTGCGCAGCGGCACCACCTTCGTCGAGGCCAATTACAAGGAAACCGACCTCGCCAACATGTATGTCGGCCAGCCCGCCGAGATCAGGATCGACGCCTATCCGGGCGTGCGCATCACCGGCCATGTCGCCAGCATCGGCGCCGGCACCGGCTCGCAATTCTCGGTCCTTCCGGCGCAGAATGCGAGCGGCAATTGGGTGAAGGTGCGCCAGCGCGTGCCGGTGCGGATCGCGATCGACGGCGATCCCGGCCGGCCGATGCTCGCCGGCCTCTCCGCCGAGATCATCGTCGACACGCAGAGCCGGCCGGCGCAGCGCCAGGCGGCGCGCTAGAGCATCGTGCGGAAAAGTGGGAACCGGTTTTTCGTGAAAGCGATGCGACAACAAGGACCTGGAGCGGACAGCGTGATTCCCGAATCGCGCAGTCCGCTCTAGCCGGCCATGGCCTCCGGCGCGCCAGAGCCGCACCACCACAAGCTCGGCCCGCTCCAGCATGCGCTGGTCACGACCGGCGTGATCCTCGGCATGCTGATGCAGGTGCTCGACACCACCATCGCCAACGTCGCGCTGCCGCACATGCGCGCCAGCCTCAGCGCGACCCCGGAGACCATCTCCTGGGTGCTGACCTCCTATATCGTCGCTTCGGCGATCGCGATCCCGATCACGGGCTGGCTCGCGGACAGGGTCGGCCGCAAGCCGCTCTTCGTCTGGGCGGTGATCGCCTTCACCATCGCCTCCCTGCTCTGCGCGATCGCCCAGAGCCTCACCGAGATGGTGATCTTCCGCGCGATCCAGGGCGTCGCCGGCGCCTTCATCGTGCCGCTCGCCCAGGCGACCCTGTTCGACATCAATCCCAGGGAAAAGCATGGCAGCGCCATGGCCCTGTTCGGCGCCGGCGTGATGATCGGGCCGATCATGGGTCCGGTGCTCGGCGGCTGGCTGACCGATTCCTACGATTGGCGCTGGTGCTTCCTGATCAACCTGCCGGTCGGCGCGGTCGCGGCGCTGCTGATGGCGCGCTGCATGCCGAAGATCCCCAAAGTGTCGCGCCGCTTCGACATGTTCGGATTCGCCATGCTCGCGATCGCGCTGGCCTCCCTCCAGCTGATGCTCGATCGCGGCGAGCAGCTCGACTGGTTCTCGAGCTGGGAGATCAGGATCGAGCTCGGGCTTGCGATCGGCGGCTTCTGGATGTTCTTCGTCCACATGTTCACCGCCCGTCAGCCGATCTTCGACCGGGCGATGTTCGCCGACCGGAATTTCTCGGCCGGCCTGATCTTCATGGGGGTGATGGGGGTGATGATGTTCGCCGGCCTCGCCCTGCTGCCGACCCTGCTCCAGAGCCTGCTCGGCTATTCGGTGCTGCAGGCGGGCTTCCTCACCGCGCCGCGCGGCCTCGGCACCCTGGTCTCGATGATCGTCGTCGGCCGCCTCACCGGCAAGGTCGAGGCGCGGCTGCTGGTCCTGGCCGGGCTGTTGCTGCTCGCTTATTCGCTTTGGCAGATGTCGGGCTTTTCGCTCGGCATGGACCGCAGGCCGATCATCGTCAGCGGCGTCATTCAGGGTCTCTCGCTCGGCCTGATCTTCGTGCCGATGAACACGGTCGCCTTCGGCACGCTGGCGGCGAAGTTCCGCACCACCGCGGCCGCCTTGTTCAACCTCTCGCGCAGCCTCGGCGGCTCGATCGGCATCTCGATCATGACCCTGCTGCTGGCGCAGAACCTCCAGCGCAGCCATTCCGACCTTGCAGCGCACATCACTCCCTATTCGCTGCCGCCGATCGATCCGGCGCTCACCCAAGGCGTCCCGCCGGCCACCGACGCGGTGCTGATGATGCTCGACAACGAAATCAACCGCCAGGCGGCGATGATCGCCTATATCGACGATTTCTGGCTGATGATGATCCTCACCCTCGCCACCGCCCCTTTGCTCCTCCTGCTGAAGAAGGGCCGCAAGCCGGAGGGGCCGGCGCCCGTCATGGAGTGAGGCGGCCGCCGCCGTTCAGGTGTGCACGGCGATCCACTGCTCCACCATCGGCGCGATGCGGTTCCGCCACTTGCTCCCACGGAAGCTGCCGTAATGGCCGACCCCGCCGCGGGATGGTAGAGCTTCGCCCCGGCGGAGCATGTCCTGAGCGCCTGTCTGCAGGCAGTCGAAGGAGCCGGGACTCATGAGCACCGAGCCCCCGAATTTTTCCGCTTGACTTGTCGGATTTCGTAGGATAATTCCGACGAATGATGACTCTCATTGCGCCCGCAGGACAGTCTCCTCGCGCCTTTTCGTGCCTGCGCCCGGCCGCTCCAGGCGAACCGGGCGTGCCTGATATTAGCGTAATTACGCGGGAAATACGCGGGCGTCTGGCCTTGGAACTACGGTGGCGACGCTGGAGCATCGTACGCCACCCTGACCCGCTCATTCCGAGTGAAGGGAGCTGGACGGCGACTAGGGCCCGTTCTCGTCTAGCCGTGCGCGGCGATCCACTGCTCGACCACGGGGGCGATGCGCGTGCGCCACTTGCCGCCGTGGAAGATGCCGTAATGGCCGACGCCGGCGGCGAGGTGGTAGAGCTTGCGCTTCGCCGGCAGGCCGGTCGCGATGTCGAGCGCGGCCCTGGTCTGGCCGATGCCGCTGATGTCGTCGCGCTCGCCTTCGATGGCGAGCAGGGCGATGTCGCGGATCGCCGCCGGATCGACGCGGCGGCCGCGGTGCATCAGCTCCCCCTTGGGCAGCGAATGGCGCTGGAACACGACGTCGACGGTCTGCAGGTAGAATTCCGCGGTCATGTCGCAGACCGAGCGATATTCGTCATAGAAATCCTTGCTCGCGTCGGCGCTGTCGCCGTCGCCCTGGACGAGATGCTTGAACATCTCCCAATGGCTGGTGAGGTGATCGCCGAGGTTCATCGCCATGAAGCCGGCGAGCTGGAGGAAGCCCGGATAGACCGCGCGGCCCCCGCCGGGATAGAGATAGGGCACGGTCGCGATCACGTTCTGCTCGAACCAGGCATAAGGCCGCTGGGTGGCGACGGTGTTGACCTCGGTCGGCGCCTGGCGCGTGTCGATCGGGCCGCCCATCATCGTCAAGGTCTTCGGCCGGCAGGGATGTCCGTCGGCGCTCATCAGGGCGGCGGCCGCGAACGCCGGGACCGAGGGCTGGCAGACCGCGAGCATGTGGGCGCCCGGCCCGATCTGCTCGAGGAAGGCGATCAGATAGTCGATATAGTCGTCGAGGTCGAAGCGGCCTTCCTCGAGCGGCACCAGCTTCGCGTCGCGCCAGTCGGTGATGTAGACGTCGTGGCCGGGCAGCATCCGCTCGACCGTGCCGCGCAGCAGGGTCGCGTAATGGCCCGACATCGGCGCGACCATCAGCAGCTTCGGTCCGGCCGGCGCCCCGCTTTTCCGGAAATGCTTGAGCTGGCCGAACGGCTTCCTCAGCACGACCTCCTCGTGCACGCGTACCGTCCTGCCGCCGGCGCGGACCGTCTCGATCCCGAATTCCGGCTTGCCGCGCGGCGCGGCGGCGTGGGCGAAGACGTCGAGCGCGGAGGCGACGATCGGCCCCATCTGCGAATAAGCGAAAGGATTGGCGGGGTTGTTCAGCCAGCCGGCGCCGATATTGGCGAGCGTGCTGGCGCCGGCGAGCAGCGAGCGCTGCACCTCGTACGCATCGTAAAGCATCAGGTCGGAACCCCCATCTGGGCCTCTATATGGGAGGTGCGCGGGCCGAGGTCCATAGAGGATTAACCGGCCGGGCGCCCGAAGGCTCCCTCTGGGGGATCAGGCTCATTGAGCGGGACCCGCCCCGCTGCTAGGCCGCGGCATGGCCAAGCCGGACCTCACGGACGTCCCCAAGGGCAAGATCGGCAATCTGCTGACGATCTGGCGCTATGCGGCGCGCTACAAGGGCACGATGCTCGGCGCCGCCATCGCTTTGCTGGTCGCGGCGGCGGCGACCCTCGCCATCCCCGACGGCTTCCGCCGGGTGATCGACAAGGGCTTCGTCGCCGGCGGCGGCGACGTCTCGCAGCAATTCAACATCCTCTTCCTCTACGTGGCGGTGCTCGCAGTCGCCACGGCCTTCCGCTTCTATTTCGTCTCGATGCTCGGCGAGAAGGTGATCGCCGACATCCGCGTCGCGGTGCACGACAATCTCATTCGCCTCGAGCCGCGCTATTTCGAGGAGAACCGGCCGTCGGAGATCGCCTCCCGGGTCACCTCGGACACGGCGGTGATCGAGATGGTGGTCGGCTCGACCGTCTCGGTGGCGGCGCGCAACATCCTCCTCGGCATCGGCGGGATCATCTATCTCTTCACCCTGGCGCCCGCGCTCGCCATCTGGCTCGTGGTCGGAATCCCCGTGATCGTGGTCCCGCTCGTCACCCTCGGCCGGCGCATCCGCAACATTTCGCGCAGCAGCCAGGACCGGATCGCCGACCTGGGCTCGATCGTCGCCGAGACGCTGGGCGCGCTGAAGATCGTCCAGGGCTTCGGCCAGGAGCAGCGCGAAAGCCTGCGCTTCCGGGACGCGGTGCGCGCCGCCTTCCTCACCGCCCGCCGCCGGGTCTCGATCCGCGCGATCATGACCGCGATCGTGATCTCCCTGCTGTTCGGCTCGATCACCATGCTCGTCCGCCAGGCGGCGATCGACGTCTCCCACGGTGCGGTGAGCGGCGGCACGGTCGTCGCCTTCGTCGTCACCGGCGCGATCGTCGCCGGCGCGTTCGGCGCCCTGACCGAAGTCTATGGCGACCTGCTCCGCGGCGCCGGCGCGACCGGCCGGATCACCGAATTGATGGCACAGGTCCCCCAAATCCGCTCGCCCGCGCGGCCAGTGCCGCTGCCCGAGCCCGCCTTGGGCACGCTTTCCTTCGACGCCGTCACCTTCCGCTATCCGACCCGCCAGGAGGTCAGCGCGCTCCACGATTTCAGCCTCAGCGTCGCCCGCGGCGAGACATTGGCGGTGGTCGGGCCGTCGGGCGCGGGCAAGACCACGCTCTTCCAGCTCGCCCAGCGCTTCTACGATCCCGATGCGGGGGCGGTCAGGCTCGACGGCGTCGACCTGCGCGAGGCCGATCTCGCCGCGCTGCGCGCGCGGATCGCGGTCGTGCCGCAGGAGACGATCATCTTCGCCGCCTCGGCGCGCGACAATCTCCGCTACGGGCGCTGGGAGGCGGACGACGCCGAGCTTTGGGGCGCGGCCGAGGCGGCCAATGCCGCCGAGTTCCTGCGCAAGCTGCCCGACGGGCTCGACACCTATCTCGGCGAGGGCGGGGCGCGCCTCTCCGGCGGCCAGCGCCAGCGCATCGCCATCGCCCGGGCGCTGCTCCGTGACGCGCCTTTGCTCCTGCTCGACGAGGCGACCTCGGCGCTCGACGCGGAAAGCGAGCGGCTGGTCCAGTCCTCGCTCGAGCGGCTGTTCGAGGGGCGCACGACGATCGTCATCGCCCACCGCCTCGCCACCGTCCGCGCCGCCGACCGCATCGTCGTGATGGACCAGGGCCGGATCGTCGAGGAGGGCAATCACGACCGGCTCAGCGCCGAGGGCGGCCTCTATGCCAAGCTGGCGCGGATGCAGTTCGAGGGGCTGGCCGCCTGATCGATCCGCCTCGATGGCGGCGAGCGCGTTGAGCGCGCCGCAGGCGTAGCGGGCTTCACATAGGGTCGTCGGCCGAGCCTGGCAGCCTTGCGCCAAACGAAAAGGGCGGCCCGTGCGGACCGCCCCGATCGCCTGGAGGCATGAGCCTCAGAAGTTGGCGTAGGCCTCGTTGCCGACGAAGCCCATCGCGGTCACCCGGGCGCGCTTGCAGACGGCGAGCACCTCGTCGACCAGCTCGTAGCGCGCCTGCGGGTCGGGCTGCAGGTGCAGCTCGGGCACGGGGCGCATCGTGGTGGTGAGATCGAGATACTGGCGGAGCGTGGTGAGCGTGACCGGCACGCCGTTCCACAGCACCTGGCCCTGGGGGGTGATCACGACCTTGTTCTTGGTCGGCTCGATCGGCGGCGGGGTGTTGTTCTGGCTCTGCGGCAGATCGAGCTTCACCGCGTGGGTCTGGATCGGGATGGTCATGATGATCATGATCAGAAGCACCAGCATGACGTCGATGAGCGGCGTCGTGTTGATCTCCATCATCGGTTCCGCCGATTCAGGATTGAGGATTGATGCACTCATTGCCTAAACTCCTGTCTCGGCCCGATCAGAACCTATAGCCGCCGTGCGGGTCGGGCTGCGAAATGAAGCCGATCCGCGCATAGCCGGCGCGCTGCATGGTGAAGATGGCGCCGCCGACGCAGCGATAGGGCGTGGCGACGTCGGCGCGGATGTGCGCCTCGGGCATATTCTCTTCGGTGACGTTCTGGGGGCCGCCGAGCGCATCGACCCGATGCTGGAGCTCGTCGGCCGCGCGTTGCAGCAATTGCACGGAATTCAGACGGGTGAGGTTCCAATAGACCTCGCACTGCCCGCCGGGCCCGGCCCTGACCGTGAGATTGACGTTCTCCGGCTTGGTGACGGTCGGCTCGAACTCCACCTTCGGCAGCCGCACCGGAATGGATTGCAGAACGACCGGCACGGTGATGAGGAAGATGATCAGCATGACCAGCATCACGTCCACGAGAGGGGTCGTGTTGATGTCGGACATCGGTGTGTCTTCGCCGTCTCCGGATTCGCCGACCTGCATTGCCATGTTACGACTTCCTATCCTGGTTCGGCGCCGCCGGTGCGGCGCCGGAAGAGGCCGGCGGGGCCCGGGGCCCCGCCGATTTCCTGCTTACGGCTTGGACGTGCTCGCGGCGCCGCCGGCGGGGGCGGTGCCCGCGGCGGGGCGGGCGGCCGGAGCGCGCGGCGCGGCGACCGTCGGACGGACCTGGCCGCCCGAGATCAGATAGCCGTGGATGTGGTTGGCGAACCGCGCCAGCTCCTCGCCGATCGACTTGTTGCGGCGCATCAGCCAGTTGTACTGCATGACGGCCGGCACCGCGACGACGAGGCCGATCGCGGTCATGATCAGCGCCTCGCCGACCGGGCCGGCGACCGCGTCGATCGAGGCCTGGCCGGCCGCGCCGATGCGGATCAGCGCCCGGATGATGCCGATGACGGTGCCGAACAGGCCGACGAACGGCGCCGTCGAACCGACCGTGGCGAGGAAGGCAAGGCCGCTCGACAGCTTGGAGGTGATCGCGCCCTGGCTGCGGGCGAGCGAGTTCACCATCCAGTCGTGCTGATCAATCGAGTCGGTGAGCTTGTTATGCTCGGCATTGGCGGTGAGGCCGTCGTCGACGATCTGGCGATAGGCGCCGTTGGTCTCGAGCTTGGAGGCGGCGCCGGCCAGCTTGGAGGCGGCTTCGTCCGACCCGGAGGCCGGACCGGCGGCCTGCCAGAAAACGGTGCGGGCGCGGCGGCCTTCCTTGATGATCTTCTGCTGCTCGAACAGCTTCACGAAGAAGATGTACCACGACCCCACCGACATGATGACGAGGATGCCGAAAGTGACCTGGGTGACGATACCGCCCTGCTTGAGCGCGGGGATAAGGCCATAAGGATTTTCGCCCGCGGCCGCGGCTGGTGCTGGTGCTGCCATTGTAATTTCCCTCTCAGTCTAAATTGCTATGGGTTGAAACGCGGATCGCCATGATCAATTCGCCGGAAGCACCCACCGGATCCGGCCGCTGGTCGAATCGGTGGTGGGGTTGCCATGATCGTCGCGGGCCGGCGTGAACCGGGCGCGGCTCCTCATGATCCGGCAGACCGCGTCGTCGAGAGCCGAGGAACCGCTCGACGAGGTGATCGAGCAGGCAGTCACCCGCCCGTCCGTCCCGATCGAAAGGCGGAAGCCCGTGGTTCCCTGCTGCTCGGCGCGGATCGCGGAGGCCGGATAGTCGGAGTCCGAAATATAGGAGGCGAGGTTGGCGCGCGCGTGCGCCGGCTCGACCAGCCGCGGCGGCGGCGGCGGCGCGGGAGGCGCCGGCGGAGCCGGAGGCGCGGTCGGCGTGATCACCGGCGGCGGTGCCACGGGCTGCGCGACGATCGGCGGCGGCGGCGTCTGGATCTGGACCAGAGGCGGCGGCGACACGATCGGCGGCGGCTGCACCTCGGGCTGCTGGGGCGGCGGCGGCTCAGGCGGAGGCGGCGGCTCTTCCTGGACGTCGAAGGTCTTGAGGTCCTCCGCAGCCTTCTTCATGAAATTATAGGCTAGCCCCGTCACCACCGCATAAGCGAGCAAGGCGTGCAAGACCGCGACCCCGATGATCGCGTAGACCCGGCCCCGGGTCATCCCCTGATCAACGTATGACATTAACCAGCCACGCTCCCTCTCTTTTATCTATCGGATCAACCTGCTTCAACGCGGCAGCCCGCTATCGGTTCATCCGTGTAACGGAGTCAACGGCCCGGTCTCTATCGCGCGGATCGAGCCTAGGCAATCCTTCTGTGACTCTGTTACGTGGCGATGACGAAGCCGCGGATTTCCGCCGCAATCGCTGGTTAATGGGCGGCCGCCTAGCAGCTCCGGGGTGAGCCAAATTCAAGGGACAAAGATGCCTACACGATTGTCCGCGGCGATCCTCCTCGCGAGCCTCGCGATCGCGAATCCTGTTCAATCGCAGAACGTTGCGCCGGCCGCGGCGGTGCCCGCCGGGCCGCAGCTCAGCTATGCCGATCTCGCCGATCTCGCGCTCGCCGCGCCGGTCGCGGCGCACCTCAGGATCCGCGGCGCCGACCGGCTCGACGCCCGCGAGGCGCCGAACACGGCCCCGGGATTCCACCGCTTCCTGGTCGAGGCCGAGGTCGTCGCGCTGATTCGCGGCGAGGGCGGACTCGCCCCCCAGGTCAGCTATCTGGTCGACCTGCCGGACGATTCGCGCGGCCATCCCGCGCGGCTGCGGCGCCGCGAAGAGGTGCTCGTCCTCGCCCGGCGCGTGCCGAGTCGCCCGGCCGAGCTGAGGCTCGCCGCGCCCGACGCCCAGCTGCCTTATGCGCCGGCCACCGCCGAGCGGCTGCGCGCGATCCTGCGCGACGCCATGGCCGCGGGGGCGCCGCCGCGAATCAGCGGCATCGGCCGCGCCTTCCACGTGCCGGGGTCGCTGCCCGGCGAAAGCGAGACCCAGATCTTCCTGCAGGCCGCCGACGGCCGGCCGATCTCGCTCAGCATCTTGCGCCGGCCGGGCGAACGGCCGCGCTGGTCGGTCGCGCTCTCCGAGATCGTCGACGAGGCCGCCGCCCCGCCGGCGCCGGACACCCTGCTCTGGTACCGGCTCGCCTGCACCCTGCCGCCGCGCCTGCCGCCCCAGAGCCTCAGCGAGGCGAGCGCCGAGGAGGCCCGGGCGATCCAGGCCGATTATCGTGTGGTGATGGACGGCCTCGGCCCCTGCCGGCGCACCCGCGCGCGGCGCTGAGCCCGGTCCGTCATTCCAACGAAAGCTGGAATCCCTCTTCTTCAGGAAAGACAAATGAGATCCCAGCTTTCGCTGGGATGACGACCTTTCGGAGCCGTCAGAAGCTCGACAGCTCCACGCCGACGCCGGCGCAATCGGGGTAGATGTCGGGCTTGCGGGTGGAGACGCGAAGCGCGGTGACGCCGCGGCGGGCGGCGACGAGATCGTAGATCTCGCGCACGAACGTCTCCTGCAGGTTGAAGCGGCGGCCACTGGCAAGCGCGCCGATCTCGGTGCGCAGGAAATCATAGTCCCAGGCCTGGCCGCGCTCGTCGCTGGCCGCGAAGCTGCGCTCGTCGACCCACACCTCGACCGTGACCAGCAGCCGCTGCGGCTTGCCCACCTCGAAATCGTGGAAGCCGATGTCGACCGGCAGGTCGTAATCCTCGAGCACGATCTTGCGCGTCCGGGGCTGGAGCCGGTCGGGGACGAGGCCGTCCAGCTTGGCGATGGTCTGCGTCATTGGGGCTCCAGGAACTGAACGTCGCGCGGCAGGGAGAGGAATCGCTGCCCGCCGTCAAGCAGGATCGTGTGGCCGCTAAGGGTCGGAGTCGCGACGATGAAGCGCAGGGCGCCGACGATCTCGGCGACGTCGACGCCGCGCCCGAGCGCGTTCATCGTGCGCACCTTGTCGAAATTGGCGCGGCTCTGCGGGCCCGAGACCATCGTCACCGCCGGCGCGATCCCGCAGACGCGGATGTTGGGAGCGAAGGCGCGCGCGCAAAGCTCGGTGAGGCCGCCGAGGCCGATCTTGGAGATGGTGTAGCTGAAGAAATCGGGGTTGAGCGAGGCGAGCTTGGCGTCGAGCATGTTGACGATGAGGCCGCGCCCGGTGCGCGCGGCGAAGGCGCGCGAGAGCAAGGCGGGCGCGCGCAGATTGACGTCGAGATGGGCGGCCCAGCTTTCGGGCGTGAAATCGGCGATGCCGTCATGGGCGAAGATCGAGGCATTGTTGACCAACAGGCGCAGCGGCGGCAGGCCGGCCGCGCCGTCTAGGATCGTCTCGGCGGCGCCCGGATCGGCAAGGTCGGCCGCGACCGTCGCCGCGTTTCCCACCTCCGCCGCCAGCGCCTCGGCCTCGGCCCGCGACCGGTGACAGTGGATCAGCACATGCCAGCCGTCGGCGGCGAGCGCGCGCACGAGCGCGGCGCCGATCCGCTTCGCGCCGCCGGTGACGATCGCCGTCCTGGGCCCTTCGAACTCCATGGCCGCGCGGCTTAGCGGCCCGCTTTGCGCGATGCCAGCTAAAGGCTACAGCGCGGCCATGGACGATTTGAGCAGCCTCAGCCTTGCCGACATCGCGCGGCTGGCCGAGGCCAGGCAGCTGCCCCCGGTCGAGAAATGGAACCCGAGCCATTGCGGCGACAGCGCGATGCGCATCGCGCGCGACGGCACCTGGTATCATGAGGGGAGCCCGATCGGCCGGCCCGAAATGGTGCGCCTCTTCTCGACGATCCTGCGGCGCGAGCCCGACGGCGGCTTCGTCCTGGTCACGCCGGTCGAGAAGCTCGGCATCGAGGTCGAGGATGCGCCCTTCGTCGCGGTCGAGCTGAAGAGCGAAGGCGAGGGAAGGGACCGCATGCTCGCCTTCCGCCTCAACACGGGCGACGCGGTTATTGCCGGCCCCGGGCACGGGCTGCGCTTCGAGCGCGGGCCGCAGCCTTATCTCGAGGTCCGCGCCGGGCTCGACGCCTTGGTCGCGCGGCCGGTCTATTACGAGCTGGCCGAGCTGGCGCTGGCCGAAGGGGCGGAGCCGCCGGGCCTGTGGAGCGGAGGCGTCTTCTTCGCGCTCGAGCCCGGCGCATGAGCCTCGCCGCGCGCCTTCGCGACGCGCTCGAGCGCGGCCATCGCTCCAGCCCCGAGCTGCTCGCCGGCGACGTGCTTGACGAGGAAGCGATCGGCCGCGGGATCACCCCGGCCGCCGTGCTCGTCCCGATCGTCGAGCGTCCCAATCCGACCGTGATCCTGACCTTGCGGCCCGAGACGATGCGCAAGCATCCCGGACAGATCAGCTTTCCCGGCGGGCGGATCGATCCCGGCGACGACGGCCCGGTCGCCGCGGCGCTGCGCGAGGCCGAGGAGGAGATCGGATTGCCTCCGCACGCGGTGGAGATCATCGGCCTCGCCGACCGTTACCGCACGATCACCGGCTTCGAGGTCACGCCGGTGGTCGGCATCCTCCCGCCCGATCTGCCGCTCAGCCCGCATCCCGGCGAGGTCGCGGCGATGTTCGAGGCGCCGCTTCACTATCTGCTCGATCCGGCGCATCAGCATGTCCGCTCCGCGATGTGGCGCGGGCAGGAGCGCCATTATTACGAGATCGATTATGAGGGACGGCGGATCTGGGGAGCGACCGCGGCGATGATCGTCAATCTCAGCCGCAGGCTCGTCCTGGCATGACGGTGCCCGCATGATCCTGGCCGACGCGCCCTTGCGCTCGCGCCCCGGAATGAAGAGGCTGCTCGCCGCGCTCGGCGCGGAGGCGGGCGAGACACGCTATGTCGGCGGCTGCGTGCGCGATACCTTGCTCGGCCTCCCCGTCAGCGACGTCGATCTCGCCACCAGGCTGACGCCCGAAAACGTGCTCGAGCGGCTCGGCAAGGCCCGCATCAAGGCGGTGCCCACGGGACTTGCGCACGGGACGATCACTGCCGTGGTCGGCGGGGCGCCGGTCGAGGTCACCACCCTGCGCCGCGACGTCGCCACCGACGGCCGCCGCGCGACCATCGCCTATACCGGGGACTGGCGCGAGGACGCCGCGCGGCGCGACTTCACGATCAATGCCCTGCTCGCCGATCCGGGGAGCGGCGAGATTTTCGACTATTTCGGCGGCCAGGAGGATCTCGAGGCGCGCCGGGTCCGCTTCATCGGGGAGCCGCTCAGCCGCATCGCCGAGGATCATCTGCGCATCCTGCGCTTCTTCCGCTTCCACGCCCGGTTCGGCGCCGGCGCGCCCGACGCCGCCGCCCTCGAAGCCTGCGCGGCGCGGGCCAACGACCTGATGGCCTTGTCGCGCGAGCGGATCGCCGACGAGCTGCTGAAGCTGCTCGGTCTTCCCGATCCGGCGCCGACCGTCGCCCTGATGATCGCACGCGGGATATTGAAGCCGGTGCTGCCCGAGATCGCCTCGGCCGACCGCCTGATGGCCCTGGTCGCGGCGGAGGCCCGCGCCGGCATCGCCCCCGAGGCGATCAGGCGCCTCGCGGCCCTGCTCCCCGCCGATCCCGAGCTTGCGGCGTCGGTGGCGGCGCGCCTGCGGCTCTCGAAGCGCGCGGCGCGGCGGCTGGTCTCGGCGGCCGACACGACGCTCGACGCGCCCAGGCCGCTCGCCTACCGGATCGGCAACGAGGAGGCGGTCGACCGCTTCCTCCTCGCCGGCGAAACCGGCCTCGACCTGCCCGCGCTGCAGCTCTGGCCGCGGCCGCGCCTGCCGGTCAGGGGCGGCGACCTGATCGCAATGGGTCTGGAGGCGGGGCCGGTGGTGGCGGCGACGCTGCATGCGATCGAACGGGACTGGGCGGCTTCGGGCTTCCCGCCCGACGCGGCTGCGGTGCGCGCGCTCGCGCGCCGGCACGTCGATCAGGCCTTGGCCCGTTCCTGATCGAACCAGTAAGCGAGCGCCTCGTCCGCGGTCAGCGCCTCGGCATAATAGAAGCCCTGGCCGTAGGTGCAGCCGAGCTCGGCGAGCCCGAGCGCAAGCTCGGCATTCTCGATCCCCTCGGCGGTCGTCTCCATGCCGAGCGCCTTGGCGAGCGAAAGGATGGCGTGGACGATCGCGGCGCTGTCGCCGTCGTCCATCATCGCGGTGACGAAGCGCCGGTCGATCTTGAGCGCGTCGATCGGCAGCAGCTGCATCGAGGCCAACGAGGTGTAGCCCGTGCCGAAATCGTCCATCGCCACCCGCGCGTCGAGCCGCTTCAGCGCGTTGAGCGCGGTGGCGGCGCGTTCGGGGTCCTGGATGATCGCGCTCTCGGTGAGCTCGACGGTGAGCCGCGAGCCGGAAATGCCGCTGGCGCCGAGCGCGGAGGAGACCGCGGCGGCGACGTCGTCGCGGCTGATCTGGATCGGCGACATGTTGACGCTGATTCCGATCGGCAGGGTGGTCCCGGCCGCACGGTCCCAGCCGGCCAGGGTGCGCGTCGCCGTCTCCAGCGCCCACCGCCCGAGCTGGACGATCAGGCCCGATTCCTCGGCGACCGGGATGAACTGGTCGGGCGGGATCACCCTGCCCTCGTCGTCGGTCCAGCGGGCGAGCGCCTCGAAGCCGGCGACCTTGCCGGTCTTGAGCGCGATCAGGGGCTGATAGGCGAGAGTCAGGCGATCGCTCTCGATCGCCACCCTGAGCTCGGTCTCCATGCTGAACCGGCGCCGCACGGCCTCGGCCTGGACGGGCTCGTAAATCTGGGTGGTGCCGACGCTCTTGGCGTTCTTGAGCGCGAACTGGGCGTTGCGGAACACCTCGTCGGCATTGGTCACCCCCTGGTTGAGGATCGCGCAGCCGATCGCGCAGTCGACGCGGATCTCGAGCTCGGAGAGGCGGAAGGGCAGGGTCAGCACGGCCTTGATGCGCTCGGCCGCGCGGAAAGCGTCGGTCGGGCCGCGGTCGAGCCGCATCAGGATTCCGAACTCGTCGCCGGAGGTGCGCGCGAGCACGTCGCTAGGGCGGAGCGCGGAGACCAGCCGGCGGGCGAAGGTGATCAGCAATTCGTCGCCGGCGATCGCGCCCATACATTCGTTGACCCGGCTGAAGCGGGTCATGTCGACCGCAAGCACGGCATAGCTGCCTTCGCGGAAGCCGGGGTCGGTCAGCACCGCGTCGACCTTCTCGTTGAAGGCGAAGCGGTTGGGCAGGCCGGTCAGGCTGTCGCGCAGCATCTCGGTGCGCAGGCTCTTCTCGGTCTCGATCTGGGCGGTCTTGTCGATCAGCGAGACCAGGCAGCGGATCGGCTGTCCGGGGAGGACGGAGAGGCGGGCGAAGCGGACGGTGAAGTGGCGGCCGCCGATGCTGCGGCTGTCCGAGGTCTCGAACTGGAAGGCGGGGTCGTCGCCGGCGATGAAGGCGGCGAGGCGGGTGCCGATCGGGCCGGCGCGCAGCAGGGGCACTTCGGTGATCCGCCGCTCGCCCAGCCTCTCGTCCCATTCGGCGAGGAAGCGAAACTGTTCGTTGGCGCATTCGACGAAGGGATCGTCGCTCAGGGTGACGATTGCGGCGGCGATCGGGAGAGCGTCGAGATAGCGCTGGCGGACCGCTTCGAGCAGGTGGCGAAGCTGCTGCGAAACCTCCGGCGTCACCCCTTCGACGAGGGCGGCGACCGTCGGCTTCCTGATGCGTGCGCGCGTCTTCGTGCCCTGCATGGCTGGGGCATTAGGCAAACAGGGTTAACAGGCCGTTGAGGAAGACCTGCGGATAACCCTCCAAGCATTTCTGCCGATTTCAGAATTTCTGCGGGAAACCGCGGGGCGGCATGCGGCCCGCGGCGCCGCGCGCGGTGCGCCAGGGGTTGAGGTCGGCCTCGGTCCGGGTCCGGCCGCCTTCGCCGCCCATCGGCCAGCTCAGGCCCTCGGCGAAACGGAAGGCGGTGGCGTCGGCGAGACCGCCGTCGCGATAGCGCTGCAGGGTGACGCCCTGACCGCGGCCCATTTCGGGCAATTCGGCGAGCGGATAGACGGCGAGCTTGCGGTTCTCGCCGAGCACAGCGACATAATCCTGCCCCGGGGCGATCGGCCGCACCACGCGCAGCTTCGCGCCGGGGCGGAGATTCACGACCTGCTTGCCCTTGCGGGTCTCCGCGATCGCGCCCGCGGCGGCGGTGACGAAGCCGCGGCCGTCGGACGACGCGAGCAGGAGCTTCTCGGCCGCGGCGGCGCGGAGCAGGGCGACGACATTGCCCTCGCCCTCGATGTCCACCATCGATTTCACCGGCTCGCCAAAGCCGCGGCCGCCCGGCAATTTGTCGGCGGCGAGCGTGTAGAAACGGCCGTCGGAGGAGGCGAGCAGCAATTTGTCGGTGGTATGGGCGTGGAGCAAGGGAAAGCCGATCTCGTCGCCTTCCTTGAACTTCAGCGCCTCGGCATTGGTCGGCTCGACATGGCCCTTCATCGCCCGGATCCAGCCGCGCTTCGAAAGGATCACCGTGATCGGCTCGCGCTCGATCATCGCCTCCAGCGGGATTTCGCGCGCCGGCCCGGCCTCCTCGATGAGGGTGCGGCGGCGGCCGAGCGCGGTCTCGGGGCCGTAGCGCTCGCGTAAGGAAGCGAGGTCTTTCTTGAGCCGGGTGCGCTGGCGGGCCGGAGACTCGACCAGCTTCTCGAGCTCGGCCTTCTCCTTCTCCAGCGCCTCCCTTTCCTTGCGGATCTGCATCTCCTCGAGCTTGCGCAGGCTCCTCAGGCGCATGTTGAGGATCGCCTCGGCCTGGCGGTCGGAGAGCGCGAATTCGGCGATCATCACCGGCTTGGGCTCGTCCTCGGTGCGGATGATCTGGATCACCCGGTCGAGGTTCAGGAAGGCGATCAGATAGCCGTCGAGCAGCTCGATCCGGTCGGCGATCTTCGCGAGGCGGTGGTTGGAGCGGTTGACCAGCACCTCGATCTGGAAGGCGAGCCATTCGCTCAGCACCTGCCTCAGGCCCATTACCCGCGGGGTGCGGTTCGCGTCGAGCACGTTGAGGTTCAAGGGCACGCGGGTCTCGAGGTCGGTCAGCCGGAACAGGCTGTCCATCAGCAGGTCGGGCTCGACCGTGCGGCTCCTCGGCTCGATGACGATGCGGATCGCGGCGTCGGATTCGTCGCGCACGTCGCCGAGGATCGGCAATTTGCGGTCGGCGATGAGCTGGGCTATCTGCTCGATCAGCTTGGCCTTGGGGACCTGGAAGGGGATCTCGGTGACCACCGCGGCCCAGGAGCCCTGCGGCCCCTTCTCGATCGACCAGGCGGCGCGGACGCGGAAGCTGCCCCGGCCGGTCGCATAGGCCGAGGCGATCGCCTCGGATCCGTCGACCACCTTGCCGCCGGTCGGGAAGTCCGGGCCCGCGACATGGGCCATCAAAGCGGCATCGTCAGCGCCGGGCGCGTCGATCAGATGGACGGCGGCGTCGATGAGCTCGGCGACGTTGTGCGGCGGGATGGAGGTCGCCATGCCGACCGCGATCCCGGCGGCGCCGTTGGCGAGCAGATTCGGGAACAGGCCGGGAAAGACCTCGGGTTCCTCCTCCTCGCCATTGTAGGTCGGCTTGAAGTCGACCGTGCCTTCGTCGAGCCCGGCCATCAACTCGCCGGCCGCCGCGGTCAGCCGCGCCTCGGTGTAGCGCATCGCCGCGGCATTATCGCCGTCGACATTGCCGAAATTGCCCTGGCCGTCGACGAGCGGGTAGCGGAGCGAGAAATCCTGGGCGAGGCGGACCATCGCGTCATAGACCGACTGGTCGCCGTGCGGATGATATTTGCCGATCACGTCGCCGACCACGCGCGCGCATTTCTTGTAGGCCGAGGCCGGGTCCAGCCGGAGCAGCCGCATTGCCCAGAGGAGCCGGCGGTGGACCGGCTTCAGCCCGTCGCGCAGGTCGGGCAGCGAGCGCGCGGTGATCGTCGAAAGCGCGTAGACCAGGTAACGCTGGGAGAGAGCCTCGTCGAACGGATGATCGACGACCTCATCGAAAATGTCACTCATGACGGCGCGTTAGCAGGCGGGATTCGGGGAGGCGAGGGGTTCTTGCGTTGAGAGATGATATAATGTATCAACTTCGGAAAAGGGAGAGCAGACATGACCCTGACCCGGCCCCGAATCCTCGCCGCTCTCTTCTGTCTGCTGCTGGTGCTTGCCGCCGGTATCTTCGTGACCTTGAGCCGCTTCGGCCCGGCCATGATGCACAGCCCCGCCGCCGATTTGCAGACCTTCGACGTCCAGGAGCAGGGGGTGATCCAGCATGAGCCGGCCGCACTCCCTGCCATAGATCCTCTCCCGCCAGCCCAACCCCCTGCCCCCGAGGCTCCCGATGCCGAAGCCGCGCCGGTGGCGACCTCGGCGATCGCGGTCAGCATGCCGCGCATCGCCTACACCTACGGCTATACTTTCCGTGTCGACAGCGCCGGGATCGCCGCGGTGCAGGAACGGCATCTCGCGCTCTGCCGGCGGCTGGGGCCCGCGCTCTGCCGCATCACCGCGATGCAGCGCGGCGAGTCGGCCGGCGGCACCGGCGCCAACCTCAAGCTCCAGGTCGCGGCGTCGCTCGCGGACCGGTTCGGGCGAGACCTGGTCGCGATCGTGAGCGGCGGCGGTGGGGACACGCTCGACCGCTCGATCACCGCCGAGGATCTGTCCCGGGAGATGATCGACAGCGAGGCGCGCATCCGCACCCGCGAGGTGCTGATCCAGCGTCTCACCACCCTGCTCCAGACGCGCAGCGGCAATATCGCCCAGGCCGTCGAAGCCGAGCGCGCGATCAACACGGCGCAGGAGGAGTTGGAGGCGGCGCGGGCGGCGCTCGCCGACATGCGCGGCCGGGTGGCGATGTCGACGGTCGAGATCGCCTATCAGGCGCGCGGCCCGGCGCCCGAATCCCCCAATCCGATCGCGCAGGCCGTGGGCCAGGTCGGCGCGGCCGCCGCGGGCAGCGTCGGCGCGATGATCCTGATCGTCGGCGTCATGCTGCCCTGGGCGCTGGCCGGCATGCTCGTCTTCCTCGCCATCCGCGCGGTCGGCCGCCGGCGCGAGCGCGCGGTCGAGGCGGTCCGGGAGGACGAGGCCGAAGCCGGCCAGGACGAGGCGGCGCCCGCACCGCCATCGGATTCCGCTTTGCCGCAAGGATAGACCGGCCTAGGCTCCCGGGACCCGCCGGGGGAGGCGGGGAAAGGGGCCCCCATGAAGAGGATGTTCCGGTTCGGCGCCGGTGCGGCGGTCGCGCTCCTGGCGACGGCCGCGCCCGCGCAGCATGTCGGCGATTGGGTGCTCGGCCAGTGGCGCGGCGGCAGCGACTGGTTTCCGGGCGTGGTCACGGCCCATGAAGGCAACCAGGTCACGATCCGCTACGACGACGGCACCAGCGAGACTCGCCCTGAAAGCCAGGTGCGGCCCTATGATTGGCACGTCGGTTCGCGGGTGGTCTGCCGGTTCACCAACGGGCGCTGGTACGACGCGACGATCACCGCGATGGATCCGGGCGGGCTGCTGATCAGCGTCCTCTACGACGACGGCGACACCCAGATAACCAACACCGGCCGCTGCCGCTCGGAATAAGGCTTCTTCTCAGCGGCTGTCATCTTCGCGCCTCGGGATGACGATCAGTATCGGCCGCTCGGGGGCCGTGCCTAGTGCAGCCCGACCTGGCCCCTGAGGCTCGCGTAGATCGTCTCCGAATCGTAGCCGATCCCGTTCTTGAAGACGAGGATCGGGCGCTCGATCGCCCTGATGTCGCGGCTGAGGTCGCCGTTCAGCAGCACAATGTCGGCGCGCTTGCCGATTTCGAGGCTGCCGATGGTGGCGGCCCGGCCGAGATAGGCGGCGCCGTTGAGGGTGGCGATCCGGATCGCCTCTGGCACGCTGAATCCGGCCTCGTGGAGCAGCTCGATATTGCGCTGGTCGCCGAGGCCGGCGATGACGTGGCCGTCGCCGGTCGGGTCGCAGCCCGCCATCAATATCCCGCCCGCCGCCGCGAAGGCGCGCTCGAACGCCATCTCCTTGCGCAGCATGGTCGCGTAGAAAGCGGCGGCCGGATGCTCCGCGGCGTGGCGCCGCACCTCCCAGGCCCAGATGTCGGGGGCGAGCAGGTCGCGCAGATGCGGGATCGCCTCGAGGTCGGGCCGGTCGCCGCCTTCGAGCACGGCGAGCGTCGAGGTGATCGGGACGCGCCGCGCGACCAGCAGGCGGATGATCCGCTGCAGCGCCGCCGCGTCGGGCTCGACGTTCTGGACAATCTCGCGCAGCACCGAACCGGTGGCAGGTGCCCGGCGGCTGCACAGGCCGGGTGCGCGTGCCGCATCGAGGTCGCCGTCGGGCGCGGCGAACGGGCCGTGCTCGAGATTGTCGATGCCGAGCCGGACCGCCTGCTCGTAGCCGACCGAGCAGATGTGGCCGGTGAGCTTCATGCCATGGCGATGCGCCTCGTCGATCGCGGCGCCGAGCTGCGCGGCCGTGACGTTCATATAGGCCTTCACCGAGGTGAAGCCGAGCGAGGCCCAGTAGCGGACCATCGCGCGCGCCTCGGCCGCGTCGCGCAGGGAATGGAACTGGCCGATCGCCGGCGGCGCGCCTTCGAGATAGGGCGTGGTGAGATCGAGATCGGGGCCGATCATCCGCCCCGCCTCGATCTCGCGCCTGATCCCGAGATCGCCATAGGGGTCCATCGATCCCGCGGTCCGCGCGGTGGTGACGCCGCTGGCGAGATAGAGCGGCGGGAAGCTCACGAACATCTCGCTGCCCATGAACGGCCCGTCGACCGAGGCCGGGCGGAACATATGCTCGTGCATCCCGACCAGGCCGGGAATGATCGTCCTGCCGCGTCCGTCGATCTCGCGCGTGCCGGTGGGGAGCATGATCGAATCGTCCGCGCCGATCGCGGCGATCCGGCCATGGTCGATCAGCAAGGTCTGGTTCGCCCGCGCCGGCGCGCCGGTCCCGTCGATCAGGGTGACGTGCTCGATCGCGATCAGCGTCCCGCGCTCGCGCACCGGATCGGGCGCGGCGGCCTGCGGCGGCTGGGCGCTGCCCGGCAAGGCGGCGAGCAGGCCGGCGAGGACGAGGAGAGAGAAGGCGCGGAAGCGGGTCATGGAAATTCCCCCTGCGGGAGCCGGCGACGGAGGCTTACACCAGCCGCAGCCGCCGCGACAGCCCGCCGAGCGCAAGCCGGTCCTCGCGGCCGAGGCCGTAGCGCAGGGTCAGCCAGGAGGTGGCCCCCCAAATGAGGGCGCAGGCGGCGAAGCGGGCGGGGCCGTGGAGGAGGCGCTCGGCGAGCGCCATCAGGGCGATTCCGGCGAGCGCGACCGCAAGCGCCTGGCCGAGCTTGCGGTCGAACGGATTGAGCCGGTCGCTGAGCTGGAGCTGGATGGTGGCGGCGTAGGTCGAGGCGATCGTCGCCGCGCCGATCGCGATCGCCATGCCGAGCGGGCCCTGGCGCGGGACCAGCCAGAGGGCGAGCCCGATCCAGAGCGCGATCGCGATGAAGGCGTTGAGCAGGGGCAGGATGCGATGGCCGATCATCTCGACGATCGCCGAGGCCGGGCCGACGATCGCCTCGACCGCGCGCGCGCCGACCAGCACGAAAAGCAAAGGCAGGGCGCTCTGCGCTTCTGGGCGATAGAGGCTGAGCACGTCGACCCCGGCGAAGATCAGCAGGCCGGCCAGCGGCGTCACCAGGGCGGTCGAGACGCGGCTCGCGAACCGATAGAGCGGCGCGACCTGGGCGCGGTCGGCATGGGCCTGTGCCGAGGACAGGGGCCCGAGCACATATTGGAAGGCCTGGCGGACGATCAGGGGCACGGTCGAGATCTTGCGCGCGATCTCGAACAGGCCCGCGGCCGAGGCGCCGCGCGCGCCCGGCAGCATCAGGTTGAGCACCACCGGCGGGCCGTCGATCAGGGCGCGGCGGGCGAGGTTCGAGGGCAGCAGGCCGAGCCCGGAAAGGACGAGGTTGCGCACCAGCGCGCCCGGCAGCGGCGCGCGCAGCAGCAGGCCCAAATCGTAATAGCGGCCGAGCAGGCGGATCGAGAGCAAGGCGGTCATCGCCAGCGAGCAGAGATGCGCCGCCATCAGCCCGAGCGAGCCCGCGCCCAGGGCGAAGAAGCCGAGCGCGAACAGGATCCGCGCGATCTGCTCCCAGAAGATGCGCAGGCGGATCTCGGGCCCGAAGGCGCGGCGCGCGCGGGCCGCCGAGGTCGCGACCTCGACGAAGGTCCACAAGGGCAGCGCCCAGACGAACAGGGCGACCGCCTCGGGCAGGCGCGCCGCGTCCTCGGGCGCGGCCGAGAACAGGCCGGCGATCGCGGCGGCGTTGAGCGTCACCGCGAGCGCGATCAGGGAGGAGGGGACGAGCGCGATCAGCAAGGCGAGCTTGACCGCGCCGTGCGCCCCCTCATCGCCCTGCGTGGGGACGACCCGCTGCAGCGCCAGCGGCATCGAGATATGGATGATGTTGGTGGCGAGGTTCACCGCCCCCCAGAGCACGACATAGATGCCGTAGGTCGCGATCCCGAACAGCCAGGTGTAGAGCGGCTGCGCCAGCGCCTCGATCAGCGCCCCCATCCGCGACAGGCCGGCAAGCCCGGCGCCGCGCGCGACGTCGGCGCGCGTGACCGCGGGCTCGGCCGGGGCGGGCAGATCCTCCTCCATGCGGGCTTTTATGCCGGATTCGGGCCCAGGAAGAACCAATATCCGACACCCGCCGCTGCGCAGAGCGCCAGCACGGGGATCGCGCCGAGCTTGAACCGGAACATGGCGATCAGGGCGGCGGCGGCGAGGACCAGGGCCGGCAGGTCGAGGCTCGCGGGGACGGGCAGGTCGAAGGCCAGCGGGCCGCGCGCGACGCGGACGGTCTCGCGGAACAGGCTGTGGAGCGCGAACCACAGAGCGAGGTTGAGGATCACGCCAACCACCGCCGCCGTCACCGTCGCAAGCGCGGCCGACAGCGCGACATTGGAGCGCAGGCGCTCGACGAAGGGCGCGCCGAGGAAGATCCACAGGAAGCAGGGAACGAAGGTCACCCAGGTGGTGAGGAGGCCGCCGAGCGTGCCGGCGAGCAGGGGGCTGAGCCCGGTGGCCTGGCGGAACGCGCCCATGAAGCCGACGAACTGGGTGACCATGATTAGCGG
>Ga0070686_100000457_pt1 | contig 24945 bp, 23 predicted proteins | sample KBSS23LmetaG_FD_65654 | JGI IMG/M metagenome (GOLD analysis project Ga0070686, IMG submission 65654) | Switchgrass rhizosphere microbial communities from Kellogg Biological Station, Michigan, USA - KBS S2-3L metaG | ecosystem: Host-associated > Plants > Roots > Rhizosphere ... | reverse complement strand
CCGACCCGCCTGACCTGCCCGACCCGCCAGACCCGCCTGACCTGCCCGACCTAGCGTTGCAGCAGCGTCACGCCGGCCAGGCACAACGCGACGCCGATCAATTTGATCGGCGTGATCGCTTCGCCGAAGAACGCGGCGCCAACCGCGACCAGCAGCACCGCCACCAGCCCGTTCGTGATGATCGCCGCCGTGCTCACCGGCCACGCGCTGCGATAGGCGAGCAAAAATCCGATCTCGATCATCAGCGCGCCGATGCCGACGGCGGCGATCGTCGGATGCCACAGCCGCGACCACGCGAACGGCGACGCCGCCGGCCGCGCCGCGGCGTAGACGAGCACGCCGCCGGCCAGCGCGGTCGCGTAGAGGCCGACGAGCGCCGCGACCGGATCGAACGTCTTCGGGATCGACTTGGCGGCGGTGTGATACAGCAGGCTGCCCGCCACGACCAGCAGCAGCGGCGCGCTCGCGCTCATCTTCACAGTCATCTCCCTCGTGCGCGGCGAGCCGTGGCCCCGCCGGTTTCGCGCGAATGCCATTCCGCGACGACCATCGTGAAGCGTACCGGCCGCCGCCCTTCGGCAGCGTAGGCGTGCGGCCGATCGGTATGCGCGACGGCCGAGCCGCCGGTGGGGATCACGTAGCGAACCTCGCCGAACGCGAGCCCGAGGCTGCCCTGCTCGACGTGCAACAGTTCCTGGGTCCCGTCGGGATGCGCCGGCGCGTCGTAGCGCTCGCCGGGGCGAAGCGTCCAGCTCCACAACTCCAGCATGTCCGGACCGCCGGAGCCGACGAGCAGCGTCGCCGTGCCGCCCTTCGGCCCGCGCCACAGCAGCCGCGGCGCGCCGGCCGGCAGCACTTCGGCCGGGCGCTGCCCCGACGCCTGCACCAGATCGGCGACCGACGCGCCGAGCGCCGCCGCCACCTTGCACAGCGTCGCGATCGACGGGTTGGCGCGGCCGTTCTCGATGTGCACGAGCATGCCTTTGCTCACTTGCGAGCGGGCCGCCAGCCGATCGAGCGACAGCCGCCGCTCCTCGCGCCGCGCGCGGATCCGCGCCGACAGGGTCGAGAGCAGGGCGGGCTCACCTGCGCGCGCCGCAGTGCCGACCCGTCGTTTCTTGGCCACCCTGCAGTCATACATCGTATTGACCGCCACGGTCAATATAATGACCAGGCGGCCGACAGCACCGCGGTTGGGTAGTGTCCGCCTTCAGGCGGACCGTGATCGGTGTCGCCGTTGGGGCTGGGGGCTCGGGGCGAGCCGTCAGTTCTGGTTCGGCGAGGTGAGCGTTGGCAGCGTCGCCGCCCGCCAGTCGCCGCCGAGCGCCTTCAGCAGCAGCACGCTCGTGGTCATGCGACGGGTCTGCAGGTTCACTGCGGCGCGCTCGTTGCCGAGCGCGAAGCTCTGCGCGGTGATCACCTCGAGATAACTGGCGACGCCGCCGCGATAGCGATTGGTGGCGAGCGTCAGCGAGCGCTGCGCCGCCGTCAGCGCGCGGTCCTGGATGGTCGCTTCCTGCTCGAGCACGCGCAGCGCCGCGAGCTGATCTTCGACCTCGCGGAACGCGGTCAGCACCGTCTCGCGATACGACGCCGTCGCGACGTCGAAGCTGGCGCGCGCCTGCTCGTTCGCGGCGCGGCGCCGGCCGAAGTCGAGGACGTTGATCAGCGCCGCCGGTCCGGCGCTCCAGAAACTGCTCGCCGTCGTCAGCCAGCTGCCAAACGAGCTGGCCTCGAAGCCGGCCGCGCCAGAAAGCGTCAGCACCGGATAGTAGGCGGCCTGCGTCACGCCAACTTGCGAGAAGGCCGAGGCGACGCGGCGCTCGGCGGCGGCGATGTCCGACCGCCGTTCGAGCAGCTCCGATGGCACACCGACCGGGAGGTCGGGCGGCGGAGCGGCGAGCGGCGACGGCGGCAACTGGAAGGCGCCGGCCGGCTCGCCGACGAGCAGCGCAATCGCATGTTCGAGCGCCGCACGTTCGACGCCGATGTCCACCGCCTGCACGCGCGTCGTCTCGAGCTGGGTTTCCGCCTGCGCGACGTCGGCGCCCGACGACAGGCCGCCGCGAAAGCGGTTCTGAGTCAGATCGAGCGCCTGGGTGAACGCCTCGACGGCGCTCGTCAGGATCTGCTGCTCGCGATCGAAGCCGCGCAGTGCAAAGTAATCGATCGCCAGCTCCGCGTGGAGGCTGAGCCGCGCCGTCTCGAGGTCGGCCGCGGTCGCCTGCGCCGCCGTGCGGCTCGTTTCGACGATGCCGCGCAACCGCCCCCACACGTCGGCTTCGTAGGAGGCCTCGAGCGGCAGCACGAAATCGGTGAACGTGTCGTGGAACGTCGTCGTGGCGCGGTTTGCCGAGGGGCTGGTGACGGTGATCGAGGGCGCGGCGATCACCTGCGGATAGCGATTCGCACGCGCGCCGCGAACGACCGCACGCGCCTGCGCGAACTGCGCCTCGGCGACCTTCAGCGTCTGGTTCGAGACGTCGACGCGCGATTCCAGCGACGACAGTACCGGATCGCCGAACAGCTCCCACCAGGCGCCGCGGGTGTCCGTGTCGCGCGGCTGCGCCGGCTTCCAGCTCTCCAGTTCCTTGTAGGCCGGGACGATCGCGGCAGCTGGTGGCGCGTAGCTGCGCTTCGGCGCGCAGCCGGCAACAACGCCGCAGGCCATCGCGGCGGCAAGCGCCGTGCGGATAGTCACGGATGCGCCGCGGCCGCCGGTGCGTCGCCCTGAGTTACGACGCGTACTGTGTCACCGGGCGACAGCGAATCGGGCGGGTTGCTGATGACGCGTTCGCTGCCGGTGAGCCCGGAGAGGATTTCCACCGTGTCGCCGAAATCGCGGCCGCTGGTCACGGTGACGAGCGCGACGCGATTGTGGGCGTCGACGGAGGCCACTTGCAGGCCGTCGCCCTTGAAGATCAAGGCGTCTACCGGCAGCTGAAGCGTCGTCGTCGCCGCCGGCAGCTTGATGTGCACCTCGGCGTAGGCTCCGGGCAGCAGCTCGTTGCGCGGGTTGTCGACGTCGATCTCGGTGAGCAGCGTACGCGACGCCACCTCGATGGCATTCGCGGTACGGGCCAGCGTGCCGCTGAACCGGCGGCCGGGAAATTCCTTCAAGGTCAGGTCGGCGGACAGCCCGGCGCGTGCCGCGCGCGAGTAGACCTGCGGGACGTTGACGAAGACGCGCAGCTTGTTCACGGCCGCGACGTGGAACAGCTCCTTCGCGTTGCTCCCCGAATCGATCAAGGCGCCGATGTCGGTGTTGCGTGCAGTGATCACGCCGGCGAACGGCGCCTCGATGCGGCGGAAGGCCTGCAGCTGCTCCAGCCGCTTGACGTTGGCGCGCGCCGATTCAACCGCCGCCTCGCGCGCTTCGAGGTTGCCGTTGGCGTTGTCGAGATCCTGACGCGACACCGAGTCGCTCTGGATGAGATCGCGATACCGCTCGGCGGTCGTCTGCGCCAGCCGCGCGTTCGCCTGCGCCGTCGCCAGGTCGGCGCGCGCCTGCAGCAGCTGCTGATCGAGCTCCGGCGTGTCGATCTCGGCGAGCAGCTGGCCCGCCTGCACGCGAGCGCCGATATCGACGTGCCAGCGTTTGAGGTAGCCGTTGGTGCGCGCGTAAATCGGCGCGTCGGTGAACGCCTGGATCGTGCCCGGCAGCACGATCTCCTCCTGCGGCGCGCCGCGCGTCGGCGTGACGACGGCAACCGCCGGAATGGCCATGTCGCGCGTTTCCTGCGTCACGACGCCAAGCGCCCGCGTTCGCGTGCTGACGCCCCACATCACCACGCCAACCGCACCGAGCAGCACGATGGCGCCGACAATTGGACCCTTTCTCATTCAAACTCCGCCATACGGGAAAACCCCCGCCACCGCAATTAAGAATTTGGAATCAAGAATGTGGAATGCGTGTCGTCGACAGGTGATCACGAATTCCACGTTCCATATGCCAAATTCCTAATTCTTGCGGCGGTGAAACACCGCAAACACCGCCGGGACGAAGAACAGCGTGGCGACGGTGGCGAGCGTCAGGCCACCGATCACGGCGCGGCCGAGCGGCGCGTTCTGCTCGCCGCCTTCGCCGAGCCCGATCGCCATCGGCACCATCCCGATGATCATCGCCAGCGCCGTCATCAGCACCGGACGGAAGCGCGTGAACCCGGCCTCCACGGCGGCGGCGACCGCCGACTGCCCTGCCGCGAACTGATCCTTCGCGAACGACACGACCAGGATGCTGTTGGCCGTCGCCACGCCCATGCACATGATCGCGCCGGTCAGCGACGGCACGTTGATCGTCGTGTGCGACAGGAACAGCATCCAGACGATCCCGGCGAGCGCCGCCGGCAGCGCCGAGATGATGATGAACGGGTCGAGCCACGACTGGAAGTTGACGACGATCAGCAGATAGACCAGGACAATCGCCAGCCCGAGGCCGGCGATCAGGCCGACGAACGAGGAGGTCATCGTCTCGACCGTGCCCCGCACCACGATCTGCGATCCGCGCGGCAGATCCTTTTTGGCGGCGTCGAGAATCGGCTGCATCTGGCGCGCGACGCCGCCAAGATCGCGTCCCTGCACCGCGCCGAAGATGTCGACCACCGGCTGCACGTTGTAATGGGAGGCTACGGCCAGGTGCGACTCGCGTTTCACCGAAGCGAGCGCTTCGAGCACCTGCGGCCGCGCCTGCGACGACGTGCCGACGATCGGGATGGTGCCGATGTCCTGCAGCGAATCGAGCTTGGACTGCGGCGTCTGCGTCGCGATCGTGTAGCTGACGCCGGTCGCCGGGTTGAGCCAGAAGGTCGGCGTCACCTGGGCGCTGCCGGACAGCGAAATCAGCAGGTTGTTGGCGACGTCGCGCTGGGTGAAACCGGTTTGCACGGCCCGCGTGCGGTCGACGTCGAGGTGCAGCAGCGGCTGGTTGAAGGCCTGGTGCACGCGCAGGTCGACCATGCCCGGCACCTGCGCCAGTTTCGTGACCAGCGTCGAGGCGAACCGCCGGTTGGCTTCGAGGTTGCGGCCGACGATCTGCACGTCAATCGGCGCCGGCAGGCCGAAGTTGAGGATCTGCGTGACGATGTCGGCGGGAATGAACGAGACGAGGACGCCGGGAAAATCGCGCGCCAGCTTCCGCCGCAAATCGTGGATGTACTCGTCGGTCGGCCGGTGATCGCGGGCCAGCGTGACCAGCACGTCGGCGTCGGACGATCCGATCGGCGCCGAATTCGTGTACGACAGGTTGATGCCGCTGTAGGGCAGGCCGATGTTGTCGATGACGCTGACGATTTCGCGCTCCGGGATCACCTGGCGAATCGCCTGCTGCACGCGGTCGCAGAGTGCCGCCGTCTCCTCGATGCGGGTCCCGGTCGGCGCGCGCAGGTGCAGCTTGAACTGACCGCTGTCGACTGCCGGGAAGAAATCCTCGCCGACCCAGCGGACCAGCACCAGCGACGCCAGGCAGCCGGCGAAGAACAGCAACCCGAAGACGCGGCGGCTGTCGACCGCCTGCTGCAGCAGCGCGCGGTAGCCGTCGCGCAGGCGCATGAACCCGCGATCGATCCCGTGCTGCAAGCGCACCAGCGGGTTGCGGCTGCGCGTCGCCGCGTGCGGATCCTCGTGCGCGTGCAGCAGGTACTTCGCCATCGTCGGCACCAGCGTGCGCGACAGGACGTAAGACGCCAGCATCGCGAACACGACCGCTTCCGCCATCGGCACGAACAGGTAGCGGGCGACGCCGGTGAGGAAGAACATCGGCACGAACACGATGCAGATGCAGATCGTCGAGACGAAGGCGGGAATCGCGATCTGCTGCGAGCCGTCGAGAATCGCCGGCTCGAGATCCTTGCCCTGCTCGAGGTGCCAGTTGATGTTTTCGATCGCCACCGTCGCGTCGTCCACCAGGATGCCGACGGCGAGCGCCAGGCCGCCGAGCGTCATGATGTTGATGGTCTCGCCGAGAGCGCTCAGCACGATGATCGAGCTGAGAATCGACAGCGGGATCGACACCGCGATGATCAGCGTGCTGCGCCAGCTGCCGAGGAAGACGAGAATCATCAGCGCCGTGAGACAGGCGGCGACGACCGCTTCGCGCAAGACGCCCTGAATCGAGGCGCGCACGAACAGCGACTGATCGGCGAGCGGCTTCACCTCGAGGTTTGGCGGCAGACCGGGCAGCACCTTGGCCACGGCGTCCTTCACGTTCGCGATGACGTCCAGCGTGGAGGCGTTGCCGGTCTTCTGAATCACCATCAGCGCGGCGCGCTGACCGTCGACGCGGGCGATATTGGTCTGCGGCGGATATCCGTTGCGGACGTGCGCGACGTCGCGGATGTAAATCGGCGTCGAGCCGACGGTCTTGATCGGCAGGTCGTTCAGCTCGTTGACGGTCCGCGGGCTGGCGTTGAGGTCGACGTCGTATTCAATCGACCCGATCTTCGACGTGCCGGACGGCAGGATCAGGTTCTGCTGCGTGATGGCGTTGACGACGTCGGCGGGCGCGAGGTGCTGCGCCTGCAGCGCCGCCGGATCGAGATCGACCTGGATCTGCGGCTGCTTGCCGCCGTACGGCCACGGGATCGCCGCGCCGGACACGGTTGCGAGCTGGGGGCGGATGAAATTGACGCCGAGGTCGAACAGCTGCTGCTCGGACAGCCCGCGGCCCGACAACGCCAGCTGGATGATCGGCACGCTGGAGGCGTTGTAGGTGATGATGAACGGTGGCGTCGTCCCGACCGGCGCCTGCCGGAGCATCGCCTGCGACACGGCGGTGGTTTGCGCGACCGCCAGATCGATCTTTGCGCCCGGCTGCAGGAAGACCTTGACCACCGAAATGCCGCGCAGCGACTGCGACTCGATATGCTCGATGTCGTTCACCGCCGTGGTCAGCGATCGCTCGTAGTTCGAGATGATGCGATCGGCCATGTCCTGCGCCGACAGGCCGCCGTAGTTCCAGATCACCGAAACGACAGGGATGTCGATATTCGGAAAGATATCGGTTGGCGTTCGGGCGATCGTCAGAGGTCCGATGCCAAGAATCAGAAGCGCCAGGACGACAAATGTGTACGGCCGGTTGAGCGCGATCCGAACAATCCACATGCGAACTTTCATTCTGACACACGGACCCGCGGCAACAGGGGGTTGTGTACCGATGTAACGCACCCGCAACACGTTGCAGACGTCGCGACGGCTCATCCAGTATGATTGGGACCGTCCCAGCCACTGGATCAGCGATGCGCCGTCCGCTGCCGTACACCCTCGCGCTGTTGTTCTCGGCCGCCGTGCTCACCCACGCCGCCGACGACTTCGACTTCCTGTATTCGCGCTTCGGCGACTACCTCGACGCGCTGCGTACGCAGGCCGGCATACCGGGCCTGGCCGCGGCCATCGTCGGGCCGAACAACGTGCTGTGGGAAGCGGCGTACGGCCAGCGGGATGTCGAGCGCAACGATCCGGCGCGCACCAACACGCCGTTTCAGCTCGATGGCACGACGCAGCCGATCATTGCGTCGCTCGTGATGTTGTGCGCGTTCCAGGGCGAGCTCTCGCTCGACGCGCGGGTGTCCCAGTTCGCGCCGTCGAGCCCCGATGCGGACGCCACGCTGCGACAACTCCTCACCCACACGAGTGCCGGGCCTCGCGGGCTGACGTTTTCCTACCGGCCGGATCGGCTGGCGCCGCTCGCCGCTGCGGTGGCGAGCTGCATGGACGGCACCTTCCGCCGCGGCGCCGGCAGTTTCCTCGAGCGATTCTCGATGTTCGACTCGGTGCCGGGTACCGACGCCGCCGACCTCGTGGAGCCGGCCGAGCATTTCACGTCGACCGAGATCGGACGTTACAGCGACGCCCTGCGCCGTCTCGCGGTGCCCTACGCGGTTGACGCACGGCGCCGCGCGACCCGGTCCACCTACGCGGCGCCGACGTTGACACCGGGATCTGGCCTGATCTCGACGGTCCACGATCTCGAACTGTTCGACCTCGCGTTGAAAAACGGCCAGCTGTTTCGTCCCGACGAGCTCGCGGCGACGTGGAATCCGCCGGTGGACGGAAGCGGACAGCCGCTGCCGCATGCCTACGGCTGGTTCGTGCAAACGCTGAACGGCGAACGGATCGTGTGGCAATTCGGGGTCAGCGATAACGCGTCCTCGTCACTGCTCATCACCCTGCCACGGCGGGGGCTCACATTGATCCTGCTTGCGAACAGCCACGGCCTCGTCCGGCCGTTCGCGCTCGCTGACGGCGACGTCAGCGTGTCGCCGTTCGCGCGCCTGTTCCTCTCGCTCTTCGCCAGATGAGGTTCGCCGCGAGCCGAGCCGGATGGGCTGTACTCCCCGCCTGTGTTCTGCTACTGTCCTCCACACACGCGTCGGCCGCCGAGCGGCAGGCACGGGGGTTCATCGGCGCCACGTTCGCCGGGACGACGACGATCGTGGATCCCGAGGATGCGGCGACCAGGCCGAGCATCTCGCTTGGTGGCAGCGTCGTGTTCCTCGGCGAGATTTTCGGCGCAGAGGGCGAAGTGGCGGACGGTCCAGGATTTTTCGAAGCTGGCAGCCGCAACCTCGTCAATTACAGCCGCATGACCACGTTCACCGGCAACGTGGTTATCGCAGCGCCGCACCGCCTGACAGAGTATGCTTTGCGGCCATACGTCGTCGCCGGTGCCGGGTTGATGCGTCTGCGGACCACGACGGCGCAGAACGTGTTCGACGTCGCGACGTCCGTGCCGGTCTTCGATGTCGGCGCCGGCGCGCTGGGCTTCCTGACCAACCGCGTCGGGGTCAGCTGGGAGCTGCGCCGGTTTCAGGATCTGGGTAAGAACGTCAGCAACGAACCGGGGTTGTCGTTCGGCCAGGAACAACACCTCACGTTCTGGCGCGTCACGATGGCGATCGTCTTTCGGTACTGACTATGCGCATGATCCGAACCGCTGCCGCCGTCGCGGCCCTGCTCCTGCTCGGCGGCGGCATCGTCCGCACTCAGGAGTCGCTGCGGATCGTTCCCTTCATCAGCGGCGATCGCGTGGTCGTTTCGTTCGAGTTGAACGACGCCTACAACGACGCGGTGCGCGAGGCGATTGCCAGCGGCTTGCGGACGACCTTCGCTTACGATCTCGAGCTGCGCGCGCGGGCCTGGGTGGATCGGACGATCGGCACTGCGGTGGTCGCGACCACCGATCGCTACGAGAACCTGACGCGGCGCCACACGCTCACGCGCACGGTTGACGGCCGCCTCGACGACGTCCTGGTCACCGAGGACGATGCAGTGGTGAAGACGTGGCTGACGAAATGGAACCGCGTCCCCGTGGCAGATACATCGAGGCTCGATCCGGCCCGCGAATACTACGTGCGCGTCACGACGCACACGCAGCCGGTCGGCGGATCGATGCTCGGCGTGACGAAGTCGATCACCGGCCAGGTGAAATTCACCTTCGTCCCTTAGGCCTGGCGGGTCAGGCAGGCCGGGCAGGTCAGGCGGGTCGAACGGCCACTAGCTCGCAGCACTGGGTAATTCCATCGCATCAACCGATCACGCCTAATGATTACGACGCACGAGGTTCGCCGGCATTGCCGGTGAAAGACGCCGTCCGACCTGCCTGACCTGCCCGACCCGCCAGGCCTGCCCGACCTACCCGGCGTTCAGAATCCCTTGCGCCGTGCCGTGTGCAGCTTTGCCCCGGCGGGCTTCAGCGTCGCTTCGCCGCCAACCAGGCTCTGCACCTGCTCGTGGGTGAGCGTGCGATTCGACGCCTTCGCCGCGGCGAACACCCGATCGACGACCTCGTCTGTCGCCGGCAGACCGCGGCTTTCGAGCCAGAAGATGACGTTTGACCGGCCCGACATCGGGCCGACTTCGATTTCCTGTTCGCGGCCGACGAGGCTCGCCGGCACGGCGGCATAGACCGCGTCCATCAGCGGCCGATCGTGTTTGCGGAACGCCTTCACCACCGCAGCGGCGTGCACACCGGTGGCGGTGCGGAACGCGTCGGCGCCGACCACCGGATAGTTCGGCGCGATGCGGACGTCGCACGCGCGCGCCACCGCCTGCGCATACGCCGGCAGCGTGCTGAGATCGTTGTCGCGATAGCCCATCATCACGAGGTTGACCATCAGCAGGTCGATCGGCGTGTTGCCGCAGCGCTCGCCGATGCCGAGCGCGGCGCCGTGCAGCCGGGTCGCACCGGCCTCGAGCGCGGCGATGCTCGATGCGACGCCGAACCCGCGATCGCGATGGCCGTGCCAGTCGATGCCGACGGTGACGCCGAGCTCGTCGATCAGCGCCTTGACGAAGCGAACCACTGCCCTGGCGCCGTTCGGTGTTGCATGGCCGACGGTATCGGCGACGCAGATGCGCGTGGCGCCGGCGCGAATCGCTGTCGTGAACAGTCGGCGCAGCGAGTCCGGGTCGGCTCGCGTCGTGTCCTCGGTCACGTACATGACTTGCAGACCCTCTTTCACCGCGAACGCCAGCGCATCGTCGGTGCACTTCTGCAGGAAGTCGAGGCTCCAGCCTTCCGCATACTGACGGATGGGACTCGATCCGATGAAGGCGCCGACCTCGAGGGGCAGGCCGGTTCGCTGCTGAATCTCGGCGATCGGCCGGATGTCGGCGACGACGGTGCGGGCGGCGCAGTTGGCGCGGATCGTCAACCGGCCGTCGACGATCGCTCGCGCCAGGCGCTCGACGTCTCTCGCCACCCTCGGCCCCGCGCCGGGGAGACCGATGTCGGCGGTGTCGATGCCGAGCGCATCCATGTGATGCAGGATGTCAATCTTCTCGTCGATCGTCGGCGTCCGCACCGACGGCGACTGCAGGCCGTCGCGCAACGTCTCGTCGTCGAGCATCGCGATCGGGCGCGCCGGGCCATCGGCCACCGCATCGTGATTCCAGTCGTAGATCAGCGGGTGAGGCGCTACGCGCACGAGGTCACCTGCGGGCCGTCGTGCGTGCGGCGGCGCGCCGCGCGCACCGAGGCAAGGCCGGTGAAGAGAATCAGCGCACCGGAAGCGGTGGCGATCCACACGCCGCGCTGCGCCGCCGGCCGCATGTATGCGTCCATGTTCGGCCGCAGCGCATGCCTGGCCGAGGCCCGGCCGGCGGCGGCGAGGTAGTCGCGGCCGGCGCGAACGATCACCTGATCGAACACCACATTCCAGACGACGACCGCCCAGATGATCCACAGCGCGCGGGCGAGGCGCGCCGCGGCGGGCGGCTGCCGCAGGCTGGCGATCCGGGACGTGACGCTCGAGCGCAGCGCGCGCACGAGCAATTATCGCACGCTCAGCGCCGCCGTCTGGCGAAGGCGCGGAGCGCGACGATCGCGACCGCCAGCACGACGGCGGCATAGCGGACGTAGTCCGACGTCTCGCCGGTGGCCATTCGCCCGACGACCACGAAGAGAACCGCAATCAACGCGAGCGCGATCACGGTGGCGACCAGGCCAGAACGCGAGCGGGTGCGCGTCAGCGGCGCCGGCTGGTACTTCGCTTCGGTCGTCGCCGTTCCGCAGCGGTAGCAGATGAGCGCCTTGTCGGCGATCTCGGCGCCGCAGTTACGACATTGCATGAACGGACGGACGCTGCGATCGCTGGACGACTGGACGCACGAGCGCCATGATAATCAACGCGACGCCGAAGGTGCAGACGATCGTCGCGCCGGTCGGCAGATCGAGCTGCAACGACGCGTAGACGCCGATCGCCGACACCACCGTCCCCATCGTCCAGCCAATCGCGAGCCGGCGGCCGACCGACTCGGCGTAGAGCATCGCCGCCACCGACGGCACGATCAGGTAGCAGAACACCAGCAGCACGCCGGCGATCGACACCGACGAGGTGACGACGAAGCCGAACGACGCGTAGAACAGGAAGTCCCACAGACGCACGTTCAGGTTCGGCTGATCGACGGCGTGGTGGTGCGTGTCGTGGTGGTGACTCATCGAGATGGCGAGGAACTGCTTGCGGAAAACGTAGTGGAACAGCCCGATCGCACCGTAGAGCGCCGCCGTCTTCACAACCTCCGCCCACGACACCGCCAGGATGTTGCCGACCAGCATGTCCTTGAGGTGCTCGCTTTCCGAGGTTGCCTTGCTCATCGCCAGGATCGAGGCGGCGGACGCGACCGCGTAGCAGATGCCGATGATCGCCTCCTGCGGGATACGCGCCCGCTTCACCCGGATCGTCGCGAACACGAACGCGCCGAGAAAAGTGAACGCGAGGCTGATCCAGTAGACGATCGGCGCGTGCGGGTCGCCGCCCGAGATCGGCAGCAGGATCGCGATCGTCGCGCCGAGCGCGGCAATCTGCGCCAGCGACAGGTCGACGAAGATCACACCGCGCTCGACCACGTGCACGCCGAGGTAGGCGTGAATCCCGGTGAGGATCAGGCTGGCGACGAACGGCGGCAGCAGGAAGGCGAGCATCGCCGAGTCGAGCATCACTTCGCTCCCGTTTTCTTGATCGCGTCGACCAGCAGGTTGATGTCGTAGTCGAACAGCTTGAAGTAGTCGGTCACGTCCTTGGTGCCGCCGACCGACGGCGGCATGACCAGCACCTGCGCGCCGGTCTCGCGGCCGATCGAGTTCGGCGTCTTCAGGTCGAAATACGGCTCGACCAGCACGATCTTGACGTTCTGCCGCTTCATCTCGTTAATCAAATCGAGCGTGTGCTGCGGCGACGGCGGGATCCCCGGCCGCGGCTCGACGTAGCCGATGATGTCGAGCCCGAAGCGCTCCGCGAAATTCGGGAACGATCGGTGATAGGTGACGATCTTGGTCCCCTTGTACGGCGCCACCGCCGCCAGCCAGCGCTTCTCGGCGGCGTCGAGCCGGCTGCTGAAGTCGGCCAGCCGCTGCTCGAAGGTGGCCCGGTCGTTGGGCCGGAGCTGCGAGAACTTGTCGGCGATCTCCTTGCCGATCCGCTTGCCGTTCTCGGGATCGAGCCAATAGTGCGGATTGCCGAGCGGATGCACGTCGCCCATGGCGCGGGTGATCTGCCCGGTCGGCATTTCGAGGATCGTCGCCTGCAGCGACGCGTCGACGTAGCCCTCGGCGCCCTGCTGGATTTTCCCGTTGCGGCTCTGTTGAATCAGCGGCGGCAGCCAGCCGATCTCGAGCTCGCGGCCGACGACCACCAGGACGTCGGCCTTCTGCAGCTTCAGGATGAAGCTCGGTTTCGCCTCGACGAAATGCGGATCCTGGTAGCCGCGGGCGATCGAATCGACCGTGATCCGGTCGCCGCCGACCTCGCGGGCGATCGCCGCCAGATCTTCGGTCGTCGCGACGACGTTCAGTTTGCCCTGCGCGCGCGCCGGAGCGGCGGCGAGCAACGCCATCAGAAGAATGAGTGCACTTCTCATATCAGTTACCCCTAGCTAAGGCGCCGCGTGCCCAGCCGCAAGCCCCAAGCCCCAAGCCCCAAGCCTCCAGCCCCGTCACCCTCAGAACGGATGCGCGCCATGCGCGCCAATCGAGAACTGGAACTGAAACAACAATTCGTTGGCCGTATCACCGAGCGCGTAATTGATCCGCCGATACTCGCCGCGAACCTGGCTGAACTCGCTCGGCCAGTAGGTCAGCGTCGCCGCGCCGCCGGTGTCGGTCAGCGACGCGTCGGTCGCACGGCCCGAGCGATCGAGGCGCAGCCCGGCGAACCAGCGCCGCGCGAACTGGTAGTCGCCCGACACGTAGAAGCCGCTCGAGCGCTGCAGGCCGCTCAACTGATCGCGGTGGCTCCAGATGTACTCCGTGCGTCCGACGAACGAGTGATAGATCGAGCGCTGCAGCGGCCGCCAGCGCAGGGTCGCGTCGATGCCGTAGAGATTGGTGGTGAACGACTCGAACGAGTCGTCCTGCGCCAGTTCCGCATCGTTGTGGCCGCGCGCGTACGAGAAGCCGAGGTCGATGTTGGTCGACTCGCTGATGTCCTGATAGCCGCGCAGATGCCCGACGAAGCTGACTTCGCCAGGGCGGTTCGCCTTGAACACGTCAGAGGAATCGCCGCGGAAGATCTGCCCGGTGCCCTCGAGGAACAACCACGGGTTCGGAATCAAACGCGCCACCGAGATGCCGGCATCGTCGATGCCGTCTTCACCGCCGACGAGATTGGTGGTGACGAGCGGACGATCGGCCCACGGCAGCACGTGATTGTGCAGCGTGTTCACCTTGCCGAAGGCCGACCGCATCTTGCCAACCTTCGTCAGCAGCCCGCCTGGCAGCGATGTCAGCGTGAGATAGCCCTCTTCCACCTCGACGCCCTCTTCACCGAACGACACGAAGAAGTCGGCGCGCGCGTACGGATCGACGACGGCCTGAAACGAGGCCTCCGACTCGTGCAACTCCATCGACGGCGACGGATTGACCGTGTTATGGCCGGCGGCGCCAAGGAAGTCGCCGATCACCGCGATGTCGGGGTTGAACACTTTCGAGCCTGTCGCGGCGGCGCCGTAGACCGGCAGCGCGCCGCTCGGTCCGCCGGCGCCTTCCGCGCCGGGCGGAACCTGCGCCGTCGGTTGTTGTCCTGCCGGCTGCGCCGCCGCCTCTGCCGGAGGCGGCGGCGCCGGCGGCTGAGGCGCGTTCGGTGACGGCTGTGCGGCGGTTGCCGCCGCGGGCGGCTGGCCCTCGGCGGCCGCGAGCTTCGCCTCGAGTGCCGTCAGCCGGTCGCCGTACTGCTGCTTCAACGCGTCGAAATCGCGCCGCAGCTGATCGATCTCCTGCCGCAACGCCTGCGGGGTGTCCTGTGCGGACGCTGTCTGCGCGCCGAGCAGTATGCCGGCGGCCGACGCGGCGCACACCCATCGCGAGATGCGCATCCTGTTTCCTCCCGCCGCCCGTCTACTGACGGGCGCGCCTGGATGCAGCGCGCCGGCGTCTGCAAGATCGCAGGCGGCCGCGCGGCGCTACATAAAAGGGTCGGGAACTGGTTACAGGGCGGACGGCGGCGAGCGACCGGTGGACGCGGCGGCGAGCAGCGCGCCTTCGACGAGCTGCTCGACGGTGATCGCGGCTCCGGCGTCGGTCAGGCGCGACGCGCCGGGAATCGGCAGCGGATGCGGATCGGATCCGAGCTGACTCGACGCGCAGGACATGCAGTGCTGCGGCGTCTTGAGATGGCAGATGAGATCGTGATGCTCGAACGGCGAGCTGATGAGCACGGCCGCGTAGAGTGCGACGCCGACGATCGTCAGCGTCCGGGCGCGCGCGGCGGTTCTCAGGGAGAGCACTTGATCGATGATACGCCCTTCAACGGCCGACTATCAATTTGAAGCGCGCCGCCACACCGCCAAGATCGTCTTCGGCGGCCTGTGCGGACACGCCAGCCGTACCGAGGATTCCCGGGATGCGGGTGTATTGCACGTCGGCGCCAACGCGAATCCACGGGTGCAGACGGAAATCGGCGCCGCCGTTCACCACAAAACCGGCATGGCGGACGTCGACGTCCTCGCCGGGGTCGCTGAAGCTCGAGGTTTCCTTATATTGATATGTACCAGCACCCGCCGCGATGTACGGCCGGACGCGCGGCGAGAGCTTGAACCGGTAGCCGGCCGTGACCTCGAACGGCGTCAGGGTCGCGGTGAGCGGAATGCCCAGCCGGAAACTCTGACCGTTGCTGATGAACGCGCGCTCGCCGGTCTGCTTGAAGCGCGATGCCGCCAGTTCGACGAAGAACTGTTCGTGGAACACCACTTGAACGCCGCCGCCGAAGAACGGCTCGTACGAGCGGCCGAACACGGCGTCGAACGAGTCCACCGCCGAGAAGGCCTGGATCGTGCCGAACACGAACGGCCGAATCCCCAGGTCCGGTTCGTCCTGTGCGGACGCGGCGGGTGCCACCAGGGCGAGGAAGGCGACCAGCGCAAGCCAGCGTTTCATCGCGCCAGCCCCAGTCCGCGCAGCGCGTTGCGCGCGTCAACGAGGCCGTAGCCGAACGAGCAGGTCCGTCCCGCCGCCGCAGTCTGCCCGCGAGGACACGAATCGGAGCTGGTCGTCAGTTTGGTGGCCGATTGCTCGAGCGCCTTCTCGATCGCGGCCGGATCGGTAATCCCCTGCTGGACGAGCATCGCGGCAATCCCCGACACGTGCGGCGCCGCCTGCGAGGTGCCGGTATACCCGATCAACGACAGCACATCGAACCGCGGCGGCCCGTAGTTCAACGTCGGACACGACGGGCTCGGCAAATCGAAGGTGTCGCTGAAGCAGAAGTCCAGCGTCTGCTGGAAGACGAAGCCACCGCGGCCGAAGCCGCGCGACGTCCCGCCGGGCGCCGCGATCTCGATGTAGTTGCCGGTGCTCGAGAAGAACGATCGGTTCTTCGAGGGATCGACCGATGCCACCGAGATCGCACCGTCGATGCGCGACGCGATCTCGGCGATGACGCTGGTGGGGTTCGCGCCGAAATCAGGGTCGACGTCCTCGAACTCGTTGCCGCCGGCGACGACGACGAACGCGCCGTTCCCCGAGCAGGTGGTGGTCTTCGGCCCGGTGCACACGGCGTAGCGGATCGCCGACTCGATCACCGGTGCGCAGCCAGGGCGCGTCGAGCTGGTCGCGCAATCGGGCGGCCCCGAGCTGCCGAGGCTCATGTTGATCACTTTCGCGCCGTTGTCGACCGCATATCGCACCCCGCGGGCGACGTCTTCGTCGCTGCCGCCGATGAACGGTGAGCTGCCAAAGACCACGTCCCACAGGCTGCCGAGCACTTTGACCGGCATCAGCTTGACGTTGAACGCCACGCCCGCGACGTCGATGTTGTCGTTGGTGAGCTGCCCGATCGTTCCGCTCACGTGGGTGCCATGGCCATCCAGATCGATCGCCGGGTTGACGCCGTTCGAGATCGCGTCGAAGGGCTTGACGATCCGGCCGGCGCCGGCCGCGCCGACGAGCTGCGGTGCCGCCGCAAACGGAATCACCTGACGGCCGAGCGCGGGGTATGTTCTCCCTTCGAAGGTGAACGATGGAATGGTCGCGGTCAGCGTGCCGGTCAGATACGCCACGCCGCTGTCGACGACGGCGACGGTGACGTCGGAGCCGGCCTGCGGTTGGATGTCCCACGCTTTTTCGAGATCGACGAGCGGCAGGTTCCACTGCAGGTCGGCGTATCGTGGATCGTTCGGCTTGAAGGTCGCGTGCACGTGATAGGAGGCCTGCGCGTAGACCACCTCCGGCCGCGCATTCAACGCCGTGGCGACGGCTTCGGGATTTTCGGCCGGGTCGATGTCGACGACGTCGAAGTCGGCGTACGCGGATCGGGCCCTGAGCTCTGCGGTCGTCGACGCGAGCCGCGCGACGCTGCGCCGCTCGGGCATGTCGACGTTATCGCGAAAGCGGACGATCACCCGCCCCGGCGTGTAGCTGCGATGAAACGCGCCGATCCGGCTCGCCGCACCGGCGCCGGTCGTCGTTCGCGCGCGCACCAGTTGCTGGGCCGCCCGCTCTTCGCTCCAGATCGCGGTGTGCTCTTCGACGGCGCCGAGGCCGACGGCCTGGATATCGAGGGGAGTAAGCGACGTCGCGGTCTGGCCTTTCACCGACAGCACGAGCGCAGCCGCGCCGGCAAGCGCCATCGCCAACGCGGCGGCACGAAATCGAATCATCCGTGTATTCTAGCCGTTGACGTTCGCCGCATTTGTGATGAAACAACGCCATGGCTGACACACTTTTTCATAAAGTCTGGAACGCGCACGCGGTGCGGACGCTGCCCAGCGGACAAACTCAACTGTTCGTCGGGCTGCATCTGGTACACGAAGTGACGACGCCGCAGGCGTTCGACATGCTGCGGCAGCACGGATGGCGCGTCGCCTTTCCCGAGCGCACGTTCGCGACCGTCGATCACATCGTGCCGACGCGCTCGCAGCAGCGGCCGTTTGTCGATCTGATGGCCGAAGAGATGACCTCGGCGCTGGAGCGCAATTGCCGCGATGCCGGAATCCGTCTCTGGGCGCCCGACAACGAGAACCAGGGGATCGTGCACGTGATTGGACCCGAGCTCGGACTGACGCAGCCGGGCATGACCATCGCCTGCGGCGATAGCCACACCTCGACGCACGGCGCGCTGGGCGCGATCGCCTTCGGCATCGGCACCTCGCAGGTGCGCGACGTGCTCGCCTCTCAGTGCCTCGCGCTCGATCCGTTGAAGGTGCGGCGAATCGACGTCAACGGCACGCTCGGCCGTGGCGTCTATGCCAAGGACGTGATCCTGACGATCATCCGCCGGCTCGGCGTGCAGGGCGGCGTCGGTTACGCCTACGAATACGGCGGCAGCACGCTCGAGGCGATGACCGTCGACGAGCGCATGACGATCTGCAACATGTCAATCGAGGGGGGTGCGCGCGTCGGCTACGTGAACCCCGACGACACCACCTTCGCGTTCCTCCGCGGCCGCCCGTTTGCGCCGTCAGGCGACGCCTTCGATCGCGCGGTGGCATGGTGGCGGCAGATCGCGTCCGATGCGAACGCGTCGTACGGCGATCGCGTCAGCTTCGACGCGTCGGCCATCGAGCCGACGGTGACGTGGGGGATCAATCCCGGACAGTCGGTCGCGGTGTCGGAACCGATCGCCGCCGAGCCGAACGACGAAGCGCTCGCGTTCATGGGCTTCCGGCCCGGCGCGCGCGTCCAGGGCACGCGCATCGACGTCGCCTTCATCGGCTCGTGCACCAACGGACGTCTGTCGGATCTCGAGGAAGCGGCGCGGATCGTTCGCGGCCACCGCGTCGCGCCGCATGTCAAGGCGCTGATCGTCCCGGGCTCGCGGGCGGTGCGGCGCGAAGCGGAAGCGCGCGGGCTGCACGAGATCTTCATCGACGCCGGCTTCGAGTGGCGCGGCGCCGGCTGCTCGATGTGTCTCGGGATGAACCCGGATCGCCTCGAAGGCAACCAGATCTCGGCGTCGTCGTCGAACCGGAACTTCAAAGGACGCCAGGGAAGTCCGACCGGCCGCACGCTGCTGATGAGCCCGGCCATGGTTGCCGCGGCCGCAATCGCCGGCGAAGTCGTCGACGTGCGCGAAATCCTTGAAGGAGTACCGGCGTGACAGCAAGCCCCCAGCCCTCATCCCCCAGCCCCGGCGCGGCAGGCGCAGTAACAGAGATCCACGGACGAGGCCTGCCTCTGCGAGGCCACGACATCGACACCGATCGGATCATGCCGGCGCGATTTCTCGTCGCCGTCTCGTTCGAGGGCCTCGAGCGCCACCTGTTCGAGGACGATCGCCAGGCCGACGCGCGCCACCCGTTCAACGATCCGCGCTTCACCGGCGCCTCGATCCTCGTCGTCAACGCGAACTTCGGCTGCGGGTCGTCGCGCGAGCATGCGCCGCAGGGGCTCGGGCGGGCCGGCATCCGTGCCGTCGTCGGCGAATCGTTTTCGGAGATCTTCCAGGGCAATGCCGCCATGCTCGGGATGCCCTGCTTCGTGGCGTCGCACGCGGACGTCGAACGCCTGCAGACGCTGATCGAGACTGCGCCGCAGACATCGATCAGCGCCGACGTCGCGTCGGGGACGATCACCGCCGGAACGCTCGCCTTCGCCGCGACGCTGCCGCCGGCACTCCGCGACGGATTCCTGTCCGGTCAGTGGAACCCGACGGCGATGCTGCTGGCCAACTTCGACGAAGTCCGGGCGGTCGCGGCGCGGCTGCCCTACATCCGCGGGTTCTAATCCGTCGCGGCACTAAAGCTGGAACGCAAAGAGCGCAAAGCACGCAGGCACGACCCGAGACATCGGCGCATTCAGCCGCCTGATCGGGGATGGCAGGACGCGCGTGCGTCGCACGCCGCCGCTTCGCGGCGGTCGGCCGACGTGCGACACGCGCCCAGCTCTGCGTACCGTTGCGTTCTTTGCGGCCTTTGCGTCCTTTGCGTTTAGGCTTTGAAGCGGCAACCCGCCCAAATGCTCGTATGTAGGCGGCGGGCTCACGCCGGGACGCGCGCGATTTTTTCCTGCGCCACGCCGAGGAAGGCGTCGGCGGCGTGCGATCGGTGGGCAATGCGGCAGACGAGCATCACCTGCCGCTTCCTCGAGACGCCCAATACCGGCACCGCGACCAGCCGTCCGCTCGCGATCTCGGTGATCGCGCAGCGGCGCGGCAGCAGCGCGACGCCGAGCTTCAGTTCGATCGCGCGTTTGATGCCGTCGAGGCTGGGCAGCGAGATCACCATCTGCAGCGGCACGTGATGCTCTTCGAACAGCCGCAGCACGCGCTCGCGGGCCGGCGACGGATCGTTGTGGGCGACAACCGGCTCGCGGGCGACGTCGGCCATCGCCACCTGCTTGCGATGCGCGAGGTCGTGCGACGGGTGGACCAGCAGCACGAGCTCGTCGCTGCCGACCGGCACTTCGAGCAGCCCTTCTTCGGTTGGATGAAACGTGAGCGCGCCGAAATCGAGGCTCCCCTGCTGGACTTCGACGGCGATCTGCCGCGCCGGCACGCGGCGCACGTCGATCGTGATCTCGGGATGGCGCTGCCGGAACCGTGAGATCAATGGCAGCAGCGTGTGCACGGCCGCCTCGTTGGCGCCGATCAGCACGCGGCCGCGCCGCAGGTCGCGCAGCTCGCGCACCGCCGATTCGGTCTCCTCCGCCAGCCGCACCAGCCGCTGGCCGTAGTTCTCGAGCATCCGCCCCGCCTCGGTCAGCGTGCCGTTTTTCGACGAGCGGTCGAACAGCTGCTCGCCGAGTTCGAGCTCGAGCCGGCGCACCGCCTGGCTCACCGCCGGCTGCGTCCGGTGCACTTTCGCGGCGGCCCGCGAGAAGCTGCGCTCGTGCGCAACCGCGAGGAACACCTTGAGGGCGCTCAGATCCATGGGGTCGCTTCAGCTTATAACAGGTCGTTATTGTTCGGTAATCATTATCACTTTGACTTCTACTTCCCCCCCGGCTACAACTACAAGCCATGAGCACTCCCGCACGCGTCATCGTCTTCGACACGACCCTGCGCGACGGCGAACAGGCGCCGGGCTTCTCGCTCGACGTGCCGGCGAAGCTGGCGATGGCGCGGGCGCTCGACGGGCTGGGCGTGGACATCATCGAAGCCGGTTTTCCGATCGCCTCTCCGGCCGACTCGGAAGCCGTACGGCAGATCGCGGCGGACGTGCGGCGGCCGGTGATCGCGGCGCTGGCGCGGACGACGGCAAAGGATATCGAGGAGGCGGCGCGCGCGCTGCAGCCGGCCGAGCGGGCGCGGATTCACACCTTTCTCGCCACCTCCGATCTGCACCTGAGCGCCAAGCTGCGGATCACGCGCGAGGAATGCCTCGCCTCGGCTGTCGGCGCCGTCAAGCTGGCGCGCTCGTTCACCGACGACGTCGAGTTTTCCGCGGAGGACGCAACCCGCAGCGATCGCGACTTCCTGTGTCGGGTCATCGAAGCCGTGATCGACGCCGGCTGCACGACCGTCAACCTGCCGGACACCGTCGGCTACGCGACGCCCGATGAACTCCGCGAGTTCTTCGCCGAGATCATCGCCCGCGTACCCAATGCGAGCCGCGCGATTTTCAGCGCCCACTGCCACAACGATCTCGGCCTCGCCGTCGCCAACAGCCTGGCGGCGATTCAGGGCGGCGTCCGCCAGGTCGAGTGCGCGATCAACGGCATCGGCGAGCGCGCCGGCAACGCCTCGCTCGAGGAGCTGGTGATGGCGCTGCGCGTCCGCCAGGATCGGCTGCCGTACGACACCGCGGTGCATTCGCCGGCGCTCTTTGAGGTGAGTCAGCTGCTGTCGACGGTCACCAGCGAGCCGCTGCAGGCGAACAAGGCGATCGTCGGCCGCAATGCCTTCGCGCACGAGGCCGGCATTCACCAGGACGGCGTGCTCAAGGACGCGCGCACCTACGAAATCATGCGGCCCGAAGACGTCGGCCAGTCGGTATCGTCGCGGCTGGTCCTCGGCCGCCACTCCGGCCGCCACGCCGTGCAGTCGCGCTGCGAGGCGCTCGGCTTCACGCTCAGCGGCGCCGAGATCGGCGAGGTCTATCGCGCGGTGATCTCGCTCGGCGAGCACCGCAAGGCGATCGGCGACGGCGATCTCCGCCGCATCGTCGATCGCGTCCGCACGCCGACTTCTACCGCCCCGCCGACGCCGCCGCACCATATGGAAGCCGTCGGCTACGGACACGGCGTCTAGAATTAAGAATTTGGAATTAAGAATTAAGAATTCGAATCCCCGTTCGCCACGCATAGTCGATCAGCGAAACCTCCTGATCTGACCGATGTTGCGAACAGGGGTACGAATTCTTAATTCTTAATTCCGAATTCTTAATTGGGATTGCACCTGCCGCCGCGCGGGTGTAGAGTGCACGCCTCACTCACACTGAGAAAGCTGTGGCTGGTCGGATCATTCCGGCGTCGGCTGCGGCGCCGATCGCGGCGCGACGCTGGTCGCGCGCGCGCCTGAATCGGTTCACGACTCTCCCGAACCTCCGCTTCGGCAACCCCCTCAAGGCGGGAGCACTCCCGCGGGAGCTCGCGATGCGTGCAATGTTGGTGTGCGCGATCGGCGTCATGGCGCTGGCCGCCGCGACGATGTCGCAGGCGGCGTGCGCGTCCGACAAGGAGACACTGCAGGCCCAGGCCGCCGATGCCCCGATCGGCATCGAGACCGGGCAGCTCTTCGTCACCGTCGAGAACCGGTCCGGCGGGCCGCTCGTCGATCTGACGGTCACCGTGCAGACGCCGTCAGCGCCGTATACGTACATGATTTCGCGGATCGAGGCCGGGCAGAAGCGCGACGTTGCCGTCAACAGCCTCTCCAGCCGCGACGGCACCGGCCTCAACCTGCGGCTGATCAAGCCGCGGAGCGTCAAGGCGACCGCGAAGGACCTGACCAACAAGCCCTACGAAGCGCAGGTCACCTGGAAGTAGCGGCGCGCGTCGTCTAGCTGGCCGGTCCGAGAAAGCGGCGGTAGGCGTCGTTGTCGTCGTCGAGCTGAAACGCGTAGCCGAGCCCGACGAGGAACGCCTCGAACCGCGCGCGATCGCCGTCGGGCACTTCGAAGGCGGCCAGCACGCGGCCGAAATCGGCGCCGTGGTTGCGATAGTGGAACAGGCTGATGTTCCAGCGGCCGCCGAGCGCGTCGAGAAACTGCATCAGCGCCCCCGGCCGCTCCGGAAACTCGAAGCGGCAGACGCGCTCGGACTCGACGTGCGGCGTCCGCCCGCCGACCATGTGCCGCACGTGCAGCTTGGCCATCTCGTTGTCGGTGAGATCGTTCGTCTCGTAGCCGAGCGCACCGAGCTGCGCCACCAGACGCTCGCGGCCGTCGCGCGACGCGATCTGGACGCCGACGAAAATCTGCGCCGCGCTCCGGCCGCTCAAGCGGTAGTTGAACTCCGTGATCACGACGTCGCCGAGGGCGCGGCAGAACTGCCCGAACGCACCGGCGCGCTCGGGGATCGTCACGCCGAGCAGCGCTTCACGGCCTTCACCGAGCTCGGCGCGTTCGGCGACAAAGCGGAGCCGGTCGAAGTTCATGTTCGCGCCGCTGAGCACGGCGGCGAACCGTCCGCCGCGGACGCCGCTGCGGGCGACGTCGGACTTCAACCCGGCGAGCGCCAGCGCACCGGCCGGCTCCATGATCGTCCGCGTGTCGTCGAAGATGTCCTTGATCGCCGCGCAGATCTCGTCGTTGTCGACCCGCACCACCTCGTCGACGCTGTGCTGCGCGATCGGAAAGGTATGGCGGCCGACCTGCTGCACCGCGACGCCGTCGGCAAACATCCCGACATGCGGCAGCCGGACGCGCTCTCCGGCCGCCAGCGACCGGGCCATCGCGTCGGCGTCGATTGGTTCGACGCCGACGACGCGCGTCGCCGGCGTCAGCGCTTTGACGTAGGCGGAGATGCCGGCGATCAACCCGCCGCCGCCGACCGGGACGAAGATCGCGGTGAGGTCGTGGGCGCACTGCCGCAGCATCTCGACCGCGACCGTTCCCTGTCCGGCAATGACCAGCGGATCGTCGAACGGGTGAATGAAGACCGCGCCCGATTCGGCGGCGAGCGTTTCCGCGTGGTGCTGCGCTTCGGCGTAGTGATCGCCGACGAGGACGACCTCGGCGCCGAGGTTCCGTACCGCGTCGACCTTGATCTCCGGCGTCGTCCGCGGCATCACGATCACTGCGCGAATGCCGAGCCGTTTCGCCGACAGCGCGACGCCCTGCGCATGGTTGCCGGCGCTCGCGGCGACGACGCCGCGCGCCCGCTCGACTTCAGTGAGGCGTGAAATCCGGTTGTAGGCGCCGCGGATCTTGAAGCTGAACGTCGGCTGCAGATCCTCGCGTTTGAGCAGGACCTCGTTGCCGAGCCGCGCCGACAGCCGCGGGGCGCGATCGAGCGGTGTCTCGCGCGCGACTTCGTAGACGCGGCTCGTCAGGATGTCCCGGACCAGGCGATCGATCACGACGCGACGGTCCGGCTGTAGCGCAGCCCTTCAGGGCTGCCCGCGCGGCCGGAAGCAGGCCTGAAGGCCTGCGCTACGAGAGTCGCGCGCCAGGGGCCATTCATGGTTGCGGCGAGTGCGGCTTCGCCAGGTAGGCTTTCGAGTCTGCCTCGCCCTTGAGCGGCGTCACCTTGTCCGGATCGATGCGCACCATCAGGTAGTCGATGTGGTCGTCGATCTTCGTGAACCAGTGGCCGGTGCCGGCCGGAATCACGACCACGTCGCCGGCCTTCAGATCGTAGGAGACGCCGTTGCGGATCGACGACCCGTTGCTGCCCGGCCCGTTGAACAGGCGCACGGTCTCGAGCGTCGCCGGGCGGCGCTTCGCGCCGACGATGTCCGGACCGAGCATCAGCGTCGCGGCGCCGTCGATGATGTGATAGACCTCGCTCACCTGATCGTGTTCGGCGACCGATTCCGGCGCCGGCGACGCGAGCTTGCCGCGGTGCACGACGCCGATGCCGATGTGCGCCTTGCCGATCTCGATGTCGCGCACCTGCTGGTCGGTGAGCTTCTCGGC
>Ga0070686_100000456_pt1 | contig 24974 bp, 45 predicted proteins | sample KBSS23LmetaG_FD_65654 | JGI IMG/M metagenome (GOLD analysis project Ga0070686, IMG submission 65654) | Switchgrass rhizosphere microbial communities from Kellogg Biological Station, Michigan, USA - KBS S2-3L metaG | ecosystem: Host-associated > Plants > Roots > Rhizosphere ... | reverse complement strand
CGCCCCGGCGCTCGACCCCGACACGCAGGCTGAGGGACGGCAGATGGGAGATGATTAGGGATGAGCGAAACGCTACTCGAACGCATACAACATCAGGCGAAAGGCGACCACGTTATATTGACCGCCTACGCCAGTGATGTACTTGAAGTCATCAACGCCATGTACGCCGCTGGCGCACTCGCCGGAGCGCGGGCGATGCAGGATGAAATATTTTCGAGATACGATGTGGTTACGAGCGATTGGAGAAACGGTCAATTTGTAACCGCCGAGATAGACAAGAGCGGCATCGACCCCGCCGCCGTGGCGCAGGTCGTGACGGACGAAAGGAATGGTGATAAATGAACCTCAAGGAATTAGACTCACTTGACTTGCACCCCAAAACACTCGACGACATTGAGATTGACCTAACCCGACTCATTGTCAGAGATGAATTCAATAAGCCCACGATTAGAAGCCGCGATTACAGACTAGCCGCAATAGAGCGATTAGTGAAAATCAAGAGAGCGTTTTCATCCGAGCATAATATTTTGGTTGAAATGGCGAACCTATTCATCGCAATCACCTGCCCCTATTGCGCCAAAAGGATGGAGTACAAGAATGCGGGCGGAAGTTCTAGCCTTATGTGCATTCACTATGCCTGTGAGTGTGGGGCCGAATCAAGTTTGACACTCGACAATTACGCACTGGGTTTTACGCCACCCAAAACGAAGGCAAAACCGTGACCGCCCCACTTGCGCCCCGCCCCCACTCGGCTACAATCAAGCCCGTGCCCTGGATTGACACCACCGAAGCCGCCCGTAGATTAGGCGTGAGCCGCGCCCGTGTGATTGTGTTTTGCCGGGAGGGACGCATTGAGGCCGAGAAGTTTGGGCGGGATTGGCGCATCGATGCAGCATCCCTTGCCGCGTTTGCGGCCACGCCCCGGAAGGTTGGGAGACGACCGGGGTATAGGCCACCGAAAGAGACGGGCGAAGAGTGAACAAAGAACGCCTTTTTATCGTCGCTCACAACCTACTCAGCGATAACCCGTTAGGGCAGGAGCGCGGCGAGTCTATCGACTACGCACTAAACACCTTGCCCGTCCTGTTCCCCGACGACTGGCAGAACGAAGGCGAGCGAGCAGTAAGACTCATCGCGCGGCCTGGGTGGTTTGAGTCGGAGTCGGTCGCGGATTTTTTCGGCATCGCCCAAGACGAGTCGGACGGCCTGTTCTACCCGTTCTTTGAGTCGCCCTGGAACCCGGAAGGGCTTGAGGCAGACGCCGACCGCGCCGAGGTCGCTTTAGGGATACTGAAATTTATCGAGTGGAAAGAGAAATCCGCTTTACCAGTCAAGTCTGACGAAGGCCGTCAGCACCCACACCAGCCCCGTGAGCGAAACTACGGGGCTGAGTAAATCCCGCCGACCATAGAACACAGTCGCCACGCTCAGCAGGTAAAACTCGAACAGGGTTCTCAGATACGCTATGTCCTCACTCCACACATGGCGAGTTAGGACGAGCGCGAGCACAACATAACCCACCCAGGCCAGCGCCATCCAACGGGGCGCACGCCGCAGGCCGAAGGCCGCGAGCACGCCTACCGCCACCAGGAATACCACCTGAGCCAGCCAGACGCCTTCGACCCCATTACCCAGGTGCAAGCCACCGAGAAATCCCACTACCCCCACAAGCGGTACACCTATATTACGGTCGCCGCTTATCATCGGCAGCACTCCCCACTTAGCCCATAACACGCCCTGCCAAGCAGAAAACAAAATCAACGGTAAGCAGATAATCCACAACCGCCGCCACTCGCGGCGAGCAACTAACACAACCCCGAGCGCGGCGACAGCAATCAGCGCCGTCTCACGAGTAAACAAGGCCAGACCCAGGCAGACAGCAGCCAACCAGGGCCGAGAGTCGAGCGCGAGTATGGCCGCCAGGATGAATACGGCTGAGAGTATTTCGGTTGTGTCACGGGTGAGCGAGATTAGGAAACCCGGATAGAGTGCGAACACGGCCCCAGCCAGCGCATGAGCGCCCCGAGCCTGGGCGAACCTGCCGCCGAGCCAGCCTAATGCAACGAGCGCGATGAAATTGACGGCCAGCATAACGCCGGGCACAAAGTCGGTCACCCCAAGCGAGAGCATTCGGACAATCACGGGGTACGCCTGGCGCTGCTCGCGGTAGGGCGGATTGCCTATCCACAGCCCCGAGTTGATTACATTCAACCAGGGGTGTAATGCCATCTCGTAGTAAAACACACCGTCATAGCCGAGCGAGTTAGGGAAGATGTACAGCCCGGCAGGTACATTCTCAGGCTCCGCAATCCGCTTATCCCCAACGTTGATAAAGTACGTCACATCCCCGTGATGTGCGTTGAGTTGGGCGAGTAAGACGATTGCCGCGAGTAGAGAAACCGCAAGCGCGGGAAGTAGCGGCGTATCCAATTTCTTCAAGGCCAAACCCCTCCGCGAAAATTATAACTCAGCCCGCCCGGTCCACCGGACTGTGGGCAGCGTGGGCTATTCTCAAATCTTCGCTTGACTGTTTCACATAGCGCCTGAGTATCGACGGGTCTGCATGGCCCATGAGTCGCTGCAACGTAATCAAATCGGCTCCCGAGTTGAGGAGAAAGAGCGCGAAGGCCCGGCGGAAACTATGCAGGGACGGAGTAGGTATGCCTGCTTTCTTCGACCGATGAACGATGACCATACGCAGCCCGGCATAGGTAAAGCGGTCTCCCTCTTGGGTCGTGAACAATGGCCCAGGTGTAGCGCCCCGCACGCGCAGGTAGGCGCGTAGCGCCTTGCGTGTCTTGTGGCCCACGAACACCACCCGGCCTTTGCTACCCTTGCCTTTGCGAATAGTGAGGGCCCCCGTGACCCCGTCTAAGTCGCTCACGTCAAAGCCCGTTAGTTCGGACGCTCGAGCGCCTGTGTCGAGCAAGGTCAGCAGTATCGCCGCATCGCGCAGACCCAGCCGGTCATTCTTGCACGTGTCAACCAGGCGCATAACATCGGGGATAGACACAGGGGAGAGTATCTCTTCCGGAACTTTCGGCGCTTTGACTTTCTTGATTGGATTGCGCCAACCCTCTGGCTCGGCTTCGACCTCGTACCAGCGGAGAAACGTCTTGATTGAGCGATAGGCTAAATGCACCCCGCCAGGATTGTGGCCTGCATCTGATAGGCTGGTAAGGTGTTCGCGGATAAGCGCCGCGTCAATGCCTTCGACGAACGTAACCCCCTTCGCCGTGCAATACTCAACGAAGGGCGTCAGGTGTTTCCGATATAGTTCGGAAGTTGAATTAGCAATCCCCTGCGCTCGTTTGGCAACAAAAAAGCCGTCAATCCATTTGTCTAAGGTTGGATAGACGGCAGTGAGGAGCTCTTGTTTTGTTTTTCCTTCACCCATCCCTGACCCCGTTTCACCGGGCCGGGGGAGTAGAGCGCTCAAGGTTCTGCTTATGAGTCCCCTGCTCTACCACTGAGCTACGTCGCCGATAGGGGTTTAGCGGGCGAGATTATAACACGCCCGCAAGGCCTTTTCAGCGTCTCAGTTTCTCGCCCCGCCCGGTTTGTTGTACAGATTCTAAATAGGCCCCTGCTCTAACGCAATCCGTATTTTTCTTTGAGCGCAGCCACCAGGTCAAACACCACTTTATCGGCTTCGCCCCTACTTCGATACGGGCCGAGTAGTGGAAAATCTTTGGCCGTCTTGTGCTGCACCCACCAGTAATCACTTGCGTAACCGAAGAGCATCGCCAAAAAACCTTTATTCTGAAATACCTTGAAGTGGTGAACGTCTGGGTGTTTTAGTTTCCACTCGCCCTCTAGGCGCGAGAGCGCTCCACTGATGGTGTACAGGCCCGGCATAGCCCCTCCAGAAACTCGTAGGTGAAAAGTACAAATATAGGCTTAGGTGTGTAGTGGTTTCTCTTACTAGTCATGGTATTATTCTTGAAAGCAAAGCCGCCGCCACGCCCACGCTCCCCTGTTGGCTTTGCATACAGCCCTCAACGTTGAGGGCTGTTTTTGTTTTCCTCGAAGAGCGGCAGGTCAAGCGCCCTGGCGAGCGGTGGCCCGAAATACTCCAATAGCCGCCTGAGGTATTCTAGCTTGATGCCGGACGCCGCCCCTCTGGCAAGCCAATTGCTCAATACACTGTACGGGATACCAATATCATGGGCGAATCTGGTTTTATCGTAGTCTAAATCTGCTCCGCGTCTTTTGCGTAGTTCCTCCTCCAAAAAATCTACTAAGCGTTTCTGTTCCGTTCTCTCCATCGCTACTTGCATGGTGGCACCCCTGCCACGCTCCCTCTTTGATTTTAGTTCAAACCGGCGAAATCCTGGTTATTTTGTCTCAAAAGAGACATTATTACCCAATTGGATATATTTGACTCAACTTTTGATAGATTTTCAATTATTGACTTTTTTCTCAATTGAGTTATGATTGTCTCAAGCCTAGAACGAGTTTGAGACATGACCCACAAGACCCCCGACACCCACCCAGCCAATACCCCGTCAGAGTTGACGGCAGCAGAGCGACCCCCCTCCGTCGTGTCATGCGTTCTAGGCCAACGCTTGCTATCTGCTGCTGTCGCCTCTGATTGGGTGGTGGCCCCCGCTCCAATGGGCGGTGTGGTGGTGGGGGCGTCTCAGTTGTCTCATTCATACCCTCAGGTTACACCTGAATTGCAAGGGACGGACAAACTTCGATGGAACGAATCAAGAACTTCATTCGCAGACATGCGGCAAGGGTGGCCTACTTATGCTTAGCCTTACTGTTGTTGTTTTACTTTCTGTTGGCGCTAGTAGCGTTGTGGCGGCCATAGGGTTCGCAATCGGCCACATCCAGGGCGAGTGCAAGGCCAACCGCGAAGAGTGCGTGCGTTTACGAAAACAGTTGGCCGACCTTTCAGCGCCACACACGCAGACGGCCAGGGCCAGAGCAGACGCAGCCGAAGCAATCCTGTTTGACCTAGTCAAGGTTCAAGACGAAGCGCAATATTTTCTAGAGCGTCTTGATTTCGCTGCCAAGCGAGCGTCTCACATTCGGAACGGGGGCAATCCTGACGATATGCGCCGACCGCGCAGCCACAAGAAGGGCTAGGCCATGCGATACCTAAACGAGACTGACACATTCCTGAGAAATCTCGTCATGCACCTGTACGCCCGCTGGTACGTGTGGAACGAGACTCGAAAATCTAGAAAGGCAACCCAATGAAAGCCGCCGCTGCACTCGCAACCTATCTCACTCACAACAAGCACCTACTCGTGGAGCGCACATACCAAGAGCGTCGCGGTCACTCGCCCAGTAAGGCGTTCGCCCTGAGTATGCGCTACTTCCGAATTTATGGCCGACGCGGCCCATGCAAGTGCCAGGTGTGCGACCGGGTAACCGGGCGCAGTGTGAAGGCGCTATTTCCGAACTAATCCCAATACAGAAAGGTGGTGAAAAAATGGAAGCCCTATTGTCTTTCGTAAATGAGCCAGTGTTCACAATTTTAGCAGTTCTCGCAATTATCGCATTTGCTTTATTTATCCGTTTCGTTGTCATCAAGTAACCAAACCCCGTCATACCGGACGGGGACACTCAAGCAGTGGGCGACTAACCCCACAGAAAAGGACAATATGACCCAACCAGAAGAAGCACCCGCAGAAGCAACCCATTCATACCCCGCCGAAGCCGGGTTTAGCCTGAATTGGCAAATGATTGACGCCAACGGCTCGCCCGTGCAAGTGACTATGCGCGTGGCCACGGCTGACGAGTGGAAGAAAGTTATTCGTGAGCGTGTCGAATTCTTGCAGGCCGCCAATAAGGGCGGGTGGAAGTTTGCCAACGTTGCCAAGAACCCGGACGCCGTTGAGTTTCCCCCCTCTCGACCCGCCCCGGCCCCGAGTGCTCCGGCGAACGGGAACGGGAGTGAACTAAGCAAGCGCATCAACGTTATCAAGGTTCTCCCGCAGCCCGGCGATAAGGTGAATGTCGAGTTCTGGGCCACTGGGCGAAAGTACGCCGAGCTATACGCAAAGGGCTGGGCGCTCGACCGGGCGAAGAAGTTACTCGCCCCCGTCACCCAGCACAACCCTGCTTCACCCGCAGAACTATCCATCACCTGTGACGTAGTTTATTCGCTCGGCAAGGAATACAAACCGGGCAAGCACTACGAAGATGTGCAGTACATCAAGGCGTAACCCCATGACCCCACTCCGCTACGCCTTCACACGCACGCCCAAATGCTTCCGAGATATCGCGGAAGCAGAAGTCTGCCAGTTGAACTTCGAGCAACCAGGGCAATCACTCCCCCTCTTCGCCGTGCGCTCGGTGGCCGAGGCCGAAGTGTTGGTGGCCGCGATGAGCGGGCGGGGGTTCGTACACGCGCCAGTATCAGCGCAGAAAGAGAAGTAAGCCATGTTCGTTCAGATTGACGACCACGAATACATCAACCTGGGTTGCATCCGACACGTCTACCAGGACGGCCCTGACAAATGCTGGCACGTCGAACTGGCAGACGGCGACGAGTACACCGTACAAGAAACATACGCCGAGAGTTTCCTGGTTGCAATTCAGCAGATGATGATGCCAGCAGAGCCAGAGTTTTAGTTTTTCTCTAACAAAGGGGAGCACGATGGAGAGTATATGCCACCACCCGAAAGGATAGATACCGTCGAACTCAACCGACGCATTGGGTTACTCGGCCTGGCCGAGAAACAAACTAGCCTGACGCGCAAGACGCCTAAAGAGTTTGGCGGGCCGTGTCCGTTCTGCGGGGGCGTAGACCGATTTAGTGTACAAACCGAGAAGAACGCCTGGCTGTGCCGACACTGCACAGAGGGCAAATGGTCAGACCCGATTGATTTTGCAATGAGACTACACAACTCCAACTTCCGAGATATCGCGGTGATGTACCTGGGCAGCGATGCCCCCAGGATTGACCCTGGCATTGCCGCAGAGCGCGAGAGACGCTATGCCACTGAACAGGCCAATCGCCAAGCCCAGAAGGCCGCCCGGCTCAAGGAGTACACCAGCGCAGAGCTATGGGCCGAACTTCACCAACGCATGGCCGAAAGCGAGCGCCAACAGTGGAGAACCTGGGGCATCCCAGACAGTTGGCAGGATTATCTCGAACTTGGATACACCCCGGACAAGCCATTTAGCGATGGCAGCACACTCCAGCACTCACCGGCCTACACCATCCCCTACTTCCACAACGCCACCAATGGCAAGCAGTTCGCCACCATGCAATACAGATTGGTCAATGCCCCCAACCCAACAGACCGCTACCGATTTGAGTACAACCTGGGCACAACCTACTACGAGACGACTCCGACCGAGTGTATGGGCGAGATTGCAATTATCTGCGAAGGAGCCAAGAAGGCGGCAGTGGTGAAAATTCACGGGGGCGTAGACAAGCGCACGTCGGTTTTGGGCGTGCCGTCGAAGTCAGACAGTGCCGGAGTGGCTGAGGCCGTCAAGGATTGTGGTTGGGTGTACGTGATGCTTGACCCAGACGGGGGGCGAGAGGCGCGAAAACTCGCCCGAACGATTGGGGACAAGGCGAAGGTGGTCGAGTTACCCGGAAAGTCAGACGACCTTATTTTGAATGGGCACATCACAAAAAACGAACTCCGTCAGGCGTTCAGATGGGCGGTGAAGGCGTGAGCGAAGAATTGCCCGAATACCTGTCAGACGCGCTCGAAATGTCCGGCTTGCCAATCATGGAGATTGAACCGCCTTCGCGACAAGTCATCCAAACCGAACAGGGCGAGTTTAGGACGGCCACCACGACGGGCTGGATAAAGTTTGGTATCGCCTTCCGAAATGTCATGCACAAACTCAAGGGGGCCAAGCTCGCCGTGTTTATGTCAATCTGCCTTCACGTCAACGACAAAGGCGAGTCGTGGCCCGAAATCCGGACAATCGCCACCGAAACGGGCTACGACAAAGACACGGTCTGCAATGCCGTCAACGAACTGCGGGAAATCCCCGGGCTTATGGCGGTCGTCGCCCGGGCGGGGCGGTCAAACATGTACTATCCAGCTTACGCCGTTTACGGTAAGCACAATACCAACCCCCCGGTAAAACCACCCCGGGGTAAAACCACCCCGGGTGAAAATCTGGGTGTACCCCCGGGTAAAATCCGTACAGAAGTAGAACCAATAAGTAGAATAAATATTATTAGTGACGATAAAGAAACATCGTCACTTGAGAGCAAAAACACAAACCCCGAAATTCACCCCGCAGTCAAGTTCTACTTCGACACTTTTAGACGAAAGCGCTGGGGAAATATAGAGCAAGAGAGACTCTTCTTGAGCACGCTAGAGGAGGTAGGCCCCGCCGCGCTTATGGACGCAATCAGGTGGGCCGCCCAGAATAACATCCCCCGGCTGCCCGCCATTTGCAAGGCCGCCCGAAAATTCAAAGGAAGTACCGGGGTAGTTACCACAAACCCCGACGGGAGCATGTATGTCTAAGCCCGAATTTTCCCCCGCGACCGCCGTCTACACCCCGCCCCAGGTGGCCGCCGCCGGGGTAGCCGCCATCGAGAAGATGCGCCACAGCTCTACGCGCTCAATCGGGATTGGCATCCCCGAAATCCGAGACTACTTTGCGCCCATGCTGCCCGGTCAGGTCTGCGCGGTGATTGCTCAAACGTCGAACTACAAAAGCGGCTTCCTGCACAGCATCGAGCACTTAGCGGCCCAGCAGCTCGGAGCAGAGGGACGCGATGAGGTGATTGCCCACGTCTCGGTCGAAGAAGGCATCGAGGAACAAGCGTTTTACGCCTTCGCCCGCGAGAGCGGCGAGCGCCCCGGGGATATGGCCCGGGGTCAGGTGCAGGATTGGGACGGCCTTATGCGAGCCGCCGTCAAAGTATCGGGCGTGCCCATCTTTCGCATTGGCGACAGCCTGGCTCGCGCCGATGATATGCCGAACCTGTATCTCTCGAACATGATTCGCAGCCTGCGCCATTTGCGCGATGAGCTATTCGACAAACCGCTCAAGTTCGCCGCGCTGTACTTTGATTATCTCCAGGCCTTTCCGATTGACCCCGAAACGAAAGGGGCCGTCCACGACCAACAGAGACGCCTACAGGTGCGCTCTGATGTTTACCGGCTGCGTCAGGCTGCGGCTTACTTCCAATGCCCCGTATTCGTCGCTGTGCAGGCTAAGCAGCATCTAGACGGAGCGCCGGGGCCGAACATGCTCATCCCTGGAATTTACGACGGGGAAGAGAGTAGCAGCATTGCCCAGCGCTGCGACCGAATTATTAGTTTATGGATGCCCAAGCAAACCCACACCATTGGCTCGGACATTGAGCACAAGGGCAAGTCAATTCGCGTTGACGAAAACCTAATGTTTGTCAAGGTCTGCAAGCAGCGCGGCGGGCTACCGAGCGGCAAGGTCTGGAAGTGCCGGATTGACTTTTCGACCAACACTATCCTACCCGAGCACTTATCTTGAAAGGCTACCCGATGACAGGAACACACGGAACCCCCGACACTAACCCGGCTTACCCGTATCGGCCCGCGAACGCGCCGACGCAGGGCGACAGAGAGACGGCCAAGCGGGAAGCGATAGCCAAACTCGAAGCCATAGCCGAGATGTACAAAGCCATGCAGGATGAGTGCAACGCCGCACAAGCCGACCTGCTGGTGTACCGGCAACTGGTGGGCACACGCGACCGGGAGATTGAGGCGCTGCGGGGTGAGTTGGCCGCATATAAGAAAGCCAAGTCGGAGAATGATGAGCGGTTCATGATTGAGCGCGAAGAAGCTCGGGCGCGGGTGATGGAGTTGGAAGCCAAACTCACCAGTCGCTACCAGTACGAGGATGTGGAGCGCGCAGAGTTTGTAGCCCGCGCCCAGCGGTTGGCGGCGGCGCTCACGCAACTCAAGGACTACTTTGATTTGGGCGAGGTTCTGTTTTATCGCAGCGGGCGATTCAAGTTTGCCGTCGAGATAATTGACGCCGCCCTCTACCCGGCTGCTGAGGCGCTACGCAAGGGGACGGAGAGATATATTGCGGAGATGCTGACGCCGCCTGCGCCGGAGACGAGCGAGCCGGACGACTCCCGACGATTAGCATTTGCGAGAATTGCGGGTGCAGCGCAAAGACTTCTAGGCCATCTCGACAATGAGTCGTATGACGATGACCATGAAATATCCGTAATCTCGGATTTGCGCAAGGCGCTGGCGAACGACCCCGCCCCGTCCGTCCCCGATGCGGCGCTGCGGGAACGGTGCGAGGCGCTGGCTACGGAATGGGATGAGCGCAAAACGCGTCTGTGGTTGAGCGGGGATACTCTATCCGCAATTTCGGTAGGGGTGTGCGCCGACGAGTTGCGAGACGCGCTGAAGGGTGGTGAGGGATGAAGCTCTATCGAGTTTTTTATAACACTCATCAGTACAGGGATATGTCCGATAAACCGAGGCGGGCTAGCAGGTTGGTTCCTGCGCTCAGCGAGGATGACGCCACCGATAGACTGCGTGCCGTCCGCGACGTTGAGCAAGACAGATGCAAGCCGTTGTTCGGTATGCGGTATATCGGCATCGTGCATTCGGCTGTGCCCGCCACGCCCAGCGGGAAGGCGAGCGAATGAACACACCTACCGAGTACGTCCCTATCATGTTCGATGGATTTGACGGGAGCCGGCTAAACGCCGAACTGTGGTCAGCCGCCAACAACAAGCGCGGCTACGGGCAGGAAATATTCCAGGCGGAGAACGTCAGCGTTCACGACAGCCTGCTCGACATTCGCTGCAACGCCGATTACTCGTCTGGCGAAATCACGAGCAAGGGCCTGAACTCGTATCGCTATGGGTGGTATGAGGCATCGATGAAAGTTCCAAAGGGGTCAGGCTTCTGGCCTGCGTTTTGGATGCTCGACAGCTCGACCCCGCAACTCACATACAACGAATTCGACATTGCCGAAGAAAAAACGGGCGACGCGATTGGCGCGGGTCGGCACTACTGCCATATTCACTCAGGCCCGTACCCGAGTGTGCATGGGCCAGCAATCAATCTAGGCTCATCAGTTGGCGACCCGGCGCGTGACCTGTCGCTGTCTTTTCATCGGTACGCGATGGACTGGCGACAAGATGGCTGTGATTTTTACTTCGACGGCATATTGTTTTACTCCGCAGCGGTTGCTATCGCAACGCCAATGCACACGCTGTTCTCGTTCAGCGTATGCAAGCCGCTGGCGAGTGGGCTGCCACCGTTCGGCGGGCTGCCTGACCCGCTCTATCCGTACCCGGCGCACCTGTTGGTCGATTGGGTGTGGGTGCTCAAGGCAGCGCGGCATGAGGTGCAGTAAGCAAATGAACGACGACCTCACTCCCCCCACGCACGGCTGCTACACGACCGGCCTGCAAGCGACGTTCGCCGCGCTCGTGGTGTGCGCTGTGTTTTGGTTGTGCGTATGCGGGTCGCTGAGTTGGGTGATTATCGGACTTATCAAGCACTAGAAAGGATGAACATGTACACACTATCTTTAGACGGAGCCGAATATAAATTCACTGCCGCACCAGACGGGAAAGACTTGCTAGGCAAAGACCTCTGGGGAGCGCGATGCACTCAGCCCGGCTTTGAGCATATCTCGCCCGGCGAGTGCGGCTCGTTCTCGGAAGCCAGGAACGAGTTGCGGAGCGCAATCAAAAATGAGTTTGCTAAGCGGCGAGAGATGATGAAATTAGAGCGATGGAACGCAGGGATGCCACGATGACAAATCTAATCGACAATCCGGATTATACACAAGGCTTTTATACGCCGTTCGTTGATGAGCAAGGCAAAATTCGCGGGAACATGCGAGTACCTATTGCTCACGAGTTCACCTTCCGAGAGGGCGCAGTAACCGATTTAGAGAACAAAGAACTAAACGACCCAAGCGCCAACCCGGAAACTAAGTGGCTCGCGCCCGAGATGGTGTTTCGGTCTGACAACGTTGGGCTGTACCCGTTCACAGAACTACTCCCACCGCACGAGTGGGCGCAGTTCCTTGCGCCTGATGCGCCTATCGTCTATCACATCTTCCACTCCTACGGCAAGCAGTGGTGGAAGTTCGGCCCCCAGCCGCTACCACTCCCGGCGGGCCGCTATCGGTACGCCATTGAAGTATGGCCCGATGTGTACACGATGAAGGATGGGCAAAGGGTATGGGATACAAACCCGCTGAGTTACGAGGCGCGTATCCGAGCCAATAACGTTGTGCTGGATTGGTTTTACCCAACCAAAGGGCAATGGGGCGCGTTGCGCTATACCTTCGAACACCCCGGCGGGGCGTGTCTTATCTCGCTCGAAGTTCGTCAGCGGTATGGCGTGCTCGTCGGCGGCACGTTCCTGCGGCGCGAGAGCCTGGAGCGCGTTGATGCCACCCCCGAGCCTGTGCCCACGCCCAAGACGCCGATTGAGTTTATGCTGGCCGACTTTGAAGAGGTTGCGGCGAAGTGGCGCAGGAAGATTGGAGTGCAGGGATGAATACCAAGCAAGCATGGCGTTCTATTTTCGTAATATGGTGGCTCATAGCGTCTGTGTTGGGAGTGCTCGCTTTTGCCCAAGCGCAGGCGGCGAACACCTACCAGGCCACGCCCACCAGCACACACAACCGCTGTCGCGTCATTGGCATCGCAAACGTGAATAGCGGCGTCAATCTCAACGTGCGGCCTGTCCCAGCCCGAACGGGTACGCCGCTGGCGGTCATCAACGGGACGGCCAACCCACAGAGCATCATCGACGTGCGCGGCGATTGGCTCATGCTCTGCTCGCTAGATGACAAGTTCATCAGCAGTGACCCGGCGCTCGTGTCGTTTGTCACTGTCACCCCTGGCCCGACTTTTCCCACGCCCACACGGTTGGTTACGAATACTCCCAGCCCGACACCGAGCGCGACGCTCGCCCCGCTGGGAAAGCGCATTTGCATTCAGTACGACAACGAACAGGGCTTGCAAGATGTGTGCGGGCTGTTCCCGCTCAATGCGCGGGTAGTGTCGATTGAAGTGGTGACAGAGGAGCCTTAGGCAATGACAACCGAAATGGTTTTGTATCTCTTAGTTGGTCTGGGAGTTTCGTCATCAAATTACTCCGCCGGTATTCGTCAGGGCGCTAACAAATGGATTATGGCTTTCCAGTTTTTTGCAGTTATTGTTAGTTGGCCTATGACGCTTGGGTTTTTGATTGCTGAGGCTTGCGTGAGTACCATCGAAGCATACAACAGAAAGGGCAAGGCGTGAAACCCTCTCGCACCCATGTGCGCGGCATACGCGCCTACCAACTCGGCAACTCGCAGATTTGGATTACCTGCCTAGCCGCTCGGCGCATTGTTGGGAAGTACGAGCCGGGACGCACCCAGGCCTTTGCGCTAGATGCCTGCAAGAGTGTTGATGCGGTGGAGCGCTGGGCCAATGCAGCCCGAACGTACCTGACGCTGAGGGCGCTCCTGGGTAAAAGTTCCGAGTTAGTTCGGAAACTTCACGAAGCCCGCCGCCAGTTGTGGCCGGGGCACTTCGACGCGGTAGGCCGAGCCTGGGCGCGGTATGAGTTTGAGCCTCGCCAGGCGCTCAACTATTTGACGACCTGCGTTCAGGGGCGGCTGTCGGTTGAGCAACTGCGCGACTTGATGCCCCACGAGCCTGCCGGGAATGGTAAGCGCGGTGTTGTACTCCCCGTGTGGAGGTTGTCAGACGGCACAGTAGATATACTCCGCGAGCAGAACCCGGACGCTCGCATACTTATTATCGATGGCTACGAAGGGGTAGATAACTTCAAGGTTATACCTGCGAAGAAAGAGAGTCAACATGGCCCGAGTAAATGAACCCCACCCCGTATCACAGCCAGACTTAGCCGTTCGTCAGGCGCAGAGACAGGCCGCCTTCGCGGCGCTCTCGCCCGATGACCGGGCGGTGGTTGAGGCGCTAATCGACAAACTCCAAGAGGGCATCAATCGGCGCAATCCATCGGCTCACTTCGGGAGAGTTTGTGCAGAAGAGCTACTGTGTGCGCTGGTGGGCGGGGAGTTCTTGCCGTGAGGTCGTCCAATGTATTTGTTTGGGGTGACCAGGTGAACAGCAAGCGCCGGGCGGCAGAGTACACGCGTCACCTCATCCTGGCCCCTACATCACCCCGAGCGACGATACCGGCTGACCACGTACACATCTGCCCGATGTGCGGTGAGCCGATGAAGATAATTCAGGCCAGCGCCCATCGGCGCGATGTACACCCGCTAGGAAGGTAAAAGATGCGTAAGCCCCGAGCCTGCCGAGATGAACATACCGAACAATGCGCCGTGATGGCCTGGGTAGCCTGGAATGTGTCGGCTCACCCTTGCCTGAAATGGTTGCACGCAATCCCCAACGGCGGCCATCGTAACCCAAGAGTCGCGGTGAAGCTCAAGGCCGAAGGGGTCAAGGCCGGGGTGGCTGACTTGTTTCTTCCCTGGCCCGTCGCTGGCAAGTGCGGCTTGTATATCGAGATGAAGGCGATGGACGGAGACTTGAAAAACAACCAACAGGAATTTCTGGAATACGCAGAAGATGCGGGCTATGTAGCGGCTGTCTGCTACGGGGCCGATGAGGCTATCCAAGTGCTCGAAGATTACTTAGCAGGGAAGTACGAGCACCTGCCTTTTACCCAAAGGTTTGAGAGGGAAATTCAAGCGTGAACTGCTTATTGATTTTCATGTACGAACTGTTATATACTATTCCTAACAAAACGAGCGGGCCTAGCGCTGGAAACGCCAGACCCACTCTGAGCACAACGCCGAATGAGCGGCGCGATGCCTGCAAACATATTAGCACAGGACTCGCGGCGTGTCATCCGGTAGACGGACGATGCGCCGTTTTGTATTACGAAAGGTAGGTAGGCGAAGCGATGAAAACCAAAGAACTGGTAGCGATACTAACTGACAATGATGAGTTTCTAGCGTTTGGGAACGTGGCCGAAAAATACAGTTCGCGCCCCGACTTACACGCGTTTATTTTTCTGAATAAGTTTGTGCCCGGCGACGAGGACATTGTCGCCGCTGCCGAGCATGACCAAATTTTTTTGGGTGTTGGCCTAGAGGAGTTGGCCGAAGTCATCACGCCCGAGCAGGCGCTAGATTTATCGCGTTGCGGAGTTTTCGTGTCCCGCGAAACCGACTCCCTGAGCATGTTTGTTTAGAGAAAGGCTTATGGATGCGAGTCTGGGCGTTTACGGTTCCAGGGGGTTTGTTGTTCGGGTGGCTATCACTGCTCACCTACCCCGCCGCCTGGCCGTTCTACGTGGCGACGGTTGCGATACCCCCGGTTGCACTCAGCGCGGTCGCAACCTGGCTGCTGGCCTGCAACCTGTACCGGCGCTGGCAACTCCCCGAGATTGGGGAGCAAACTGACGTGCAGCGGGGCGTGCAGGCCGTGCAAATCGTGAGTAATTCCGTGTTTGGCTTCGACACGCCCGCGCCGAAGATAGACTACAGTCAATCCTGGCGCACTGGGGTTATCCAGTTCGCGACAATCGGAGATAGTGTAGGATTTCCGGAGAGGCGCATGGTTCCCCACTACGTCAGCCGGGGCGGGTGGGATAGGTACACCGAACTCATGGTAAAGATGCAGGTGCTAGTCAAAGGGGCGGATACCCGCTGGGCAGAAGGCTGGACACTACGCCACTTCACGAATTGTGTACGGCATGAAGTGATTGCACTCCCCCACCCTAACCGGCCTGCCCCCCGTGTAGAGTGGACTATTTCGCCGCTCGGACGCTCGGAGCGCTCGGCTCACTCGCGGCGCACGCGGATTATCGAAATGGAGGCGGTGAAATGAACTACAACGACGAACAAATAGCGCTCATAAAGCGCGTGGCCGGATTTGTCCTGATATACATCGGAGCAATGCTGGTGCTGTACGGTCTATCAACGATGGTCAAATAGGAGAATGAGATGAACGAGCCAGACCCATCTAGCGCAGTTCAATTTCATAGCACAAACCTGGCGGGGCGACGAAGTGTCGCTCCGTTTTGTTAGCCATGCCAAAACTAGTCGGTATCATCGGAGATGTACACGCGGGGAGTAAGACAGCCGCCTCTAAGCGCATGGTGCTCGATGATGGCGACGAGCATGTTCCCTCTTTGCATCAGGAATGGCTACTCGACAACTTCAATACCCTGGTGGAGCAGATGAAACGCGAAGCGCTGGGCCATGATTTTGTTTTGCTCTTGGGCGGCGATTTAGTAGACGGAACTCAACATCACGGCTCTACCCAGACGTTTGGCACACCTCAAGACCAGATAAACCTGGCCGTCGATTTGCTCATGCCCTTGATGAATATTGCGAGCAAGGCTTACGCCCTCCGGGGAACGGATGCCCACGTAGGGCAGAGCGGCGACTTGGATAGAGCAGTAGCGAGCAAACTCGGTATCCCGGCGAGCAACATTGACTTCCGCCATCTGCTCGACTTTGACGGGGCGCTGCTGGATTGGGCGCACCATGTAGGCGCGGGTCGGCGGCCTGGCACTCGCGGCAACTCACTCAAGGCGCTGATGAGTGATATTTACTTCACTTGTTTAGAGACCAAGCAGCGCGTGCCTGACTTGATTGTGCGTCACCACGTCCACCAGTACGACGATGTGAGCGACCATCGGAGAGGAATGCGGGCGATAACGTGCCCCGCCTGGCAATTGCATACCACTCACACGCGCAGGCTGTCGCCGCATGGCATCCCCAGTACCGGCGGGGTGATGTGGTGGCCCGATAGAATGAAAGTTCAAGCGGTAGAGTTTGCGCCCATACTCGATGAGGTGAAATATGTCTAGTATCACACGTCAACAGATTATTGAGTCACTCATGGCCGAGTCGCCCGAGCGTCCACCCGAGCCAGACGAGATTTGCTATGCCGATTTGATGGCGGTGGGCCGGACGGAGTATCAGGCGGGGGAGATAATGAAAAAGAGGGTGACAGACAAATTGTTCACTAAGCGTATCTATAGAGGCCGAGCCTACTTCAAGCCGACGACGCTGTGGTATGAACAACAAAAATCGAGCGTACAATAGGAACATGAAAAATATGGGGATTGTATTTGCCGTGCTAGTATTTTGGTCGTTGGCGATGCTCTACGTGCTGAGGAATGCCGGGCTGGCGGATAACGGCGACTTCACGCGCTCGATGACAGTGGTTGCCAGTGAGCCGCTAGATATTTCGCCTAACTGGCCCACTGGAAACGCAGCCTTGAGCCAGCGAAGATTTGACAACTATTGGATACAGTTCTGGAGAATGGGCAGCACACCACCGACTGACCCATCTTCGAGCGGGTTTATGTTCATCCTGGGCGGCTTCGTCAATCGCCTCTTTGGGTCGCCAAAAGTCATAGATATGAACTACATGGCGCTGGCCTACTGGGGAGTTGTGCCGATGACTCTGGGTCTGCTCTGGCTGTGGGCGAGCCGGGGTGGGTATAGCGCGGGGGTATATGCTGCTATCGCAATCCCAGTCGCACTCACTCTATCAGCGGGCGACTATATAGTTTACTGGAAGTCATTCTACCAAGAGGGCGGCGTACTAGTCTATACGGTTCTCTGCCTGATAGCGTTTACATGGTTTGTTCAGGGCAAATCAATATATGCGCTTGCGCTCTGCGTTGCATTCGGGTTTCTAGTAGCCACCAGTAAACCGTCCGTGTTCTGGTTCCCTGTTGTCCTGGCTGGAGTGCTGGCGCTGGTGATTGATGGCCGCGCCTGGAAGATTGCCGTGGTGGGTACTGGCATTATTCTCACGTGCGCTTCATTAGCAATTCTTCCCGCTAAATCATCAGCCGAAAGGTTCAATCAATTCAATGCGTTGTTCGATGGTGCTCTGCTGTTTAGTGAATGCCCATCGTGTCGGTTGGCAGAGATTGGCTTACCTGAATGCGATTACCTGATTGGGAAAACGGCGTTCAGTTCAGATGGCCGAGAGTTTCTAGACAAGCATGGAGCGGAGATTAGTTTCGCTTCGTCGGCTCGCGTGATTATTGCCGAGCCAGCCATTGCGATTAGGGAGCTGGCGTTCGCAGCAAGTATGATGCAGGATACATCACTAGACAATCTCGGGCATTTCCCCGAAGGGCGCGACGAGACGATTATTGGAAGCGACCGCGAGCGATTATTCCGCTGGGATAATTTCCCCTGGGCTACTCTATTCTGGCCTGCCCTAAAGTATTATCTGTTCCCGCGTGGGTGGTTTCTAATAGTTGGTCTGCTTGTTGCTAGTGTAGCCTCTGCTATTGGCTTGCGAAGCGGTTCCCCGTTCGCTGCGATGTGCCTGCTGTGCTCAGTAGCCTGCCTGGCGTCTATCGTGGTCGCCGTCTTTGGCGACGGGAGAAACGACATCATCAAGCATCTGTTTTTCTCAAACCTGATATTTGATTGCGTATTAGTTTCCCTAGTTTCCTGGATTGCAACCAGGAACTAAAGGCAATGAGGCGAAGGGTTTGTTGGAACTGCCGAGCGAAGGTAAAGGGGCGTAAGCCCTGTCCGGCCTGCGGCAAAAGGCCCAGGCGCGTCAGGCGGCCTAAGTCGGCTTGATGTTCGGGTTCTGATTAGGCGGGGGTTCGTCGGTCAGTTCAGTCGGTACAATCGCCCTGAGTGCCACCGGGGTGGCTGCGCCTTCAATGCGGCTATGGAGTTGCCCGTAGTTGATAGCGTCAATCGCATTGCGTCGGTTTATCGCGTCGGTGGCTCCGGTGCTGTCTCCGCGTATCTGGCGCGAGCGAGCCAATCTATCGTAGCGAGTGCGGAAATCTTCGGCTTTAGTAATCAGGTTGGCTCGGTGTATGCCCCGAGCGGTAACCATGTCAATCGTGATGGTCGCCCCACTATCGCGCCAGGCGTTGCGGAAGTAGCGGTCAGCCGGTATGTCGCTCGCAAGCACTTCGCGTACGTTTGTCGCGTCAGCCGGTATGTCCTTGCGAGCCAGGGAAAGGCTTTGGTGAGCCGGGATGATGATTGAGATACCCCCATCGGGGCGGGTGTAGATAATAATGTTCACTTATCACCCAAACACTACTACATGGCAAGACTTGGGGTCACGGGCAACCCCCCCGTCGTCTATCGCCCGAACGCGGTCAGAGGATGAGGTCTGAGCGCCGTCCACAAAGTTTGAAAACATAAATGCTACCCCGGCCACATACTCTACAGTGGCAACGCACACATGGCTGTCTATCGCGAACCCCCAACTCACCGTAAAATCCCCAACCCCGTTGTCGGTGATAGACGAGACGTTTTGGCTCTTGACAATGCTGGGAGTCCCGCCGGACACCGCTATTTTTACCCAGCCGCGAACCTGAGATACGTCTTTCGCTTCGCCGCTCCCTTGCAGTCGATTGAGTTCCAGGCGCAGGCGCTCAACGTCATCAGCCGACAGCCCGCTATTGGGTACAGCCTCGGCCAACTGCTTGAGTGCATCGCCTATCCTCTGGCTCATAGCGCTTTCTTCGGGTCAGTCCCCTGAACCACTAACTTTATTTGTTCGGTGTTCCCCGCAATCGTGGCGGTGACGATAATTGAGTAGTCCGTGTTTGCCACCAGGGCCGTGAGTGGCTTGAGGGTGATGACCTGACCACTTGCACTATGCGAACCAGACGGCATGACGGTGGCTGTTACATCACTCCCGTTCTTATACACGACCGCGCTAATGGATGAGGGCGCATTAGCCCCGGCAACTGTAACGGTGTAGGTGACGGTCGCGCCGGGATATTGGTAGATAGGTGAGCCAATGACTTCCGGGTAATCCAGGTTCCAAACCAGGGTGGTGCGTTTGCCGGTGTAAGGGGAAGTAAAGGAAGGCATTAGCCAAACAACTCCTTGACCTTTCTATCGGTCATCTCTTGCGTCTCAAGTTCGGCCCCCGGTATACGAATCACTGGCCGGGCCATGCCCTCTAATCGTTGGTTGAGAATGGCGTCTTTCATTGCATCTTCGCTCTTTTGCGACGCGCTCTTGTGGGCAAACTCACCGTCAATCTGCACCGGGAATATCTGCGAGCCTTGCGACACGGCAAAATCTAATTCCACTTCACCCGGCAAGTTTCTCCCCGCGATGTAGGCGACCCGAAACTCGTAGCCAATGTTTCGTTTGTTCAAGGCTCGCGCAAACCGTTCCTCAATGTCCGAAGCCTTCATCCCCTGGAGTTCTCTAGTAAACGTCTCCTGAAGCTTGTCAGGCTGCACCCGGTCAACCTTGCCGGGGTCGGGAAGATTCTTGCGAACCTTATACTGAAACGGTTTCTGCTTCACACTTCCCTCAAGGTGATTGAGCCAATCGCGGCCCATGCGCCCTCAATCGTATCTGTTACTGTGCGGTCAAGGGCAATCGGCTCCACAATCACAATCTTGCGGTCAAACTGTTCCCACAGCGAGCGCATCATAATTTTCTTAGCCCCGGCGGCGGCCTCTTTGAGCCAGCGCACCAACTCATCGGGGTCATGGTCTTGGTCGCCGCGCAGGGTGAATTTGTTGTCACCCGTGCGTAGGCGCAGCAGGTATTGATACTTCAGCGGGGTACGGGCATAGCCTTCTGCAACTGTAGCCGCGATAATAGCGGGTGTCTCGGCCACGCCGGTAACGAGTCGCAGCCTAAATCGAATTTGGCGCACATTGCCCAGGAAAATATCCACCGTGCTCTCAGGCGACATAAACGCCTGGCCCATGTTTGTCCAGGTTGTTCCCCCAATATCGTTATCCACCTGGTAGTCAACTTCGATATAAATACCGGAAGCCAGGTTCTTCGAGAGAACATCCAACTCCTTGAACAACTTAGGCAGCCGAGCTGTGCCCATGTCAATGGTGCTGGTAATGAGTACGCCTTCATGGTGATAGCGGAAGGTCGAGTCGTTTAGGGGGTTGAGCGTGTTTTGGGGGAAGTCGATGTACCACAAGGAACCTCCGCATTCAATCCACAACTTAGACTTTCCGTCTTGATTGGGCTGCCACCATATTGACCGGATACGCTGTCCGGTCTCGAACGCTCTAAATACTTCATGGTAGCCGCGCCCGTCGTAGCACAGGACGCATGATGTTCCCGAACTACCGGCGTCTACTGCGACAAACAACCAATTGAATGCGCTCGTCATTGCGGAGATGACGCCCGTTCGCCCGGCTGGAATACCACTGCCCTGCCAGGGGCCAACATCATCGAGCGTTGTGCCATACAGGCGCTCAACGCTGTGCATATACGAGAAGTACAAAAAGAATCCCACCACGCGCATGGCGATACCGTTATTGGGGTGAGGAGATGACGCGAGGCCCACTGGTATCCTGCTCGGCACATCGTCTACTACCTTCCACAAACTATCCTCTTTGCCAACGTATAAATCTCCGTTGTAGTCCGTCATTCCCGTGATTGCGAACTGCGTAGAGCCAACCGGGATGCCAGTCCCAAAAGTCAAGTCCGTCCCCCACGCCTGGGTCGTGGCCCGCGAGATTTGGACGGTCGTTCCGTTCAATGCTCGCCAGACCTGCGTTGTCTTAGATGCTTCGTCGTAGAACGTGTAAAGCAAGTCTGCTTTATTCGTGCCGTCATCTGCGAACTCGTGAGCGGGCGGCGCTGCGGCTGCGTTGAAGCGCATCCGGCGAATGTTCGTGCCGCTGCCTTGCGCAAAGCGAGCCACGCCGGGCAGGTTGCCGGTCACGGACACGCTTGTTACTTTGCCTGCGGTTATTCCGTGACTGGCGATGGAATGCCAGTTCCAGGTGTTGTAGATGATGTACTCTGACGTAGTATCCGGCGTAATATCCCAGGTGGGAACGGTGAAGGCGGTTGATGTGTTGGAAGAAATAGTGCGCGTTTGGCCCACGCCAGTACCGTTGATGATTTTTATCACTGCGCCCTGGTAGGTGGCTGTCCCGATAGATACATTTGTGTCGGTGAGACTGGTTGATGTAGCGGAGGTTGCTTTCCCGCGTGCGCCGTTGATGTATAACTCCGAGGCGGTTGACCCGTTGAGATAACGTGTAACCGCATAGTTCATCCCGTCCAAAATAAACGGAATAAACACTCGGTCTGTTGTGGTGGATAGCATCAGGATATAGGGATACCCAGCCGTCGAGGCGGCCCAGGTTGTGCCGTCGGTAGATTGCGCTGTGTTTGAGTCTAGGTCGGGATTGACAGCAACTTCCCAGTGGTTGATTTGATTGTCGGTTGACGCGCCCGCTAGTGAGTGCCAGTAATTCGTTGAGGCGGTCATGCTTTGCGTCCCAGACCAGTCGAAGGTCATAAAGACGCTCAGGAAGTCCGGCACGTCGCTAACCGTTTTGGTAACTGTCTGGAGAACGGTTGTCGTGGGTAGGCTGGCGCTATCTGTGCGCAGCGTGTAGGTAAGCGTTCCAGGTGAACCCACCCGGCGAATCCAAAACCTGACTCTATCGGCTGTAAAAGTGTCTCGATTGCTGACTACTGCCAGGAAGCGTCTAGCGCCGACGAGCGGAACCCAGCGCATGTCGTTGTGACCATAGTTTGTACTAACCGGCAGGTGAACATAATCATCAAAGACGTTTCGCCCATAGCTGAGTTGTGGCCCCGGCAGGAGTTTATTGGGCGTCATTGTCCAACAGTTTTGACTGTCAAAGAAGCGCGTATCGTCCTGGTCGAAGTTCTCCTGACCGCGCCCACCTTCCCAGGTTCTTTGCTCGATGTGGCTCATGCCCGGTTCCCAATCGCCGAACTTTCCACCGCCACCGCTCACCTTGAGGGTAGAGGGCGTCTGGGGAACTTCGCGTACACCTTTCGGCCCACCTTCCAATACAAGGCCATAGGTGCGCAGGCCATCCGAGAGGGAAATGTGATGGGTGGGGTCGTTCGTGCGGGGGCCGACTTTAACGGGGGTCGTCATGGGCGGGGTGGCGGGGTGATGTAGTCTAGGCTTGTGCTATCGGGGCCGACTACGAGCAACTTGGATTGCCGCTTGACGCGAGTAATCGGCGTCTCGGCCTTGCGCTGCATCAATATATTTTCGAGTTTGTTGATTTTCTGGAGCAGGAATTGGTCAGAACCCTGCGTGCGCGAGTTCTGCCATTCCGCCGCCTTGAGCGCCCCGGCAATCACGGCTAACTCTGGGTCAATCGCCTCATTCACCACATCGCTATAGGCGTTGAGCAGGCCATGCGGCCCTTTGTACCAAACCCGAATGTCTCGGGATGCGATAGGCTGGAAGTTGAACACGAGCAGGCCAGTGGAGCCAGCAGCGGCAGGTATCCACTCCCAGGCCTTCGTCTCAATCCAGCGGTTGTCATTCGAGTCATTGAGGATGGTCTGAATGTCAACCCGGTAGGGCCGCGCTCGTTTCCAGGCCACCGAGGCGGTGTACTCCGTCTGAGCGGCAGCCGTGTCGAGCGTGGTCGTGTCGATGAGTGATACATCGCCCAGGCCGCGTAGGGCATCATTCGCCATCTCAATCATGGTCTGCAAGGGATAGCGCGGGCTGGCCCAGCCGTAGGTGTCACCCGATGCAACCGCAACCGTCAGGGCAGTGTCCACCGTGAAAGTCGTCGTTGAATCAACATAAGCCGAGATGCGCTGAAACTGGCCCTCAGGCGCAGCGTTTGCCCCGCCTGCATCGCGCACCACGAACATTGCACCCTCTTTCATGGCGTCATCGGCATAACGGTTCAGGATGGTGGTATCGACAACCGTTGTAGTCGAGCCGCCAGTGGCTTTACTGACCGTCAACTGGCCTAGCTCTTTGAACATCCCTTGCAGTAGATTGGATAGGGTGAATGGCATGGCTTATTTCTTCTTGACTACCTGCCCTTTCGGTTTGGCGGGGCGAGTAGGCGGCTTGGGTGTTCCTGGTCGTGGGCCACCGCGCCTTCCGTGTTGGGCGTCATCTTCGGGCGCGTTGGAGTGACTGGCCCCCATTCGACGATTGCCCCCGCGATTCGAATACTCGTCGCCCTGGATGCCCGAACCCTTGAAGTTGTATTTACCCCCCTGGTCGCCTCCCCCGTCGTCGTTTAGGTGTCGGCGCATCTGCACCGGCTTTCGGCCCACTGCCTTGCTCGCAATTCCGTAATCTTTTTTTGCCATGTTCGTCTCCTTTCTCCTTGATTCGTCGCCCCAGGTCGTCGTACTTCGCCCAGGGCATACCGGGGTTTGTAAAGGTGTAAGTGTGTCCAGGTTCCACGATGTTGTTATCCGTTGGGGCTACCAGAAGGTCATGCTTCTGCGGCCCTTGCTCGATATGTCGCGCCTCAGCCGGGTCACTAATCACCAGCGCCCGATTGCGGCCTAGCTTCACCTGTCGTTTTCCGGTGTCTACCGCCGACACGTTGCGCTGAGTGCGCTGTATCACTTGCCATTTGCGTTGATAAGTTCCCATTACGTCATCCTGGCGGGTACTCCGCAGCGCTGGGCCACGCTGCCGCCTTTTGCGTCTCTAGTTCCCGCTTGAGCAGGCCCAAAATAATCCGCGCCGCTTTGGTGCGGCTATCGAAAGTGGCCCCCGCCTCGTGATTCGTCACAATGGCCCCTCTGCGCCGCAATCGCTCGGGGTCGGCTGTGCCGGTGACTTCGCCTTGCAGCACATCGACGGCCACCCGCAGGTCAGGCCGCTCATCCATCACTTCGCATAGGGCGTTTTCGTCAACAATCTCGCCCCGCGCAGTGTTGATAAGCGCCGCGCCGTGTTTCATGCTCATCAGTAGGTCGCGGCCAATCATGCCTCGCGTTTCGGGGGTGAGGGAGCAGCAAATCACAACGGCGTCGCATACCTCGAAAATCTGCTCCAATTCGTTTTTGTCGTGAAAGCCAAATTTATAAGGGTCGAACACAAGGCATTTAGCGCCAAACGCTTTACACCACTTAGATACGCGCATTCCTATTCTTCCGTACCCGACAACTGATGCCCATTTCCCTTGCAACTCCCTGGCCGGTGGCAATCGCAGCGCGTCGAGCAGTAACTTGAAGGTGAACTCAGCGCTTGCACTAATCGTTTCCAAACCTTCCCGGTCATCCAGTAGGCTAATCACCTTCACGCCCCGGCGCTC